>Ga0116227_10005728_pt1 | contig 25908 bp, 16 predicted proteins | sample S1TSphgellanicum_FD_89693 | JGI IMG/M metagenome (GOLD analysis project Ga0116227, IMG submission 89693) | Host-associated microbial communities from peat moss isolated from Minnesota, USA - S1T2_Fb - Sphagnum magellanicum MG | ecosystem: Host-associated > Plants > Peat moss > Unclassified...
ACAAACAAAAAACAAAAAACACACACCGGTATGAACAAAAGTGCCAGTCTCACACCTGTTCAGGGACCATCAACAGTAGTATGTATGATAGTGACTTAACTACCACAACTTCCCCACTGACTTTATCAGCTCCCTATAGTGGGTAAAGGCCAGTGATGAGCACCAACCTACGAACTGAGTTTCTGCTGCAATTCTGGAAGCAACAGGAAGACTCAGCCATACTACTGGCTAGCAACAGACCACAACAACAATGACAAGACAAAGAAACAAAGAAAGACAGAAAGTCAGTTACATCTCCAACTGTCAACAAAATTGCTTTCAGAATTGTAATTGTATTTATTCTTCACAATACCCATTACATGTACATATTTTGGAGATGCAATTTGCACTATCTTAAGTTCATAAGAAAACTGATTAGGCTTGTGGAAGGATGCGAACCACAGAGGGTTGACTAGCTACATATGTCAACATAGATTTAGATGGGCGAAAACTTGCACAAATATGAATCAGCTAATACAGCTTACATAACCCAAGATGCAGAAAACTATAAACAAGCAAGTCTCCACCTAGCAGATTGAGAAACATGATATTTGCAATGCAGACAGATTCTAGAGATCCATTGGGTCACTTCAATTTTTTTCAAAAATAACAGAAGAAATATGGAGATACCAGTCTGTTATTGCCAGAGTTGGGGACGTAACTGACAACAATGTAAAAGTCATTGAATTCTGCAGTAATTACTCGCCCCTCGGTATCATGCTCCGGAATGCCCAGTCCATATCGCACAGATAGAGGCTTATTCTGCACTTCCCTAGAATCAATAAGAAGCCATTCTAGGTTGGTAACACAGCTATATATAAATATATATGTCCAGCAAACCTCAGAATATTTGAACAAGTTTATATCGACAATACAGATACGATACAGATAATTCTTACACGAGAGATGATGGCAGTCCCTGAGTATCCAAGTTTACTAGTACTGCAGCTCCAACTGCTTTCTGCATAGCTTTCTGACAGAGACTTTTGTATCTCTTCAACATGCTTCTCCTGTCCATGGAGGACAATTACACAAGTTCACAGTAAGGCATCATACGGAGGAGGATAGAACTTAAAATTTCAAAATAAAGCTCCACAAGATCCTTGAAAAAAGTGATCAAAGGATAACAACCACAACAGGTGTAAAAACTGCAGGAACATGAAGACAGCAGAAAGAATTTATCAGAGACAGCAAAACAACACATTCCAGAGATAAACCCAACAGATTATCCATAAGAACCATGCTCACAGTATGTTCACAGAATGCCAAAGGGCACATGGCAACACAACAAGACATAACTCAACTAAACAAATACTTAAATCTCATTCTCTAGACAAACCCCACAAGTTCAACAGGTAGGAAAAACAGTCAGGAATACATTCTTAACAGTCAAAGATGTGCAAAGACTCATTTGAAACAGCAGAAGAAAGGAAGAAACTTGGATACCTGTAGTTTTGTCTCTTGTAGACAAAGAATGTCAAAATCCTCTCTAAGGGCCAGGCGAGCAATCAATGATCCTTCTGCATGCTCAACTCCTTTCTCTTTCAAGAGTGCCCGTAAGCCATTCACATTCCATGATAAAAGCTTCATGGTATTGTCTGAGGTTGCTGGTGGTGATGGCCTCATTAACGCAGGATTATAAGCCACCCAATGAGGCTGTGGTTTTCTATGAACCAGAACCGTCCAAGGATAGTTTTCTCCATTCGTCTCTGTCAAAGCACTCAGAATCCGTTTTGGGAGGCTCTCTCTCCTCTTTCTTTTGGATGGAGGATCCCCTACCTCATCTGCATCAGCAGTATATTCTGCCAAGTCAGGGAGGTCATCTTGTCCCCTCTGCTTCTTTTTCTTCTTCTGTTTTGGTCCCAGACATTTGTCGTCCTGTGGGTTAGTCTTATCTCCAGCTTCCTTTTGGATTTTTTTCATAACACTTTTGGTTATGGCTGCATTTGATTGGTTGGACTCATGACTAATTGGATCTTCCTGCAGATCTGCAATCAAATTTGAACCATCAGACTGGAAAATCTTGTCAAGAGGTCATGTCTAAGTTCATAGCCAAAGAAATGTGATCTCAACCTCTGAACCCCATGACAAAAGTGACAATCACAATGTGTCCATTGCCATATTCAGTGATCTGGACGTAAGACGCGGGACTGGGCTTACAAACCCTGGTGTCCAGAGCTTGAAAAATCTCTTTATCATAGAATTCAGTGCATCCTAATACACCCTGTTATTATAGCAGAAACTCACTTGCAGAAAGCCAGCTTCTTACTTCTGTAATGAGCTCATCCTTACGGCCCACAACAGATTTCCCCATCTTCCTGCCAAATAGAACCACAAAATCCAAGGATCAAAGACTTGAATGCAGAAAGCAGTTGCTGTTGGATTAATTCTTTGCAAAATCTGAATCCCAAGTGCAAAAGCTATTTAAACAAGCCTGATGAAGATAATTTGCTGGATTGCAGTATGAAAGTGTGATGCAGTTAAAATTGAAACATTTGATCTGATTCATTTGCAGAAATCACAAGTTGCCAATCTGATGCAATCCCAACTTGGAGGTAAAGACAGACCTCATGTATTCACGAAGCTCCACAACTGAGAGAGTGTTGAGTTTGCCAGCATCCTGTAAAGCTTTCAAATGCAACTCCCAATGTGTATTTTTGCTGTTGTTGAGAATCTTCTGAAGCACATGACATGAATGAGTACTAAATTAATAATGAGACCATGCTTGAATTCTTTGCAAAACCATCAATAGCCTGCACAAGGTACCATATCTTAAATCAAGAGAACAAATTTCTGTCATTGACAATAGCAAAGCACATATTTGAGCATGTGTGTTTCCTCTCTCATGCCTAAACACGAGAGAAAAAAGTCAAGTAGCTGCTGACTTTGCACTTACTTGTACCTCATGAGGCTCCGTAAAATCACTGGACTTTACTGTGAAATCTGCCTTGACATCTTTCTTTTCCACTTGCACTGAACGAACTGAATGTGTGGTAGGTTTTTCACCTCTTAGTTTCCTATGATGGGTCATACTTCCAGTGACAGTATGCCTTATGCAATGCAGATGCCTCCTTTTATCCCCTGAACAATAGTTTCCCGAGCTGGAAGTCAATGGAATTCTTCCAAGCTTAACAGCTCCACACCTGCCAGAAGTCATCAGGTTATTCAGAAAACAGTCAGAGTTGTCTTTGCTCTATGAAGAGATGCACAATTAACAACCCTTGTGATGTGCTGCGGGTCAATAGAGTTAAGGAGTTGAGACTACTCTCTGGGATAGTACAGTTGATCATTCAAGCTCCACTGTCTGAACTTTAAAATTTATGTTCCATTTAAACTTGGGAGTTGTTAGAGATCAATCAGCAAGAAGGGATCAGAGTCTCAAGGTTCAAGAATCAAAGTTCGGGTTTAAGGTTAGTCGATAGGGTGAGGCAAAGGATTGGGGTTTAGGGTTTAAGGTCCAGGGCTTTTGCCTCAAGTCTAGCCTCAAAGGGATCAGAAAAGCAAAAGAACAAAAGCTCCCCACTCCTATATACTGCTGGCTCTCGAATTATCCAGCTGCTACTGCTGCTGCCGATACTCTACCAAATCCGATAGAAAAAACAAAAAATTGAGGACTACTGAGGTTTCTAATTGACAACGGGAGTTGACATTCTTCTGGCTACCAATGGAGTTCCGAAAAAAACCTGGAGAATTGGGAGAGCAGTGAGGAAGATGTTTGTAGTAGAGAAGATCGATTCCACAACGAAGAACTATGGGAGCTACTGCACCGCAGCTGACAAGTGAAGTAAGTCTGTAAAGGCAACCGCGCAGAAAGGAGAAGGGAGAAGACGGAAGAATTGGGTACGTCCGAGCAACGACAGAACCGCGAAGGAAGTATTCGTGACCACGAATTGGGTGCACAAAAACTACCTCCCTTGCTTTGCAACGTGCTCAACATCCAAGCAGATCTTTAAACCCCCGAAACTCCCAATTCACTCAATGCAGACAATAACAAATATTCAATCTCAATTCTACGGGATTTGGACAGAAAGAGAGATCTCGCTTGAGCATTCCCTTTTGCCCCGCCTTTCCTCCCCCAACCGACACTCTTAAATTCCTCGCAAATTTTTGCAAACAGCGAGCACAACAGCACGGCACACACACAATGTATTCTTGCATGGCAACCCCGTTTTAGGGTTAGGGTTTGGGGATTTCTAGGGGGTGGAGAATTAGGGTTACACACAGAGGCTGCCGAATTTATGACCTAGGTGTCTAGGCCAACCCAATTTTCCACATTTTGTGGAAATTATATTGGTTCATAATTGCTCAGTTTAAATCTCAGAAATTTGGTTCAAATGAAGGCCTTGAAGACTCAAGAGTAAGTAGGTTTTTTTTTCTTTTCTTTTCTTTTCTTTTTCCCCCCACTTTTTTGATGTTGAAAATTTGTCAAAATTTTCCAACAAAATTTTAGTTATTATATACAAAGGAAAAACAGAATTTCCCAATTTTGTCCCAAATTTTTTTGGAAAAAATTTACAAATTTATGCCCACTTGTAGTGTAATATCCTTCCCACTCTGAAGAAGTAGGCATAAGAACCTCCTTGCCCTTACACCATGTGATCTATGTATGTTTATATGTTTAGGTTCATGATAACATTTGCATGGGGCTTTATTTAAAACCCTTATTTTCATTCATATTAGTAGGTTATATTTAAATGGTTCTTTAAAAAAAATCAAGTATTTTAGACAACTTTCTCAACACTAGAACCAAATGTTTCACTACAAGTTCAAGAATATAGCAAAAGAACATTAAGATATAGTTTTGAAACATTTGAAATGGCCAAGGCAAGAATTACTACAGACAATAGAGTTTTCCTTAAAGTAATCTTGTTTTCACCCTCTCTTTGGGCCTGTTTTCACCCCCTTTTGCTCTCTTTGAGTGAGGTCCGCAAAGTAAGGAAGTTTTATTAAATCTGGGTATGAAATGTTGAAAATCAGCATTTAATGCACAAGGTTCGAGGTAATTATAGTAGTTGTACATGCAGGAGTAGTGAAAATATATGTAGCAGCAATGGAAGCGCTCAGGAAAAAGGAAAGACGGGGTCGAAACCGGATCAAACTCAGTTTGGCACAAAAAGTGGTGCATTTCTGAGTTCGACCCCCCTTGAAGGCTAATTCTACCAAATTAAAAGGAGTCTAAAAACTTGCATTCTCATCATTAGATAAATTCTTACTCATAAAAATCAAAATTTCAAGGTTATTTGAATATATTTGATAATATTTTAAATTAGTTAATATGCAAACAAAAGAAAAGATTTTTTCAATTTCAATTTGAGAACCAACAATTCTCAATATTTGTCAAGCCAATGGGTTGGGAATATGGTTTCATGTTTTCCCCACATTTCAAAAGGGCACTATATGTCTTTTGCATCCACATTATATTTTTGAAATATGAACAATTCTCAATTTACAAGCTTCTTCATAGGTTTATTACTATTCACCACCATTGCAAAAATATCCAAACTACAATATTCTTCATTTCTATTAGGAAAAGAATGTTCACCTTGCAATAATGGATGCAAATGATGATAAAACTTCAAAAGCATTGAAAATAAGGATCTTCTATCATAGTCTTTAATTATGATCACCTTTTGCTAACAATTAATAAAAGAGGATATTAATTTTGAGTTTTTTTATTCAAGATTTAACATTAGAAATAACATATTGTGAATTGTCCTCTCATCATATTTTATCAAGAAAGAAAGGAAATAATCAATGACTCCGCATATTTCCTTTTTCATGTTCACTATAAAGCTTTTCAATTCATACCCATCCTTGAATCATCTTCCATCAGGTTATGTAAAATAAGAAATAAGAAGAATTAATTTTTTCTTTTAGTTTGAGGTTCATGGTTATGGCTATGTGTATATCATTGTTAAATGTTAACCAATGACCCCTTGACTGGTTTAAAAAACAAACAATGACAATAACATCTAACAAACAACCAACAATAATTTGTGATATATGCTATGTGAAAAAGGAGGGAAACATGGTTAGGCACCAATTTGCCTTTTATGACAAGGATAACAAAATTGCAAAGCCTCTTGAAACATTATTACTTTGCTTGCAAAATTACAAGAATAAATCTTAAATAAAATACTAGAATTATACAATAAAGGATTATAAAATATATATATTTAAAAATTTTACTTTATTTTCATTAACGTGTTCAATTTTTGAGGTCAAGACCTATAGGAATGCAAGATTTCATCCACTATTGTCACCATTTCTTAGGCCATGTTATATACACTTCTACAAATCTAACTAAACATATTTGATGGAAACATATTGAAGGCCTTTATAAATTTATTTTTTTGTAGTTGCATGTTAACATGCCTTTAAAAAAAACATGTCAAAATCATATCCCCTTAATTTTCCTCCACACCCAAAGTGTCACAACCAACTATAGACTTGAGTGTAACTATCATTGCAATGTAGTCATAATAAAAGGAGCCAAAACAATTGTCCAACATAGTGTAAAACTACATGTTATCTATTTCGACAAACAAGTTCATGTATTATAGTTATCCAAATTACAAATTTCTTTTTGCAATTGTATTTATTTGTAATGATCTTGCTCCTCCATGAATTTGGGGTCATTTCATTAGGTTTTTGAAAGTCCTTTGATGTTCATAAACTACTAGGAAAATAATTGTCCAACAATGCTTTTAGATTTTGAATGTCTTTTTGCTTATCAAATGTGCACCATTCATCCCCAAAATTGAAAAACATATTCATGTTGATGATTAAAAGTGCAAAAGGAATTGAAATTGATACAAATTTTAGTTATTACACATGCATTGGGTTCAAATGTGCTTTTAACCCTTTAAATTATAAAATTCAATAATGTGTTTTTCACAAAAGTTCATTTTTGTGTGGGAGTGCATGGATAAATTTTATGGAAAATACAATGTCAATTAAATATTTATTTTGGGTGAAAACATAGTAGGCTCCCCAAAATTGTAATCACAACATAGTCTTTCTACAAGTAATTTTTTTGGTGAGATATGGACATCACATCATGGATATATCATGGATTAAGTATATTTGTTTAACTTTATACTTAAACTAATCAACTATTATTAAAATTCAACAAACATTCAAAATTTTGAACTTGTGGAATATATTTGTCACAAAGTAATATTTGTCATAACGTTTGAAAATTTGCATATATACTTCAAAATTAGGGTTTTGGGTGGAATTTTTGAGTGGTTTTTTTGTGTTGAAAGATATTGATATACATTAATCAAATGTAGGACCATTTAAAAGTTTAAATTTTTTGGATGAAATCCATTCAATAAATGTGTATTTTTTCATTTTTAAAACAATAAATGAATAATAATATCCTTTTTAAGAAAAAAAAGCTCTACCATATGAAGAGGAGGAAATTTTATTGATGGAAATTGCATTTTTAAAAAGTTTTCTTTTGTTTGGTAATGTTTCATCAATCACAAACATGAGACTTTATGACCATCAACAAAATGTATATATATATATTATCCAAGTCTCTTCATCTAATTGTTGGATCAAGATTAATTTTCACTGAAAGTGAACTTTGAGTTTCAAAATGTAAATTCCAAAAAAATAGCTTGAGTTTAGGGTAGCCAAAGGATGCCATCAAGATTCTAGAGTATTGTGTTCTACAATACTTATTATACATCGTTTTTTTTTGGTGCAAAATGGTTCACCTTTAGTGTGCTTTCACCTTTTGCATAAATTTCCAACATGATATCTTGAAAAATATGTAAATTAGGTTCAATTCCCATAGTTTGTATACTTAAAAGGTTTTTTTAATAATAAACTTCTTCCAAATAAGTTAAAGTTCTATCTAACATAAGATATTGAAATGTGTATTTGTTGAAAATTTATCCATTTGTTATATGTGTTCACATTCAATTTCATGTATTTGAAATTCATTTGATGAATAAAAATGGATAAAATTGTTATAGTAAAATGTGTTAAATTTGGCTGAGCCAAATCCTAAGAAACTTTATGTCTTAGTGTTCTTAATTATTTCTAGGTGACTAGACCCATGTATTTAGATTAGATCCTTCAAAGTAAATGGTTTTTTTGTCAAATCATATTACTTAAAAAAATCTTGCAATTTTTTTGCCAAAGAATGGTTTGAAGTTTTAGATAGTTCAAACATGTTAATCGTAATATATTTGTCATTCAATATTTTCCCAAAAAACTCACTACCAATGTAAAAACGTCATGCGCCCCTTTGGACATCCAAAGATCAAAACTTACAATGGCAAACATAATTTCCTAAAACTAATAAGATAAATTTGTTTAGTTTTCTGAACCAAGTTTTTGATAACACTTCTTAATAAAAGTTTTTGGGAAGGGAACACAATATGAAGGGATAACCTTAATATTAAATGTTTTAACTAAATGCTTTCAACAAACTAAACATGCAAATGATTTTTGATAACAAGAGGACCCAAGTTTTCTAGAAACTCTTTCTATTGCACATTGTCTTTTTTGAAAAGGCCCATGATTCCAAAACAATTAGAAATGGCACTTAGAATTATTATAAGTCTTTTTTGTAAATTGCTTTCAATTAGATTTTTCATGTTATTATTAACTTTTTCCTCAACTTTTTTTATGATTAGTCCATGGTCCACATCCACATGTTTTTTCAATGTAGTTACATCATTATCCTTGAAATATGAAATTAGACCTTTCTTCAATCTTGTTCATTGGTTCAAAATTATAGGAACAATTGGAACATTATAACACATAACACAACAAATAATTTATGGAACCTTAACATTAACGTTTGAACCATCATTTACAAAATAAAATGCCCAAGTCAAAAAAAAATCTACTAGAAGGCTTTAATTTAATTCTTTGTTCATGCATTTTTTAAAAATTATTTCCAATGAATCATCATTTTTTGACTAGGAACTTGGCAATGCTTTAAACCTTTATAACCTTTCAACTTCATTCATTCCCCCATTGACATTTCTTCTTCATTCATGAAAATATCATCCAAAAATATTGACTCCATTTTACATGATGTGTTACTAAACTAGGATTAAAAGAACCAAAAAAAAAAAGTCTTCCATTTTTTTCAGATTTTGTTGTATATATATTAATTATTGTTAAGATTATATATTTTTTAAAACTTGAAAGATGCGAAAATGGAGCAATTACTATCATTTACAAGTATGATGGGTAAATGTAATGTGTACCTAATTAGGATGTAGTCATACTAACATGTACCGTTAGCAATCATCACCATTGCTTAATTTTTTGAATTTTGGATTGTAAGGAAAAGAAAAAATAGAAAAAATAAAATGTTATTGTGATTACATTATGTACATATCATTAAAAAAAAAATTCAATCTATTGAGTAAAAAAATGTATAATTTACATTTTAAAAAACTTGTAACCATTGCTTAAAAACAATTTTCACATTAAAAGCACAATTTGAAAAAAAAAAGATATATTCTAGGATTTTTTTAACATAAACCTTAACATAATAATATTGAGAAAACTTTTTTAAAAAATGAATGTGTTTTTGAAAGACATATTTAAAAGATTTTAAAAATACTTTTTAAACAAACAATGAAAAAGCAATGGTCTAAGGGGGGTAGGTGTGGATCCTTATAGCGTGGTTACACCCATCACTCATTTTTATAATGATGCATAATGAAAAAGAAATACTAATGTAGATATATGTAAATGCAAAAAAATGTTATATTTTCAAAAGAATGTTTAGCAAATGCAAGTCCAATTGAACTCCTTTTATTTCAAACAAATTTACATTTAGCAATGGTTAGTCTTGAAAATATGAAACACAACACAAACACACATAAAACTTAACAAGAAATACAAAAAGAAAACATATAACAAATAAGAAAACACAACACAAAAAACAAAATAAAAACACAAGATTGAAATAGGTACCTTATATTGAAGTTTAAATAATTATTGTGGCCCAAAAACCCATTGAGGACCCCAAAAATCTATTTAATACCTTGCAAAGTCACTAAAAATCACCAAACATTTGTAGAATCTACTGTGACCCAAAGTCACCAAACATTCCAAAAACCCACCAAACAATGCTTGCACAAAAAAATCACAAAATGCATGAATAGCCCCAACCTAGAAACAAACATTGAACAAAATGGTGTGTGATCCATGAACAACATTGAAATTTAAAATCAAACAACAAACCAAAAAAAAAAGAAAAAGAAAATATGGGCCCAAGGAGAAGTAAGCCCTTCCATGGAGTTTAAGTCTTGCTCCTAGATAATTACAACACTTGAAACCTTTGACTTGGTTGCTTTAAATCGTAACCTTAAACTCCCTACCTAATATTTAGGCCCCTTGTGAAAATTGAACCATAAAGTTAATAATATAACTTACCCAAGTTTCAACATTAAAAAAATATCAAGATAATCTTGTTTTGTTTAGTTAGGTTTCTACTATCTAGTACCCAAGGAACATGGTATTAACTCAAGTATCACATGGGTTGATACTGTAAATGTTTGTGATCCCATTAGTCCTAAAAATACACATTAGGTGAAGGTTCTTAGGTATAAAAACACACAAAACACAAGAAAAAAATGTGTACTAAGATCTATTTATGTTTACGTAAAACTACCATTCAAAGAATAAAATGAAAATCCTAAACACAACCAATACAAATTCACAAGGAAACAACCATTATGGTAAGAAAATAGTTATCATCTTGCAAATTTTTTAAACTCTACTACATATTGTCCCATTAGAAATCCTATGTTTTCATCATTTTGAGTGTTTGTTCACCACTACTACCGCATGAGCCAGCTTGGTTGTAGCTATTGTCCATAACCATTTGTAAATTAAAATTATAGTATTTTATATCAAATAAAACTATCTACATTTTGTTGTTAAAAATAAATAAATAAATAAAAAATTACATAATGTTTGGAACAACACCTTTTACATTCCAACAATAAAAGTACATCTCACAACTCCTATGTTAAAACTCTAAAAAACAACCACAAAAGAGAATGAATCATCCAAACTATTTTTTCACAAACATAACAAGAATGGGCCAATCTTAGATTCTCCACAACCCATATACACATGGGTCCTCCTCATCTTTTCCTATATTTCCTCACCTTATCCTTCAAAGTCATATCATCCCAATCTCTTTTACAAACACCTAGAAACATTTTCAGACATTTAAATATTAGTTTATGCTCTACTTTCATTTATTTACCAACTTAGTAGTTATATATGACTTGCATTTTTATTTTCAACTTCAAATGACCCAACATAACTTATGAAAAAGATGATTTGAAGTTTGCCCACCAAAAGCTATATAACAACACCTTACCATTTAGCCAGTAACTAATTTTGGCCATCAACTTGACAAAACCGCGTAATGTAAAAAACATAAGTTCCCCTAAGTGCCTAACATTTTTTTTAGGTCAATTGATACAATTGCAGCCCTGCAGCAAATGTTTTCCAAATTGGTTCTAGGATTAATAAATGTAAGTCTTAATCACCTATCACTTGCAACATATAAGTCTAGGTTTGCAAATGATGTCCTTCATCTGATTGGCTCCATGATGCCTTTGTGCACAACCCTCCCCCCTTCCTCCCTATTGACATGGACTTTCATAGTTAGCATACATTTTGAAGCCTATGACCACAGTTCTGGTGACCCAAGTTTTCTTTAATTTCTGCATCAATTAAAATTCTTTCAAAACTAGAAATAAGGTTATTGGTTGCCGAGGGATTAATTAGAAGTAATGGCAAAACTTTTTTGGGAACATATCACTAGGACAACATTGGGAGCTTTGGGAGTTAATGTGAGGACAACACTGGAATTTTTAAGAAATTGCGTTGGGATTCATTGTAAATTGATCAATCTTTGTTTTCAAAAGTGTGAAGTGGGTGGGTTGGTGATTATCCAAAAGAGGAAATGGCGGGGGGGGGGGAACCTTCCTACCTATCACAAGGACTTTTTTTTGTCACTAGATGTGAAATTTCGCCAAAAACTTAAACATTGTAAATGATGAATTGAAAAGACATCTTTAGTGAAATTAGTTTAATTTTTTAAAACACATAAACATAAGACATTATGGCTAACCTTCAAAATGAGTTGTAAGATAGATAACCTATGTGTAAAGCACTTGGAAGATTTGCTAGTATACTTGGAATGCACATCTATGAATATCCATTCTAGAAAAGAAGAAATGTATCACACCTAACCTTGAAGAGTGTAAGATCCCTCCCACTTTTAAAGAATACATGTAAGGACCCTCGCATTCAGAGCAGATCCACTAGTGGCCTAACAAAATAAAAATGTATGAAGAAGAGTCAAAACATGTTGTTTTGGTTCAAGGAAATGGTTTTGGCCCATTTGTTACAGGACGTTAAGGCTCGTAAAAGGCACAACAAAGCTTAATTAATTATTATCTGACTAATGAAAAGTGTAAGAAATATTATATGGCTCTTGCTCCATGTTTCTGATTGGCCAGCCATAATAATAATTGATTGTGAGAAAATATTTTTTCCGGGTAACATATTTAACATTGCTAGAGTGAGTTGCTTTCATATGCCTGGTGATTGACCCTTGTTATGTGTAACGATAAAGACCTCAAAATGGGTTTTTGTAGGAATTTGGGTTGTATTTGCTACTCTCAGATTCCCAGAACAAAACCCATTTTTGGTCATTACCTGACATCAACAAATGGAGAATTGTTCTTTTATTTGGGACAGTTTTGATTCATTTTAACTGAGACACAAATCAAGATGCAAACTCTTTTAGAAGCTTTGTTTTGTTGTTGCTTCCTATGGTTCTCCTCTTTCAGTTAATCTCTTGGAATTGTGTGATGTGAGTGAGGGCTTACCTTTTTCTGTAGCTGATTTAGGGGTGGTCACTCCTAGAATTTGAGCTGGTAGCTCTAGAACTATGAAAGATCAACACTTGGTGGATTTGGCAACGGAGATTTTATTCGTTGAGTTTGGTGTTGGCATTATTATAATCACTTGTTTAAGTAATTCTGTATTTGGGGGAATTTTCTTCAGGGTTGCACTGCAAGAGTAGAGAGCATTGAATTGTGTTAACTGGGTTTTTTTTACACTAGGAGCAAGGCAAGAGGTGAGGGCCTCAAAGATTTGATCTCGGGATGTTTTTGTTTTTTTCCAAAAACCTTTCTACTCCCTACATCATCTCCTCCTAGAAGCCTTAGTTTAGGTTGATGCCAACATTTTCCATTTTCAACAACATTTGAAAATGGCCAACAACTTATTACCGTGTTATGTCCATGTCTTCCTCCCTTTGAGCAATTTATTGATCAATAAGTGTAACTTTGGGGTTCCATCTCAAAGCATCTTTTTAGCACGTTTTCTGAGGAGATGCCTAATGTACATTGAGCCCGCATCTTGTCATGTTTTCGTCTCGGGGTGAATGCATGGTTTCCAATGCAACATGTCTTCTCAATGTTTTTACTTGTCTTCTATAATTTTCTCCATTGATGCTTTAAACTTGAACAAGACTCCTTTGTCCTTTAGTTGTGGGCCTTCCTCAATGTGTGTGCACCCAACCCAATGGTTATCCACATTTTACCAATAACAAGGACCATAATTCAAATACATATTTTCATAATAAAATGCCAATGGAATCATAATTCAAATACTTATTTATATAAGCAAATTTTAAGGGGCAATAATCATAGTTCAATAATAATTCAACTACAAATGAACAACAAAATAAAAGTGAGAATAGGAGATGGATCCACAAGGGAAGGAAGTTGAAATGTAATAAGCCCAATTCTACCATGCATATTAGAATTCAAGGCACTTGCATTTTTTTTGGAAACACAATGGATGTTCATTGCTTGACCAAAGTAATCATCATGATTGAGAAGGGAAGACTTTTTCCACCTTTGGTGTCAAGAATTGTTGACACAAAACATAAAAATAGTTATTAATTTGTTTGTGTACAAAGCAAAGAAATTTAATTATCTAAATTAAAGGAGGAATGGTTCACATGGGTGTCAATTCTACTCATTCCTTTTTTTTCTTATGTTTTCCCACAAGGAATAACATTTCATGTGGAGTTGAGTTTGGGAAGAATACTAGTCATGTGATATCAACAATGATGACATCCATCAAAGTGCCAAGTTTGTCTTTTGAAAGGATAATGCCAATAAGTTTCCAAGAGGATTTAAATGCAATTTGAAAGCAATGCATGTAACAACTTTTGAAATGCATGAAACTAATGTAACAAGAATACAAATGTGTTATAGGCCAACATCTTGTGTTTGAGTGTATTTAGACTATGAGCATAATGTGGGAGGTGCATACCAATTGGATTAATGGGTTGGTTGTAAAGACAATGCAAAAGGCATGTTGTTGAAAGATAAGGAGACCCTTGCTTAATTACAAAGATAATGGCAAATATTGCAAATAGAAATGCAATAAAAAATGAAACAAGAGGGAATACCCATGTTTTTTAGGAAGGGGTATTAGTTGAGGCAAAAATTGGTGATACCCAATTTTATAAATAAAACTTGCATGCAACCAATGAGATAGCTGAAAATGCATTTAAGATATTCATCTTTTCTCCTTGGGGAGTGATGGTGTGGGCATATAATTTCTAAATACCTATGTTTTAACACTTAGTTTAATTTGGAAAAGTATTTCAAAGACACATGAACTCCTATGAACATTATTTTTCGAGCATAGGTTGAAGTTCATTGTAGACGTGGAAGATGGAACAACTAGTTAAAAAGGATACTCTTATTTCTCTCATCAAGCCCCTTTTTTTTGGTGTGTTCCCACATACTCTTAATGCTGTTCTTCAAGTTCTCAATATGTTCTTCAAGGGTTTTCCTAATAGCATCACATTTTTATCTCATATGGTTTGCCCGAAATTTCTCCCCTTCTCACCAATATAGGTGGGCCGAAGGGGAGGCACTAAATCATCACATAGAAATTTCTATTTTGGGAGCTTCCAAAGTTTTAGTAATGTTCTTTTTTACCCTTTTGTGATGGGCCAATCAAAATGGCACATTACAAAGGTACCTATTATTGTTGCATTTCCTCATTATTGTGCATTGTTCCTTATCCTTGGACACAAAACCCTAGATTGCACATTAGTGTTTCCCATCCTTGCACACCACCATTTCAAGGTTTTTTTTTGAGGAAAATTTTCATCAAAATGTGAAAAATAAAAATAAAGAGGGAATATTCTATCAAAATATTCCTATTTTTCTGAAGCAAAATGCTGAATTTTCCCTTATAAACCCCAATTTCATTTTTGGGGACTCTAATTTTTGATCGGCAACAATTTTTTTAACTAGTTATTTTACTATGTAAACATGTTCTAAAAACTTGTCATAGTTCAATGCCAACTCCATATTGGGATGTTCGGCAATGGTGCACCATCGAGAAAATTGATCAAACATCACTAGACCACTTAGGCTTTTGTAGATGAAATAGGAACCTTGGGTATAATGTTTGCAATGGAAGGGTCTTGGTGTGCATGCCAAAGTACAACAATAAAGTTTTTTTTCTATGCAATAAAGTGTGAAATCACGGGCTAAATGGTGAAAAATGGTGAACTGAAATTACATCAACTAATTGTAGGGCACAAATTTTCACATATTAACCTAATTTGGACATTCGGAAAATTTGCTATCATGCCCATGTTTTACCACTTTTGAAACAATGAAATTTGCCTTGTTACATAGCTTGGTTGTTCTTATACATCTCATTGAGTAGGTAGGTCAATAGTTGTTAAAGTTAAGGCATGTCAATTTGGTTTGTTAATGTTGTAGATGGTCACCAATCCACCAACTTGAAAAAATTGGGGAAAAAAAAAACCCTAGTGCACATCTAGGGCTTGCCCTAATGGGCTCACCAAAAGCATGCTTACTTGGCAAAATCCAGCCTCTATGGCCCATTCTCTAATACAAGAATAGCTCCATAGGTGGATAACAATCTTAACTATGTATAATATTTATCACCTTCACCTTGGCAAGAGGTTGAAGCATGTAGCCAAAGAGAATTAAACACCCACCATGCAAGATTGTTAACATGTTGACATGAAACAATTTTCCATTCTATTCTTGTTCCATAGGCAAAGCGATGGTTGGGATTATGAGTGCTTTGCCTATGGAACAAGAATAGATTGGAAAATTGTTTCATGTCCACATGTTAACAATCTTGCATGTTGGATGTTAATCCCAACCACCGCCACTAGCCCATGTCAAAAATGGTCATAAATGCACCATCACATAAGAAAAAAATTGAACTTTGGGGGTTCCCACAACAAATTAATGCTAAATACAATATACTAATTATATTTGTGAAAGTGATGTATTTTAAATATTATTTTAAATAGTTACCTAGTCACCATGACTTGGACAAATCCAATATCATAACCACATGCATTGCAACATATGGGAATACATACATGTTACATGGGGATGTTGGCATACACCTTCTATACCCTAGTCAAATCAATTACCTTTCCTTAGTTAGGGGTAAAACTCATTTATATATTAATAAATATAGTGTAAGTTTAAAGAAGGCCTTCACTTGAAATTGAACATCTCCAACCTTAGCTTTTTCTAAAAGAACCTATCCTTGAACCAAATCCATGGCTCTATTTATTGTAAAATTACCATTAGAACCAGAACCAAAACTAGGTTAGTTGTAAATATTTTTTTAGAACTAGAATGAAAGGTTCTTTGTGAACAAAAAAGAATTGCCCAACATTAGTTTGGGTGCATTAAGGTTGAACTCAAGACAATCTCAATGCATTCAACCTCAAAACAACATAAATGCACCCAAACCCCCACATAAAAGGGGCTTCAAAACTCAACCTCAAAAAATGTGGCCCCCCCTAGGCCAATTTAGGGTGAGATTAAAAAAATACTTAAAAAGTACATTGAGATCGGATGGGGAATGAAACTTAAATTACCATCAAGTTCAATAATAATATGAGTTTCACCTTGTCATTTTATTTTCTTGGGCACTTTGATTGCTACTATCGTAATACCTTTTTAGGTTTGGCATCTAGCTGTTGAATAATTATTTTATTTTGAAAAATTAATTTTGTCGTGAAATTTTGATTTTTTGATTTTTTTTACAAAGCTTCATTTAAATTTAAAAATATCTGCATGTTATTCATTACCAATGTTTTGTGCAAATGTTTTGTTTAAAGGCACATGTTTTGATTTCAAATTCTCCCTGCATGAAATATAGCACTAAGCACTAACATACCATTAGGCATTGAAAAAAATGAATCCTACTATAGTCTAAAGGACAATGGATATGCATGTTTTCTCAAATCTTGCATTTATAACAATAGTTTCTACAATTTTTGTCTTGTGAATGTCATGAGGTAAAATGCACACAATTTATTCTTTATAAGTGTTTTAATAAATATAATTTAATTACAACTTTTCTTAATGAAACCTTGGTGCTCATGCATGGTGTTTTTGGGTTGTTTGACTTGTGAATAAGTAATACCATTATTATTGTAATAAATTTTAGAGGAAATACAAAAACTCAAGCTTTCCATGATTATACAACTTTAGTATTTATTGGAAAATTTTGGTTTGTTATATCATGTGATTGCATTTATAAAAGACGAGGTTGATCATTTGGCAATTATGGTGACAATTTTGTGGTCCATTATTAATTGTGAACTTTCAAGTTGCTCTGGATTTATGAAGGTACTTATTTTGGGCACATGATGATTAGATGTTAAAAATAATTAATGTTAATGATAGTATAATAGGCCTTAAGAATAACTATTATGATAGTATAATAGAAATGTTAATGATAATATAATAGTTATTTAAAACTATTCTTAGCATGTTAGATGCTTTAAGAATAACTATTATACTATCAATGGACATGGAAGTTGAGCATGTATGACTTTCTAGTGAACTTGAAATTTTTAATTTGTTTGAAGTTAAGATTTTCCTTTTGCACATATATATGTGGCATGAAGTTATAAAGGTGATCGAATCTTTTTTGGAGTTTTTGAAATCTTTTGATGCATAGCATGTTTACAACATGCTTGCCATCACATTGAATCCATGTTTCAAGGCTTTGTGTGTTGCAGAGAACTTGGTGGGACATGGGAATGCAATTCGACTAGCCATTTAAGTATGATGCCAAAGTTCCCATTCCCTCTTTTGATGGTTTCCTTTGATTGGCTAAACCCTACTACCACCAATACACATATAACAACAATTGATGTGTTTGGTGAGGATCTAGAAGAAAATATGTTTGGTGTTGAAACCACAATTGAAGAATCTTTGCATGCACTAGTTATTGGAGAATTATTTCTTTTAAGGAGGCTTCTCATTTGCATGTGTAATAGATCCACTTGTTTAATGGCACATTCATAAGGGGCCATTTTCCAAGATTTTGGGTCTCCTTACCATATAGATCCTCGGAATCCTAGGTTCACAAATAAAATTGAATGTGTGTTCAATCTTGCTCGAGTTTTGATGGTTTTCCTTCATTGTAAGTTACACGTGGAAAACATGGATTGAATTATCACGAGAGTGAAAAATTGGTCCATTGTAAGAGGAGGCACCTTACACACAAGGTTCTTCATCTTTTAGGGTTAAGTCCAAGAAGTGAAGCCTACAATAAGTGTAACCTAGCCTACATAAACGAGTGGTGACTATAGTAACATATAATAGAAAATATCTTGAGAATCCCATGATCATATAGTGCTTTCTTTTTGGCACATTTGATTGATTTTGTGAATTTTTAGGAGAAAAAATTGGGTGGGGCGGGAAAAAAAAACATGTTTCTTTGGTGTAAAATTATATTTTTCAGCAAAATTTTCCACCTTTGCAAATTCAAAATATTGAAATATACATTTACGTGACATTTATTTTAGTTCTAGTATACAATATACAAAATAGCTTCAGAATCCCATTGATCATAGTGATTTATTTTGGCAAATTTCAGTGTTTTGAGGATTTTTTAATTTTTTTTTGAGAAAAACTTAGGAAATTTTTTTAAAAAAAAATTTCTATGTGAATTTTATTCTTCAGCGAAAAAATATTAACCTTTGCAAAAATATTGGGGAAAAAAAAAACATTTTATGTGACCTTCCTTTTATTAGAATATAAAATACAAAATACGTTCAGAATCCCCATGATCATAGTGATTGATTCTGGGCCTTTGGATGTGTTCTGGTTTCTTTTTTCTCTCTCTCCCTTTTCTTCTTACTGCAAATCTGGACCGTTCTTTATACCCTAGTATCTAGGCTAGTTTGGCAGCAAGGTGCCTCATAGTTTTTTTTTTTTTTTGGGGTCAATTATGTTGGACAGTTATAATAATAATAATAATAATAATAAACAATTGAACAGAATACTAAATAAGGAAGCTGCTGTGCTTGAGAGCTTCATTCAGATTTTTGGCAATGGCAGGCACATATTTTTCAGAACTTTTGGCAATTCCGAAAGATAATTAATTAGGGACTAACCAGCCAAGGTACATATTTTTCAGAATTTCTGACAATTTCAAAAAATAATTAGTTAGTGCCTAAACCACCCTAGGTACATATTTTTCAGAATTTCTGGCAATTCCAAAAAAAAATTAATTAGTGCCTAAACCACACTAGGTATATATATTTCACACTTTTTGGCAATTCCCACCCCCGCCCAAAAGGTGACTAACTAGCGTAGGTAATAGGGTTTATATATATAAGCTGAAGAAAAATAAATAAATAAATAAATAAATAAGACTGTGAGGTGAGGAAGAGCACAAGTGCATTGAAATGCCAAGTGTCAATCCATTTGTCGACCCACGTTTCCACTTAGTCTAAGGTGACTCAAATTCTTCCCTGCCACCTGTCGGTTACCGACTCGCTCATACGAGTGGCCAAACGTGGGCGCCAGTGGATCTTGCGCACGCTCTTTATTATAAGAAACGATGGAACTTGCTTTTACGTTGCAGAACAAGCGAGCGAGCGAACGAGCGGGTGGGCAATTTGCAGATCTCTTTTTGGCATTGAGGCGAGGAGCTTCTGGATCGTTTTCTGTCTCAGAATTTCTCCGTTTTGCACTTGCATTCGTTGCTATACAGGAAGAAAATTGTGCATCGGTTGTCATAACATAGTGCTGAAGAAGTTTGTGCATTAGTACAAGCAGTAAATCGTAGTTCTAACCCTTGGGAAAATAGGTAGACTTCATTTTTTTCTGGATTTTTTGGTCCGGGTTTGATGTTGTAGTTTTTATAGAGAATTTTTCTTTGCAATCTCGAGTAATTTGGATCGTCTTTGTAAAGGAAATATTTGAGTTCTTTGGTCTGAGCTGTATTTTCGTCGGCGGCCGATACGAGTTGGAATTTGTCTGTATAGATTGCAGCTGTGTGTATCGCTTTGTTCTAGCGTTGTAGAAGTTTTTTAAACTGATTTTTGGAGTGATTGCGACTAGTTGTTAAGTAAGAGTGAGTTTTTTGTGTATCGAGAGAAAAATGATGTCACTCGCTGGCAAGTCGTCTTGCACACAAGCCACGAACCTTGTGGTTCCAGAGTCAGTGAGCTTGCAGAACGGAAATCATGTGAAAGAAGCGTCGAAGTATCGGGCAATGGGAGTACAGAGCGGCGGCCTTTCTTGTTTCCAAGAAACGGGCGTCGTCATGCCGCTCATGTCGCCACAGTCGCCAACCACGAGCGGCAGTTTGCGAGTCTCGAAGCCCTCTGCAAGTGCGCTTCTCCAAGAGGTGAACAGCACCGATGTCCAGAACCAAACCATCACAGAAGTCTTGAATCGCTCATGTGAAGTTCTGAGCCGCGAGATTTCGGCAGCGACCGCCGCGGAGCCGGGACAAAATCCTGCGTCGTCGTCATCAGCCTTTCCGGCTAAGAAATTAACACGGCGACTATCGCGAAGGAAATCAGTCCGAGCGACAAGGCGAAGAGCAATGGTGATGTGTCTGGCCTTGGGGATGGTTAGACCGTGTGCTAACAGCGTTACAGAGAATCTGCAATTAACTGGTGGTGACTTGCCTGCAACTACGTCAGGCTTCGCGGGAAGGTCCAATCTCATCTCTCAAGTCTCTTTAAACGCTGATAGGATGTTGTCTGAACCGGAGGTTTCCGATCTGCCACAATCTGGCATCGATCAATGACAGCTTTCCCCAGCCATAATCTTTTGCATTGTTGAAGCGAACTTGTGTGCAATTATTATTAACAGAGTAGGCGTTAGTAGTTCCATAGAATTCAGCGAGTTTGTTTGCTGCCCTGTTTGAAGGAAAGAAGCATATTCTAAGACGTTCTCTCTATAAGTACTTAGAACATCTCCACCAGTGCTCAGTACGTGACCCTGCATTGAAAACCTTGGATGAGGTAATAGCAGTCATATGCAGTGGATCCAGTTGGGTATAAATCCTTCTTCAGATTGTAAAGTTTACAGAGTGACTAAAAAATCCCATGATTATTTATTCCGGTTTTTTTCTTTTCTTTCGTTTTCTTTGGCTGTTTTACTCTTGTGGTCTTGTCTACAAGAACATGCAAATTGCTTTCTTGTACATGGAGTTTGGTGAGAAGTATGGCCCTTGGGGGAGGCCATTACCGGAATAAGGGGATTGCCTGCGCTGGTTCCGTTCTGGCAAATTCCCTCCCTGGGGGCCTTACCCAGTACCCTCATGTAATAATCCGTGCATACTCTCTTTTTTCCTTTTGTCCTATGATGATACTTGATGGGTATTTGCCCATGTTGTGTGAGGCAAGGTGTTTCAAAAAATCAAGATGTCCACGTAGTGGGGTTTTTCAGAGCCAGGCAATTTGGTTGGTTTTTAGAACATCTTGCATTGAATACAAGAACCAAGTGTGGAATAACACTGTATCATGTACACTAAAAAAAAATTGCCAGATTATTACAAACTTTCATCTTTTTGGCATTTCCTCTACGCTAAGGTCAAATAGATTTTGAATATATTTTCAGCAGTTTATAAATCCACAATTTCATTTTTCAAACTTCACTTCTTCTAGGTCTCCATCTATCCCAATAAGTTTTAAAAGGTTAGAAGAGAATTTACAACCAAATTGACTTATAATCATTGGGCTGATTTTTGTTCACAAAAGTGAAATTTCTAAGTTGGTTTTTTATAAATGACATTTTTTTTAATTAGTGAGAATTCTAATCAAAGAAATGATTTTTTAATCTTTTATTTGGGAATCAAGGCAAGCATGGTTTCACATTTTTTTCCACCAACTAAAGGGACATTTCATTTCCTTCTCATCCACCTAAAGTGTCTCCTTCACATGCACCCAATAATGTTGAAAAATTAATAGTTCACTCTTAACAAAGTTTTTAGTTGGCTTAGTACACTCTTGTTGGTATTTGAAAAATATCCAAATAGTTGTCATCATCCATTCTCTAATAAGCAAAACCATTATTAGATTTTGTCAATGAATGCAAATGATAATAACATTTTATGAACATTTAGGATATAATGACATTATATCATATTGCTCAACAATCGTTACTCCTTGATCGTGACTAATGAAAGAAGACAATAAATAAAGATTTTAAAATTTTGGGTCCAACATTAGAATTAATATATTATATGTTTTTTTTTCATCAAATTTTTCAAGAAAGAAAGAACACTATTTAAAACTTCACAAACCTCTTTTCTAATGTTAGAAACGAAACAAATTAACTCAAGTGCCATGCCAAAATCTTCTTCCATTAATATCTAAAAACATTGTGCATTTTATGGTTCTTCTCTCAATTTCAAGCTCATATAAATGGCAAAATGAAAGGCATCATTTAATAATCAATGTCCCCTAAATTGGTTTTAAACACAAACAATTACAATAGAAACAATGAACAACAATTTGACAAATATGCCATGTTAAAGGGGTGCAATTTTGGTTGTCATCCTCATTGAATTATGCATGTTTTAACAAAACATTATAGTATTTTTAAACTATAAAGTTTCTTGGAAAAGAATGATTATGTTGGCAAACCTGCAAAAAAAGAAAAAACAAATGATCAATATCTACAAATCTTAACAAAATAATAATAAACAAGAAAATATTAAAGTTCTGATGATAACCTTGTTTCAATTGGAGTGTTGAAATGTTTTTAAAGACTATTCAAATTTGCACAAGCCTTATTCCATTCTGTCTACCCTTCCTTGATTTTTTTGACCAAATTATGCATTTCTACGAATTAAATTAAGTAGTTTTGACATATACATCTTTCAAATCCTTATAAACTTTTTCATTAACTGAAACATACTAACAAGCCTTAGAAAATGCATGGCCAAAATAGCTACCTTGGAAACTTTTTGCCAAACTTAAAATATCACAACTTACAATAAATTTTAAAGTTATAATCATAGTATTTAAGTTAGATATTTCATCTTTAACATAAGCAATGATATATTTTTTCAAGTCATATTTGTTTAACAACTCAGTTATCCTTTGGCTAATGCATGCCTAGAAATATGAAGTGCTTCAAAAATCCCAATTGTAATATTTTTGGCTACTAATTAACCTCAAAAATTTAATAACAAGGGGGAAAATGTCTTAAGCCCCTTTTGACATCCATAGATCAAAACTTGATGTTATAAAATAACAATTTGCCAAAACAAGTAAGACATACAATTGTTTAGTTATTTCCACCAATTCTAGCAAAATTTCTTTTGCAACCTGTTTTTTAAAAGGCAAAACAACCTTTGGACACAAATGTAGAATAAATTTCATTAACCATTGACTTTCAACAAGATGCATTAGCAAATGGTTTTCAACAAATAAAAGAGCTAAATCTTCCAAAAATTATTTTTGTTACACATCATATTTCTTATAAGAATTTTGACAACAAAAAAGTTGGAGATGGTGGTTCCATTTACATGAAGTCTTTTCTTTCTAGGTTGTCTCTTCACATCTTTAAACATATTGTTTACTTTTTCTTCAAATATTTTTGCAATCATACAATGGTCTACATAAATATGTTGTTTTAATGCAATTTCAAATTTTTTCTTGCTTGTGTTTTGGCATTTATTATTAAAACTAGATTGGTATAACAAAGAATGGATTTCATCAATTAATTACACTTAACATCCATTGGTTTATAATCATTTACATAGTAAAATGACCAACATAGTGCATTTCTATTATCATGTCTCTACTTTCTTCTTTGAAGATGCAAAATTTTCAAATTTTCTTTAATTTTTTCTTCCTCCCCATGTACATTAATACTTTCCTCTATTTGTAGACTTGGTTGATTTTCAGACCCTAGGCTATAAGTAAAAAAATTTACAAAAGTATTTATAATTTACAAGAACATTTACAAAGGCATTTACAAAGATGAATTGCAATATAAGGTTAGAATGCAAGTTTAGAATGTTGGAATAGAATTTTTTTAAAAAAATCCTACAACCAAAACATCAAAGAAAATATTCAAAAGTTGAAACAAGAAAAACTAAGGTAATCAAATTAAAAACATGAACAGGAAAAAATGCAAAATCAAAACAAAGCAACAAAACTTTTGAATGAAAAAAAAGTTTAAAAAACTACCTTATTTTTCTAAAACAACACACAACACCTTGCATTTTAAGCTTTAGAACATGCACATGGCAAAAGGGGGGGAAGTACATCACTTCAACAAGCAAACAACAACACAAAACAAAAAACAAAGAACCATAACAAATAATAGAAACAACACAAGGGAGGGTGAGGTGAGTACTAGGAAAAGGCATGGAATGACGAAGGAACAACATAAGGCAAGGAACAACAAATCACAACGAATAGCGACAAATAATGATAAAAAATAAACGTCAACACAAGGTGAGGACAATGAACCACAACAAGCAACAGCACAAGGGGAGGGATGATGCACCATAACAAGTAATAACAACGTAAGGTGAAAGTAACGCACCATAGCAAGCAATAGTAGCACAAGGCAAGGGACAACGCACCATATAAGCAATAGTGTAAGGTGAAAGGCAACAAACCACAACAAATAACAAAAATGCAAAATGAGGGACAACAGACCACAATAAATAGCAACAACAATGCACACTACAAAGTGAAGGTGATCCACCATAACAAGCAATAGCAGTGCAAAGCGAAGGATTACGCACCACAACAAGCAGTAGTAGCGTAAGGTGAAAGATGACGGATCACAACAAACAACAATAGCACCACAAGGCGAGGGTGACACACCATAGTAAGCAACAACAATGCAGGGCAAGGAACAATGTGACACATCAAGTAACAATAATAACAATGGCAAGGAACGAATGCAAAACAAAAACAAAAATAAGAAACAAAACATGGGAACAAAAACTCAAAACACATGAATTAATTAGACAGAAAAACCTCTTGGCTTTTATATTATTCTCTTTTTGTGGTTTCCCTTGGTGGAGGTGTCACCCTAAACCCTAAAACTTCTAACCTTAAACTTAATTCCAACATACCTCCAAGTCCCTAAAAATAGGATTTGGGTTTTCATGTGAAAACACATCCAGTTCTCTTTTTTTCTTATTGTAATTCTAGTTTTGGTTTTCCTAGTTGGTTCTGACATGAATGAAAACCTTAAAACCAATTTTCAACCTGATTTTCACCCAAAATGAGAATACACCTTAACAACACAAAAGCCATTTACAACAACAAAATGAACACCTACAACAACATAACATTAACAACATGAGAAATACCAACAACACAATTAACACTTATAACAACATGACGTGCACTAGCAAATGAGCGCCAACAACAAAAAAAAAAAAAAAAAAAAAAAACATCGGGGGCGCGGGCGTGATCGAGAGCCGAGAAAAACCTTCCACCCCACCACGGATCCAAGCCCGAGACAAGCACGCCAAACC
>Ga0116227_10005730_pt1 | contig 25899 bp, 17 predicted proteins | sample S1TSphgellanicum_FD_89693 | JGI IMG/M metagenome (GOLD analysis project Ga0116227, IMG submission 89693) | Host-associated microbial communities from peat moss isolated from Minnesota, USA - S1T2_Fb - Sphagnum magellanicum MG | ecosystem: Host-associated > Plants > Peat moss > Unclassified...
AAAATTGAGAAAATTTTTTTTTTATATTCTTTTTTTTTTTTTTTGATAATATACAAAAATGTTTTGTACAATTTTGATGTTCAATTGTGGAGAATCGCCTTTGAAAACCAACATTCTCACATTTGAGAGAATTGTTTTCATGAAAACCAAATGGATTTATGTATTAAAACAACTGAAACCCTAGATGATTTTTTTTTCAAAAAAATCATGTTAATTTTGAAATTACGTTTCCTAAATTGGAATCTATGGTTTTCATTTTTTAAAATGAAAACCACCCAACATTGGTATTTACTTGTCTACTTACCCATCTACATATTGTGACAGTGAATTACATTAGGTTTGTTTACGGAATACCAAAGAGCCTACCTAGGTTACGGGCATCGGGGGTTACTTAAGAAGCTACATAGGATTTACATTGGGAGTTATAAAAATTCTTCTTAAGTTAAGTTACAAGAATATTAAAGTTATTTATGGGAGCTATTTAAGTGACCTAGGAAGCTATTTAATAATTATCTAAAGGCCATTTAAGACTTACCTAGGTTATCTTCTATTTAAGATGAAGTGGGCTACCAAAAGCCAACATAGAAAATTACATAAGAGTTATTTAAGATGTGACATAGATGTTGTTTAAGGACCTACTTAAGTTATGAAATCCCTAAAGAATTTTTAAAGGCCTACTTAAGGTTTACATAAGAACTATGATATCAACTTTAAATAGTTCTTATATAACCTTTTATCTAGGCTTTATGTAACCCCCTTTTACATTATGAATCAACCTTAAATAATCATTTAAAACCCTGGCTATTCATTAATGTAAGAAATCCCTATCTAGTTCCATAAGTAGGTCTATCTTATATAAGCCCCTTATGTACCCCCTACCTAAGTAAGCTCAAAGGGGGCTAGATATAAGATATTTTATAAGCCACTACTATATAGTAGGGGCTACATAAGTGGCTATATATAATAACTACATATATGTAGATGCTACATAAAGGGTTAGATATAAAATACATATATAGCCCCTTATCTGATCCCATAGCTTAAATAGGCCATTAATAGGTCTTAGGTTTTTTTTAAAATAAATTTTAGGTATCTTATAACCTAATTAAGCCTAAAGATGTATCCTTAAATAATCATTAAGTAACCTTTTAAGCAATAGCCCACCCTATCTGTGTTCTCCTTCTATTGACTAATGATATGCATAAAGTAGGTCCAACATCAAATGTGATTCCTATTTTTTTACAATTGTAGGAGGAGTTTTTAGCATTAAGGCTTTCAATGTAGCCAACAAAATGTGTAATTTGGTCTCCACCAAGGTTGGACCATTATATATCATTTCCTCATGGTTTTTTTATTCTCAACCTAGGATTTGAAAACATCGATGAGATCCAAATCATTCATTGAGTCATTTGTGGTTGAAACTTTTCATGAAAATCTTGGGACGATATTCAGTCTCCCTATGCTTACAGATCTTCACTTGGCTTTTGTGAAATTCTCGTTATGTTATGCCCAGCACCTTGGCTGCTTGTTTTGTATAATGTTTCTTTCTTTATGTATTTTGCAACATTACATTGAGTTTGATACTCATACCATAGTTTCATTGGAAAAGTTATTTGATGCGAGATTTTTTGGTGGTTCTATTGGTCACTTAGTTTGTTGTCAAGCCATGTTTCTTGCTTATTTGGGCAAACTCGATTTCATTTTTGTAGTTTGAACTGTTGCCCTTTCATTCTTAGGATGTTGGGCATTAATCGTTCTTGCACTTTTCATTTTTAATAGGATGATCACCCTATTTTTCTAGATGTAATAACACATGTTGAAATTGACACTTTCCTATTCCCGAACCTTGTTACCACATGTTTTCCACTTTCGAATCCCACCTTTTGAAAACTTAATGGTTTAGTCTTATCCCCAATTATAAGTTTCTTTGGCGAATTGCTTATACAAGCATGAGTTTGTTAGGCTTTTAATAGACACTCCTTCAAATATCATGTGAACACATCTTCGTTCATGTGTAGGTCTAGGGGCAGGTGCTTGGTTAATAGCTCGTTCTACCACACCTATAGTTCGTTTATCCTTAACCCACTTCCTTAAAACATTACATACCCATCTTAGCTTGCCACATCCTATAGTTGCCCATCTTTCATGGTGTTAATATGGTCATACCATTGACGATCCAAGTACCCATTTGTTTTAGTAACCTTATGAAAATGAGCATAGGACAGCCCACTTCAAAATATTGTTGTAACTATTGTTTTACAGAGTGGAACACATGTTGGGAAGGAGATCTTCCACCTTTTCTTTTATCACATTTGATGTTAAGTGGATATCCTTATCATTAAAAACGATTTCGAAACCTTGATGGACATCGTCATTATTGACCAAATTTGCACATATATGGTGCAGCAAACATCAACAACAATAGCACATGAAGTGATGATGGCTACTAAAGAAAAAACATGATCATATGTTGAATGAGCACCATGTGATGATTTCACTCCCCTTGTTATTGAAATGTATGAGTGTTTTCATCCTCGTTTTGATTCATTTTTAACCACTTGTGCACAAACCATTATCATGCGTCATCAACGGTCTTTTTTAGTCCCCTCAATGTTTATTTCTTACTATTAACAATGTGTGTCCATAGCCTTGCAATGTGTGCAAGCCATAACAATTCTTCAGTAAGCTCTTGCACTTGGTTAAGGTTCTTCATCTCTTCCACACATCATAGCCTATACACCTTTGTCATTAGTTGATTTGTGGCAAATGACAACTTTTTCGTCTTAGGTCTACTTTGTTGTTGTTGATTGTCATTTTGTAGCCATGAATCTTCTTTGCATAGGGTCCTTACTTAATTTTTGTTGATTGTTTGTTTTTGTTTCTTCTTTGGATTGCGTATACTTGTGTTTTCATTTGCCTTGTATTTTGTTGGATAGGTTCCCATCCTTGATTGTTATTTACAGGTTTGTTTTTTATAAATAAACCTTATGTAATTTTTTGTATAAACTTTTTATAACCTTTAGGTATTTCCTAAGTAGACTTTATGCAACCTTTAAAATAACCCTTAAATATCCCATAACCTATTTAAACTTTTAGATGTTTCCTTAAATAATTTCTAAATATCTTTTAACTTAAGAAATCTCTTTAAAAAATTTACCTAACTTTTTAAGTAGGTTCCTAAGACCCTTTAGGTATCCAAAACATAAATAAACCCCTAAGTAACATAAGTAAGCTTCTAGATACACATGTAAGTGTAAACAAAACATAGAGACATGAAAAAAAACTCAAATGACCTTGGGTTAAAGAATTTTTTTCAACTTCTTGGCATTTAATCTTTTCACATGTGATTGTGGACACAAGTTGGACACATTTGGCACGCATTTAACTTGTTGCCCATTTGGAGGTCAATGTATAGCCACACATGATGCCATTCGAAATGTCATGTATGCCTTCGTTCAAAAGAGTGGGCATGTTCTATGGAAATAGTGGCTGTACGCCTTTATGTCAAGAGTTTCATTACAAGCCGATCTTTACATGATTCGAGAGGACCAAGTTTTCGTTGTTGATGTGGTGGTTATTAACCCAACACGGGAGATGGTGGCTTCAAGTGTCATTTGTCGACCAGCAATGCAATTGTAGAACTTAACGTCATTGTTAAGATCCACAAGTATAAAGGGCTTCATGAGGGGCACCACTTTATTCCGATGGCCATGGAGGTGCATGGCACACCCGGGTGTAATATGGATTGTTTCATTAAGGAATGTGCCTATCTTTTCCATGATAGACGATCAAGAGGTCATTTATCCTTGTCTTTTTGCATTTAATCTTTCAAGCAACATGTTACTATTTTTTTTTAATGTGCTTTAGTTTCTGCTATAGAAAAAAAGATTACGTTGGTGGGTGATGCTTATTCTAGACCTCTTATTATTAGTAGATCTCACGATTTGCATGCAAGTGACATTGGAGGGGTTGTGGGTGAGATAGCTTCATACAACGAAAGAAATTAACTCTCTCCCTTTTTTGGGTTCTTGCGGGTTGTGCATCCTTTGGCCTTTCTTTGGCCTTCCCTTCTTGTCTCCGGTGTGATAGTTTCAACCATCAATCTTTTATTGGATTTTTGTGACGATCTAATTTCCTTTGGCATAGTTTTGTCTTGCATTTTGACTGTCGTCATCAGTTTGAGGAGAACCTAGGATTCTTCTCCTATATTTGCTATCTTTGTTGATAACTTTATTATGTATTGAAAGTAACCATAAAGTCACCTCGTCTTTGGGCTCTAGTTTGACTCTTTAATCACTTTTTGATACCCAATTTGAGCGCAGCCCAAAAATGAGTGAAATTTGGCACCAGAAAATGAATTTGGATATTAGTTCACAAGATTTGCAGGATTTTATTCTGATGGTCTTTGAATTTAATGAAGAATATGAGCACACAGCATTGAAGGCGCAGGTAAGGCAAATCCAACAACTGGGGGTGAAACTCGTGTGAGGAGTCTAGACCAGTTTAGGTGAAAAAAACAGTTTGGTGCCCTGCTTATCCTGTGTACTGTTTTGAACCTGACTTTTGATTTCATGGGGGCGTTATAGCCCCAGTTTGGGGTACTTTACACAGAACTGCACGGTCTGATTGCAATCGTCTGTTCGGTCTTTCTACTCTTGTAAGCAGACCCAATAGTGTCAGGATTGGGTTCTGTCCAGCCAATGCAGAATGACAATCAGGTGCATTTTACGGTAATGTGGAATCTGCCCATAGTGCCCAATGTCATAAGTACAGTGTTAAGTCCCCTAACATCATGCTAATCATTTAGGACTTAATCCTACTTACCATGAAGATTTTATGTTAAGCTAACATTCACTTAACAACAACATTAAGTTATCTCCCTATTTAACATTGCATGCCACCTAGGATGCCACCTAGATTTTTTATTTAACACACTGACTTAACATCAAGTGTGAATGCACCTTAAGGTACATTAATGACAGACTTCATTGCATTGGGCTGTAAACAGCTTTGTCCTATAGAGGGATGAGCTTATTTGACTGATTCCAGGAATTAGGGTTAAGGGTGCACAATACACACTAGTGGACATAGTGGGTTAGTTTTGATTTTACCTTAAGGTGGTCTTCTGACCCTGTGTTTTGAAACAGATGGATTGTAAGTTGTAACACCCAATAATTAACAACACATGATTGAATGAAATCTCCAATTTTGGACTGTGATGTGGATGAACTTTAACACAATCCAAGTTGGGTTACACCGTAAATTTGGGTTGGGTTGGGTTGGGCCATGGAGGTAGTGCCACCATAAAACTCCAAGCCCCACTTGTTGATTAGCTTAATTTAAGAAAACATTAAAAAACCTAAATGCCTAATTTCACTGAAATTTCAAATCGACCTTTCTTAATAAACTTTTCCATTATTCAATAAATATTATTAGGCAGCCAAGTGCCTAACTTGATAAGCAAGTATACTACTTAATGGCATAGTCCATGGGACCACACTATTAAAGCATCAACCTATTAAAGTCCACTGAAGTTGTTGAAGTTCTAGCAAGTTCAACATCAATGCCATGTGCACGAAGTTTGTTGCACAAGTTTGGGTTCTTTCTTTGTCATGTTTAAACTTTTAAACTCTAAACATTGCAAGTGTAAGTTTGGAAAATTATTTCAAATTTCAAATTTTTGGTTGATGCTTTTAAGTAGCTAAATAATTGTTACCCATATCCCTCTATTTGCTCAAAGGCTAGGATATATATGGTTGTGAGAGTGTTGGGTGGTTGCCAAGTTTGGCTAGTTTAGAATCCTCAGTTTTCAGGTCTGATTTTCGGAACCAAAATTGGAACTGGGTTTAAAACTGGATCTCTGAACCCAATTCTAGAAATGGAAATGAAGTTAGAATTTTTTTTAAATAATGTTTTTGGGGGAAAAATGGTTTGGAACTGGGGGTTAACCAGCAGTTAACTATTGGTTTTAGGCTAGGTTACTCAGAACTGGGACTGAAACTTAGTCTGATTTCCAAAATTGTAACCTGAATTTATATTTTTTCAAGAACCAGACCAGTTTTCTAGTCACCAAATTTCTACATTTTTTAATGAAATATTGCCAGATTTCTCTATTGGGTTCTAGAATGTAGCCAGAAATGTGAAGGAATCTTACTTTCATATCCTGTTTATAGCCAAATTTGGCCAAGTTGTATAATGGATGATCGCCAGTTCAGCTACATCACAAATATGAAAAAAAAAAAAAAAAAACCCTGTTTAGCACCTTATTTCATGCAATGTACCTCATACATGCCCATGGCCACAAACCTGCTACAAAGGCAGAGTCATTACACAATGAGCTGCTTGTTTTTCTCTTCTTTCTGCAAACCACTTAGTGGTTTTAACAAGCTGCATATCTTGTTGGCTGCCCTCTGCCAAGGAGCCAGATGTTGTTTAGGATGGAGTTCGGGCTCCAGGTAATCAAGCTGTAACAATTGAGTTTGAGCGACTTTCTGGACTGCTGATCTTGCTTTGATTACAGCTGCCTCCATCTGCTCGTACTTCACCTTCAATTTGTCATTTTTATTCTCTCCCCTTATTACCTCCAATTCTTGGTGTTCCACACCTAAACCCCATTTCCTCCCAGCAGTCAAGCACTCATGCTGGACTCGGAGGACATTCTGGATGCAACTATGCTTAGCTTGAAGAATGGCAATTTGGGCCTCGTAGTGAAGGATGCTCATCTCCATGAATCTACTGTTTAGTTCAGCAATGAACCCACGACAAGAGGGAGCCCGACAAAAGCAAAGCTCTGCAAAGTCATCTGTGGACACCCCAGTCCAGCTGCAAAAAAGGATAAGCCTTACTTGATTGAACTTGCTTAGCTCCATCAAAATTTTCCTGGTTCATTTTGTGATATCTCCAAATTATGATGCCTGATAATACATAAACTTGTCATTTTTGTCACCTATTGAGTACACTCTGCACAACTGTCTCTGCAACTGATGACCAGCAATTTGTACTAGAACCGAGGTTTTACCTGTAGTCATAACAGATTGTCTCCCTTGCCATGATGTATTTATTCGCCCTTCCAACAGCATATATCTTGCCATTGGCCCAGCTGCATGTCAATCTTGCACAGTTAGTGCCAACCATCAACCATCTCTAGCCCATGGCATAAATGCTAAGAATCCCAATTGAAACCCTGGTCCATAGAATTAAACTGCTATAAGTAGTAGAAAGCAGAACGAAGGAGGGAGTAGAATTCAAAGATGGGTTATCTCAAACTGGCCAATTACTGGACAATGCACAAATCCTGCACCAACTGGAGAACAAAAGCAGACCAAATCTCTTAACAATGCCTATAAGAAGCTATCCCCATAAGCTTTTGGAGCAAAAGCCTATTGATGAAAGACCAAGCCTCAAGTGGAGAGGGCATCTCAGAAGACAGATTGGTAGCCAAGCAAAGGAAATGAAGCACCTCCAGAAGTAACTGAAAACCACAGAGACTCAAGAACAGTTAAACTGGAGGCCATTTTTGCTGCTGCAATCACAGAGGTGCAGAGAGAAGGTGAATTGTAGGTCTGTGCTGCAATTGTTGCAGTTGAAACTACCAGTACAGTCACTTATTACCTCAGGAATTGTATATTCAGAGAAGCTTACCATGCTTTGATATAAACATTGGGTTCACAGCTGTGGTTTGCTGCACCCACAATGTTATCAAATGGGTCCACCACATACTTGGATGCCTCAGCCTCACCAGGTAGACCCTTACTACTGCCTGGCCATGAAACTGTTATACCATAGTGCTTAGCAGTCTTGTCTTGGACCTTCTGATGTTTCTGTCTGTATTTTTCTTGTGTCATTATGGGGCCACACACCACAAAAGCCACTTTGCTAGCAGGAATGTCCTCTTTTGTATAAAGTTCCTCCCCGAGTGCTCCATCACGAACATTTAAATTGGGCAAAGTGTACAAGCTGTTGCAGCAAAAGCCACGGCAATTACATTCTATACCACAACTCCTCCATTTGTCTTGGCAAGCACACATAGCTGTACAAGTTTCATTTCCTTTGATGTGGCACCCACATGCTGTTATTGCCATCTCTTCATTCACTTTTCTTGCTGCTGCTAGCAGTTTTTTGTCCCCTGTTAGCTTAGCATCAATTGCTGAAGATGCTCGAGAAGTTTCTGAGTGATAGGACTCCATATCCATGTTGGACATTAGATGGCTTGAGGTTGGGAAGAGTGAGATGTTCCTCAAATTTGGAAATGTCTGTCTGAGACAGTTGTGAGCAAGAGAAAAGAGATGACCGCAAATTGGCACGATTACAATCCTCTTCCCTGGAATTGTTGCCAACACATATACACGCCAGAATTTGCAGTCTATATTTGACACATGCTAGCACACCAATTGAGGTCTCCTCTTTGGGGGATTTCCTGATCTCTTTTCTTCTAGAGACAATGGCGGGGAAAAACCTTTCATTGTATCTGGGGTTTCCATGGGACCTTCTTCCTTTTTTCCTTGTAGAGTTCATGAAAGGGTGGTATAAACTCCAAACCCTTTCATATGTGCCCCTTGCACCATATGATCTATGGCCTTTGTGATCATTCATGGATACTAGTTCCCACTGTAATAAGTGTAGTACCCTGATGCAACCATTTCCAGGTGGGGGAATAGGCGGTAGTGGAATCAAGCACTCATAACTACTAAAGTTTTAGATTTAAAAACTACTGAAAAAAACTCTAGAGCTCATGTCCTCTCAGGAGCAACCTTATCTGATAGCATGTTGAAAATGGATAGCAGAAAGTTGAGAAAACCTGTGAAATGATAAAAACAAAGTTCATTGAAAACTCTCCACCCAACCTTAGGATCACACAAGTTGCTATAAACTTATGATTTTCCCTTGAACTTTGGCCTAGTCCATGAAAGTTGCACTTGATATGCCAATTGCTCTAATATGAATTCATGTTATCTCCACAAAGATATCAAGGTGAACATCCAATACCATTAGTACAAAATGTCACAATAAACAACTACTCATATTTCTGAACTTAAAGTGAATACGCTCAAGTATCTTGGAAAAGATAACTTGCTAGGATGTTGATATTCAAACATAAATGACTTGATGCATTTTTCTGTGTTATAGTTCCCATAAAGAAAATGACAGAATAAGAGGCATTTAGTTTACAAAAAGAAAATGACAGAATCAGATGCATTTTTCAGTGTTTTAGGTCTGCAAAAAGAAATTGACAGAATTAGATGCATTTTTCTATGTTTTAGTTTGCAAAAAGAAAATGACAGAATCAGGTGCATTTTTCTGTGTTTTAGGTCTGCAGAAAGAAAATGACAAATCAGATGCATTTTTCTATGTTTTAGTTTGCAAAAAGGAAATGACAGAATCAGATACATTTTTGCTTTTTTCTGTGTCTTAGTTTGCATAAAGAAAATAGTAGAATCAGATACATTTTTGCATATATTAGTTCACATGAAGGAAATGGCAGAATCAGCTTGTTGAATCTGATAAACTGTCTATCAATATCAATCAGAGAAGAAGCCTAGTTTCTGGCCCAACTACTCAAAACCCTTTTTTCTTCTTCGTCTTCATATAGGTAGAGAAGGGAGAACAAGCACGTGTGCTGTTAAACCCAAGAGATCAACGAAGAAGGCATGCAAGGAAGGGTTGCAGTGGGGAAGGTAGAGAGAACCTGTCTAGATAGGTAGGTCTATAGAAAGACCTCCACCATCCAATTGATCTCACGCCTTTCTTTCTCCTCAATTGCCGTTCTCCAAAGTACCTAATGAGCGACCTGAAAAGCACCCAAAAAAAAAGCGCCGTAAAAACGATCCGCATTCGAAAGCGAAAGCGTGGTAAACGAGAAAGTTAAGAGACACAAATGTGCACATGCACTAACAGCATACACAGGAGAGAAGAGAGGGTGCGCTTTTGTTTGTGCTAGGGTTTGGGACGGATCATATGACGGAGGGAGAGAGAGAGATGCCGCTGCAGAGAGCAGTGGCCATTGGCTTGACTGGCATAGACATGCGGTCCAGGCTTGGGTTCCAAATAAGCTCCAAGGATAGGAGCTTGTCGCGACCCCCGAATCGTCCTGAGTTGTGTATGCACACCATTCCTATCGTCATCCTGCTGTGCTTCTTCATCCTATGGGCCGGCTCTTCAGGTATGTTGGATTAAGCACCCAGATCTGTAGCAGTGAAGCTACTCAGACGCCATGAATCACCTTGCAATTGGCCGTTGGTGCAGTACATGCGTCAATCGATCATATACTTGTTGGGAACCTAGGGATTGCTGAACCCTAAAGGAGAAGAATTAAGCAAGTCACGTTCTCCTTGTTGGATCCAGTAGATAGATCTCTTATGTTGAAGAGGCATTCAGATTTACTTGCCTGTAGAATCTCAGATCGATCTGAAAGTCTCTCCAGCACAAGATCTACTGAATTGGATTCACAGGCAGTGACTCACAGTTTTTCTGCTTCAAAGTTTCCTACTCCAAAGTTTTGTCCAACTTGTATGGGGTTTGTTGCCCTATGCCAAGTATTTCTTGGTCTATTCACCTTTGCTGTCGAGTACATATCCAAGGGGGTAGTTTATCCTTGCTTTTAGTGATCCATTCAGAAACCCTCATTATTGCTCAATTTCCTTGGTTTTGTGTTTTTGTCGCTCTATGCTTTTTCCTCTGCAGTGTCATGGTTGTGCAATACATGAGATTTACTGCCTTGACCTAAGAACGCAGTTGTCATTTGGGCCTTGCTATAGCATGTATTTTGCCAGTATCCATACAATTGATGAAAGGATTGCCACTGGTTACCAAAATTGGTGATTCTGGCTCTAGTTGTCATAAGGTTTGTTATGTTCTCAACTGCATCATTCAGCAGATAAACTAGGTATGTCTGTCTGGGAGGAAAATGCATAACAACACCGCATAATCATCAGAAGTTGGACTGTCTGTTTGATCTCTTGCTTTGTCTGTTCCAATTCGTGTCCATCTTCAAAAGGTGCCAGTTCAAACCACTAATGCGCTTATTCCATGAGCAATTTGTGAATCCAATTCATTTGTGGGCTGTGGTGTGCTGCAGAAGTGAAGACACTACCTCCACAAGTCAGTAAAGTGTCAGGCTTGGACACAGTGGTTGCCAACTCTGAAAACTTGGCTTTAGTTCAATCTCCTCCTGGCACTATGTCTAGCATGGTTCTCAACAAGACAGTGCAGTCATCTAAGATATTCCATCACAGACATTTTCTGCAGCAATGAAAAATTGGGCTCCAGATGTGCTCATAAAAATATGCTGCCTAGGGATTTGGGGCATGCAGGTTAATCCCATCATCTTTCTTGGATTCTACAAGAAGATGATGTGGTCAGATGATTGTGCTGCTGCTCAATAGGGGGAATAAGATCTACAGCAGAATAATCTTCTTGCTAGATCATCTGGAGGGTTACATAACCTGCCAGTTTCTCGATGTACACTCAATAGTAGTAAGAGGAAAGCAGAAAGAGGTTGAGGGGGTGAATTTCATCCTCTGATATTGCTAGGGGCTGCATTTCTCTCACATTCTTTGCATCAAGTGGATCCAAATAAGTGGTTAGGGAGGGAAGTCAAGGGTCCTGTCATTTTATGATATAACTACTGGAAGTGGAGCATTCTCTCTAGTAGTATTCCAATGTATTAAATGAGCAATTTGGTAGATGATTGTTTGCTATGTTTTAAGGTAGATTGAATTGATGCTAGTCAGGGAAATGTGCATGGGAGGGCTTTTTCACTCACATGATTGCCACAAGATTGTGGTGAAGCTCCAGAAACCTGTGTTGTTCCAGATAATCACTAAATATGCTAAATGTGGGATCCATATCCTTGGTGAAAAAGTGCTGGGAAGGTGATGGTAATTTGATCATGACCTCTTGTGCCCTTCAAGTGATTATGACTGTCTTTTTGTTTCCTGTTCGGAGGAGATATGTCACTGAGAACAAAATGAGATTGACAGAAAGTGCATCAACTTGTGTGCAAGCTCAACTCACCATGCAAATGAGTCAGAAGTACAAACCTGGTTCCTTTAGAGGAGCAGACAATTTCCAGTTTGACCAGGTTTGGTATTCTTTGGACTCAGATTTTTTCCCTGATTAATTTGTGACTTGATGGTAGTTGAAAATCATCATCCAAAGCTGTGAGAGCAACAAGCAAGTTTTTGCAAGAAACACATAACCCCAAAGACTATGCTCCTGCGCAACTCTACTTTCAATCTACAAACTCTGATGAAGGGGGCTTATATAAACTACAATCGTACTGCAACTTATAGCTCAATTCTCTGCCCACTGAAGAATTGGTCTCAAGTTGCTCTCTGCAAACCCCAGGACTTAGTGAATTTAGCAGTCAACAAGGAGCTGTTTGCCATTGGAACTGTCCACTGGAAATTTGTCGCCTGGTTCCAGGCTGAACAGAGAGGTCTATGTTTGGAGTGGTCGATCTGGAGAAGAGTTTGTATACTCGAGGTTTGTCATTTCTCTGCCGATGGTGTGTTTAGGGTTCCCTTTCGGAAGAGCTGTGGACACATTCCTAATGCAGCTCTTTTGGTGGATGTCAGTAGTAATCTCTAAAGCGTCTGCTGTTCTACTGCTATTCAAAGATGGCTCTTTTACCTTTTGCAATTCCTTGCACTTTTCTACAGCTTCACAACATTAGGTCAAGTGAAGACCAAAGGCCTCCTTTGCCCTCATCTTTGCCTTGGTCAAGTCTACAACAGCATGGAGAATTTGATCCACTTAGCAATACTGGGTCAGGGATGGCTCCCTTGGCTGTCCATCATTGTGCACTAGAACATCATGCAGTACCCCCAAGCATACAGGCAATTGCTTTGTCTCGCCCCTGGCCATCAAGAGCTTCTGTAGGTACAAGACCAAGCATGCCTCTGTGTTTGGGGATACCAATGTATCTTCCAGTGCAAGCGTGTTGTCCTCCTGACTGTTGGATCATCAGTTCCATGTGATTTCAACCAATGCAAGGATCAAATGTGATGGAACGTTTTGGAGACTACATCTTCAAAAGGTTTTTGTCTTAATCAATGGTGAAAGTCCTCTGTGGATTAGAAAAGAAAGTGTAATGGTATTTTTTTGGCATTAAGCTGTATTCATATGTTGTGTCAGGCATTGTGCTGTTCTGGGACAGTAAATGGATCTGCAGAGGACTTGCAGTGATGTAGGGTTTCAGAAACCTTTGCTGACATCTTTGGTATGGTGCAACCTGGAACAAATTGAACAGCAGAGAGGTATACATGTTAGGTGAGATGGTTTCTGGGATTTGACCTGATGATCTAATATGTTGCAAATGAGTAAGGACATCCTTTGAGTGTAGGCTTGATATAGGCAGGGTAGGAGAGGGGCACTTGTGTGGCACAAGGGAGCCACTTCCCCCATCTTTCACTTGAGGGCCACCCCCCAAGAAAGACATTCTAAGGGCCCTGAAGATTTGACACTCTGTAGATTGTACCAGACACAAATGTGTTGCAGTGCTGTCCAGACAAATGCTGCTTTGTCATTACTATCAAGACTGGGCCACAAGTGGTGAGGTGAGCACTGGCTGCCTTCTGCTGTGGGAGGTGTTAGAGTGCTCTTTTTGTGACCCACAAATTCAGGTGTCTGCAGGACCTCCTCTTCTTTGAACTTCCTTCTGCAACTCTGTGTTTGCTGCCTGTTCCGATGCTTACTTCTCTGCAGACCCAATCCATTAGGTACCTAAAGTCTTTCTCACCTTCAAATCCTTGCTTTACTTCTGTCTCCCTATTCTGTATCATCTTCTTGGTGATATGCAAATTGCTCTGGATGTTTGTGTGATGGGTGCCAAAAGATCCTAAGAACCTGGGTGTATACTTCATGGTGGAAGACATCATGTGCATGTGAAGAACCAGTAAGCCAAAGAGAGTGCGAGAAGCATATTTTAGATCTGGTTATCATGCTACGAAGAGAACATAAGGAGCATGCGGGGGATGGAGGGGCAGAATCTTGTGGTGTGTGGATGCCATGACAGCATGTGTGCATGGGCAAGGGAATGGGCATCCAACAGCTCAACTTGGAGGGGTTGGACACAAGGTTTGGAAAGGGTGCACAGAAAGGTTTGTTATGATGGTAAGTGGGAGACTGCGACAGTGTTGGCTGGTACTCATCTAGGAGAGGGATTGACAAGGACCTTCCAAGCAACTCACTCCTGAACATGATGAATGACTGGATAGAAAACCTTGACGTTCCTCAGAAGGTGATATGGGCTATTGGTGGACTGGGCTTGACAGCTTGGGCTGCATTCCTCAGGTTAATATCTATCCCTGTCAAAGAACATGCAATGTGTAGTGTCACTGGTATTGATTGAGTGTGCAGGCATGGTTAAGAACTTTGAGTACTCATTAATCAGTGGCCTTATACTCAAAGTCAAGGTGAGACTACCAAATAAAACTAATATGAAGAAACACAGCACCCTTGCATCCCTGTGTGCTCTGGCAAAGTTTCATCAAAGCTTCAAGAGTTTCTGTAGGATGGTAGGAGACATTTTTTGCAGCTTTCACAAGACACTCCAAAGATTGCTACAGTGTTTTCTATTCAGATTTTTCTCCATCATTTGGGCAAAAGTTGAAACTTGGTTAGGGAAGTTCATGGTGGTGATCAGGTTTTGATATCTGGAAGAAGGGATGTCCTCAAACACAACTTCCCACCACCCTCAATATTTTGCTGCAGAGCTGTAATTCTCATGTTGGTGATTGCTTGCTGAATTGTCTAAATATAGAGGGACAATCATAGTTGAAACTGTGTTATGTATAGGCAAAATTGGTTTGTGTGTTATGTATAAGCAAATAGTTTTGAGCTACAGGACTTTTCCATTGACTTTTTCCAACCAGTATTGCTAAATTGATGATATCAACTCACTGTCATGAGAGCTTGCCCTTAATGGACCATGGAGCTCTAAATTAGTGCACAAGTATATAAATGTTTAGATTTCATTGTTCCCTGTTGTCTGCAATTGAATGTGCCACTGCTGCCAGCCGCACCACATCAGCACTCTGACAAGCGTCCCAAGCATATGGGGAAGTAAAACATTTCCAGCAGACTTTGGTCTGTCATGAAAGAGAAGGATCTTGTGCATGCATTGGGAGGCTGGTGGCTGAAATAGTCACTGGGAGCAGATCCTTCCCACTTTTACAGTAGGACTGGTTGTTTGGAACATTCCAACCACTTGCTGCTCAAATGTTTGATCTTTACAAGCATGATAGTGAGCTTGTATCTGCAAATATTTATTCCCTAGCAACTTTGGACTCCTCTCTTTGTTCAACAGCTTCAGCTGAACATCATAATCTATAATGCAATGGTCCTAAAACTGAATGTATGGGCTGCTGCAGAATAGTGGGTTTAACACACACCACAGAAGATTCCATGTCATTGAACTCATATCCTCACACAGAATGTCATTGGCCTTTTTCAAGTGCTTGTAAACTAGCACAGGCATTGACCACTCAGAAAAAAGTAAACTTATGAGGACTCATGCCATCATACTATGTTTGTTGCAAATGTTCCATTACCTGCATGAATTGTCCAGCCTTCACATGGTTTGCAGATCTTGTATACTTGAAACAACATCCAAATGGTCAGGTCAGGGTGCATTCATTTAACTCCAGTTCCACATACAATATGCTGTTGAGCCAGAGTGTTTTTTTATCTTCATGTTTGAAATCAGAATACCATGCATTGACAATAACCAGAAATGCAAACCAAGCTGATTGGCAGTGAATGTGTTATGGCCTTGTGCAGACCAAGCTACCAGAAGCACGGACTAAGGAATATGTGGTGATTCCTCAAATCAACTAGCACTACAGAAACCATCATTTTCATCAACATTCTCTGGCCTTGATCCCACCACTGTAAAGGATCTGAGAAGAACTCCCACCAAAGTTTCTCTACAATCTGTTGTCAGCCTGCAAAGAACAGGACCGGCTGAAGACAATATAACTTCATGGGCCAATGCCATGCTTCACAGCATAGACCTTGTTCATATGTAGGCCAGAATAATTCTTCCATGGAAATGGAAAAAGCAGCTTCATTTTATGAGAAATTCAGCTGTTACAGCTTGTGACCATAATCAAACAACACATTAGTCTGCACATGTTTGCAGAAAATAGCATTTGGATGTGGGGAGTCAGCAGAGCAGTAGAATAGAGAGACACATGCACAAATACAAAACAGCTTATAACATTATGATGTCTGCAAGCAACCTTGGATTCAACCAATTGCTTTGTAGGCAAACTGCAGGAATAGAGGAAAGATTGTCAACTAAATGAAACCTTCAAGACAGGATCTTTGGACAGGATTTACCATTTGTTGTTATCATATTGTTGGAGATTAACTTCTAACAAGGATAATGGAATTCACACATCTCTGTCCACTGCTGTAAGAAAGTTTGAGACAAGAATGGGAAATGATAACAAGAATTCACTACCTAAGTTCTGTTCTTCTCACAAAGCAAGTGCACAGCGCTCCAATGTGGAGGAAACTTTGGGTGTACATCACATTACATTGTTTGAGCAAACAAAGACAATCACTGCTCTCCCTTGTATCTCGAAAATTCCTCGAGGTCCCAATTGCTGGTTCCCCAATAAATTCTTAGTGAAGCCTACAGTTGCTAGGTTTTGCATTGCTTTTACCTGGATGAGTCCAATTTTGTTCAAAACACAACAATTAATTGTTCTGCACCTAACCATCTGACTATGTTAATCACATGCTTGAGGAGGTTGACTCAAAGGACCTTGGAGTTATAAGATTCCTATAGAAGACTTACAATGCGAGAGGAGGCCTTAAAAGATTGGGACTGTCTTTATCTTCTAGGGATTGCTTCACATCTTCTTTGTCAACCAGGCTTAATCTTTCAATGGGTCTGGCACTGCCATCAGTTGCCCACCAAGGAACATATTCCTTCAAAAGTCCTCTTAACAATTGCAGCAGCTTATGAGGCAGAAAGCAAATGAACGTAACATGGTCTGTTGGAATAATCAAGAGGAAAGGCAAGTTTGAGAAGGGATCAATGGATGTACTTACCCCATTGTTCCATGGTAATGTCAGGCTGCAAGCAGAACACCAACAGGACTTCGAGGCACAGCATTTGAATCTGACCATCTTGAATTCAAGTCTTCAGTTAGTTGCTTATTCTTCTTGGTTGTCCTTCTTGAACATGTTGAGTTGTTTTGACTTATGAGCACCTTTTTGTCATTTGAGTTTTCCCACTTCCCAACCTACATGAGCCCTTAATTCAACCCCATATTGTCGAATTTGAAGAATGTGGTCATATCTCGTCACTCCTTCCAAGGGCATTGTCTGTGGGTTCTGGATATTGCTTGCAGAAATCCTCTGCCTGCTTTGGCAGAATTATGAACTATTCTGGAGCCTCCTTATAAACCTTTGCATAGGAAATGGTTCTTAAGAAAATTGGGGTTTAACAGAGCATAGTTTTATGTTGTGGGAAGGAGTTCATAAGAATTCAGTTACTGCAGGCGCACACCTAATTCTTATGTTGTCTTGCAACATCCAAGTTAATTTGTTCAGTAAACCCTCAGACTAGTCAGGTAGGGAAGAAATGGAGATCTTGACAACGTCAAAGGAATATTTGTAGAGAGGAGGGGGGAGGGGTACTGAAGAGTAGATGCTGATCAACATAAAGATGAAGATTGTCTGACAAAAGAGCCAAAACGCAAAGTTACTGTGAGGATGAGAGAAATTAGGTTTCCCACCTCAACAATCACACACTGACTTGCTAACTAAAAGGCATACAGCTATTATAAATCAACCATGAATTGCTATGGAGGAGGCAAGACTATGAATCTGAAAACCTGACCCCGTATTCCAATTTACACAAGCACACCAGACATTAGAAGTATACGTAAAGTCAGGAAAAGACAGCACCAGTACCCTGAGTTTGGGTGAGAATAAAAAAAAACCTGCAAAAAAGTACATTAGCATTCAAGGGGGGTGAAACTCAGAAAACCATAAATTTTGATGGTTCCTGAGTTTCACCCCGTCTTTGATTTTTCCTGAGCGCCTCCAGTGCTGCTGCATAGATTTTCACTGCTCCTCCTACCCGTACAGCTACTATATAATTCCTCTCGAACCTTGTGCATTAAATGCTGAGATTTAGCATTTGGTACTGAGATTTAATAAAATTTCCTTACTTTATGGATCTCACTAAAAGAGGGGTTAGGGGGTAAAAGGAGGCCCAAAGACAGGGTGAATTTGCAGATATCTGTATTCTCTTTTAGAACGGAGTTGCGAAAGTTGCAAACTTACACTCAATTGCGCCTGGGAATCACAGAAAATGTGAAAACAATTGCAATAACAACAGATGCAAAATTAGGTTACCTCTTTGCTCTCAAGTCTTATTAAGTGACAGACTTCTGTGTTGTTGATTAGCTTTTCCTTAAAAAAAAGCATAAACTCGCAATTCACAACTGTGACTTCTGGCCTGATACAATGAGAAGCAACACCCTGCAAATTGCTACAAATGCTTTGTCTCAAATTAGTGAGGTCCAATTCACTTAACTGCTGGAAAGATGAACACAATACAAAGGACCCCAACTAGGCTGGTCGCCCTCGTTGTTTTTCAGTTTACATACAATTTTGAATCAGGGCAGCAGACACTACGACGGTTCCGCTAAGACTCCCTTCCAGAAATCGAATAATGTCTTGTCGGTTCACATCAAAGTTTTACACAAAAATAAGGGTGAAAAACAATTTGGCCCACCATCGTAAAGCGTGTGGAAATCTAAACATGGGAAATTTGGTGTTTAACTTATCAAACATCCAAATCAAAAGAGTTTTGGTTTGAAAAGGTTTGAACCATCCGATTTTGAATCTATGTTAACTCATTAGTAAAACCTTTTAGTGTGGATTTTGTCAACTCAATGGCTTTGCATTTTCAACATCATGAAGGAATTTCATGTGAAGTTTTTACCTATCAAACATGTAAATGTCAACAAACCTAAACTTGTCCTCTATAATGACCTTTTCTTTTGTACACTCATTTAACTAAACCTTCAATTCCTCTAACATGGTTTCTTTTGAAGAAATGAAGAGCTTCATACTATCCAACTCAGCTTCAGACCACTATGGAAAAATCAAATTATTAGGGTTTAACAAACCTTTCCTTTTCATTTTCCTTTGCATAGACCCCTGTGTTTTACAAAACCCGTCTACAACCTTTCTAACCTTCAATGAATGAAAGCACAAACTTCCTCCTAAACTCGAGGACAAAACATCTCTTGATGTACTCTTTAGTAGTGATGTTAAATGAACATTGTTCGTCAAAGCTTTTTCTTCCACTTTTTTTTTCATTTTCAACCTTTCTGATCTTGAAATGTTCCCTTAGTTTCTTAACATATGTAACATGTTTAGCCCAGTTATTTGGGTGACCATTTATTTTTGCAACCAAACTTTGAACAAATTTCAATGACAATTGTTTATTGGTGACCTCTTCTTGGTTGTAAACTTTTTGACACAACTTTTTGATTTGAATAGTCGAGCTTGGTTCTAAGTACTCATATTTCCAACCATTTTTGTTTAATTTTGGCCCAAAGTAGGAGCTCGTCTCAAAGGTTGTTACATGTTCATCTAAAACATGTTCTAAAAACAAATCATGATTGTGCAAGTATTGGTTCACACTAAACCACTATATATCAAACACAATAAGTGCCATCTTCCTTGCCCTAAGCTATAAGCGAATTATTATTATCAAAACAACAAAAATTGTTAAAACTTTCCTTTATAAAAGCTTGGAACTTATTATGTTCCTGCAAAAAACCTTTTAGCTTCAATAGGTTTTTTTCATAGAAGAAACTTTCAACTTAAGGTCTTAAAAACATTAGATTATTTTAGCTTCAAAACAAAGTTTAATCATTACAATTCTAAATAAATCTTAGAAGAATTTGAATGCCATGTGGAAGTGTAATAAATACATACAAGTCTCACAACAAGCTTCACTGTTGTCCTTGCTTCTTTAACATCCTTGAGTTTTCTACTAGGAATGCTTGCCAATAATTGCAATTTACCAATATTCATCGTCACCGACAAAGCTAGCAATGTGTGTAACAATCACAGAATTCTTGAAATGATAACAAAATAACATGATGATGTACAAAGCACCTAGGAGATGAACAAAAATCTCAAAATTTCCAAGAAAAAATTTGTGTGGAAAAGTTGAAAAATGTGCAAAACTTGTGATGAATTGAAAATAGACATTTGGGAAATTCACCCATGTACAAACAAATAACTTTTTGAATTTTTTTTGGTAGGGGGACAAAATTGTGAAGTCTTGGGAGTCCTTATGTTTGGGAGGGGGTACCCCAACCATGCTTGGACCCATTTGAAAAAATGAACTCCTTGCACATAATATACAAGATGTGACCAAAGTTGGACATTTCAAATTTTTGAGTTTCTTATGTTGTGATGCATACATCAAACTATTGCCAATTGAATCAAGAACATTCAAAAGACAAGGTAGGTGTTAGATAGAAGTTTTTCTTCTCATATAAAATTGGTTGTTCACAAGGATGCCCATTAGGACAAACCGAAAACAATAATAAAAGGTCTTAGATAGGTACCAAACAACTCTAAATTGATTATGATCTTCAATTGTTGGAAAAGTTCTTAAAGAGTACCCCACAAGATCTAGCGACCCTATATCCTTACTATGGCAAAACCAAAAATATATATTGGACCTTTAACTACATGCCCTTTTGTACTAGGTGCCAAAAAACGAAAAGAATGCAAAAAAAGCTTCCTAGAAACAACAATTATGATCAAACAAAAATTTTAAATAATAAAAACGAAATGACATGTTGTAGAGAAGATTGTGCATCACAACCACACATTAGAATGTTACAAGAAAATTACACTTCAAAGAAGTTTAACAAAAATAAAAAAGATGAAGATGCAAGTCCTTAAAGTGCCATAACAAACAAATGTTTCAAGGAATTGCAACAAAGAGAAAAATTAGCTTCATGCCAACACATTTGTCAAAAAATAAAAATCAAAGAAGAAATGGAAAAAAGGACAAAGAAAAAACAAATATAAACAAGTAAATAAAACACATATTTAATTAATTTAAGACTAAATTGTTAATTTAGGACTTTATCCAACCTAGTGGATGGAATGAACTCCACCTAGTGGCCACTAGATTTAACAAATGTAACCTTATATTCAAGTAAAAAAAAAAAAAAATCCAAAATATAACACCCATGTAAACATTTTCCCTCAAAAAAATTCATACTAATTTTTGTATGCAACATTTACAATTATTGTTTTTAATACATTGAAGAACACAAAACCAATCCAACAACAACATTGTCAATGGATCCTTCCATCTTGCTTGTACTATAACAAATATAATAATATGTTAATTTCAAAATTAATATATTATGATGAAAAAGGTATTTTTCCTAGTGCCCACCAAGTGAAAATTATAGGTTATTCATTCTCAAGGTTGGAAGTCAATGCTCCTATTCATGAGAAACAAAAATATATTTACTAAATTATAAAGAACTAGGCACAACATGTGTCAATTCATCAATTGCAATAATGTTTATGGATCCAAAGTTGTTGTTCATATAATAACAAAATTATTAATAATTGCAAGTGACTATATGCCATGAAAGAAAAAAACAAACACCTAATGGTCACCAAGGATTAAAGTTAAGGTCCCAAAAAAAAAACATTATTGATAATGATTATCAAAAAATATACACAAAAATTTATGGAATAAAAAACTTTTTTAATAATTTTCGGACTTTATGCCATGAAAAAAAAAAAACACCCATTGGCCTCCAGGGATGAGGGTTAAAGTGCCAAAAAAAGTCATCAACCATGATTGTTTTAAAATACACACATGTAACTTTCAATGATCTTGAAACATTGCTTTTAAAATATGTGACATCAAACACAAAATAACACAATTTTTTTTTAAAATCATAATAAATTTGGACTCAATGCCAAGAAAGGAAAAGCCAAACACTTAGTGGCCACTAGGGATTAGGGTTAAAGTGCAATAATAAAAATCATTGATTATGATTGTCCAAGAATGTACACAGATTTTTTTAAGATGAACTAATTAATTAAATAATAACTAGATGAAAATTGATTTAATCAATTATCTATAAAAGACATCAAATATTTTGGCATTTGAAATATTTTTAAAAATAACATCCAAAAACATTTCCCAAAAAATAGATTCCTTTTATGTTCCTAATTTAAAAATCCCTCATGTTACATTCCAAATTTTTTTTCCTTATGCATTTGTTTTTCACATCAAAACACATTTTTTTGTAAATTTAATTAAAATTTTGAATTTTACACAATTTGGGTAACCTTTTGATAAATAATTTGGAATGAAAAATTTTCTTTATGTGAGTCCTATGTTGTCCTGAAGTTAGATGGGTTTTAAAAATTTAAGGTGTGATGTTCTTAGTGGTACCACCCAAGGATAAATTTTCCTTTCATTAAACACAAACACATAACAAGGCTAAGATCATGCAACTTCATGAAAACAATATCCCCATCATTAAAATCTCTAAATGAGGTGTACGTAGTTGAAGGCCTCATGTTCTTCGACCCACATAAGGATGTTAAATTGGGTCCTTTGGATCAACACCAACAACAAAGGTTGACAATGAAACCATAGAGTAGTTGGATCTCCAATTGTTTAAAAACCAGAACCCCTCCAAAAGAATGGCACTTTGATTGGGTAACAGTCTTGACAAATGTAATCAAATATCCTCCCAATATTCCATGTATGGCTTCATCTTCATTTCATATGTTACATTTTGTGCAATGCCCACCTTCCAAAAATCCACATATCACTAATGAACTTTTGTCTCTCCATAGACCTCAAAAATCATTGCCCCAAATGGGGCGGTAAGGAACAAGGCTACGGACACCCATAAGCAACTTTGGTGACCCATTGGGATTAGCTTTCCATAATTTCATTAGAGGTGCATCTATGGGGCTCCATATAAGACCTATGGGGGAAATTTTGTATTACATCATAGGCCAACCTAATGATTCAATAAAAATCTGAAAATATGCATATTAGATATCTTTTTTAGTCTTCCATTTTTAGTCTTTATCACTTGGTGATCACTAGGTATTAATTTTATTTCATTTTTTGCATTTGTGATCTACACAATATTCAAATTAGTCTTTTCTAATGTGATTCTTATGATCATTACCAATAATAATATGCACTGAGCCTATTGAACACTAGGTTCAATTTTCAATTTCAAATTTTTTAAAATTATCCAATTGTTTTAAGTTATTTTTGGATTTTTTAAAATCCAAGATTAATTAAATGCATGTTTTATGCACAAGAACAACACACTACAACCTATGTTATGCACACACTTGAACAAAAACCTTAAAATGCCACACATCATGAACACGATAAAAATTTGAAATGGGAATTTTCAAGCTTGAAATTAAAGTTCTCAAATAAATAATCCAATACCAAATTGTGACCAAACATAACAAAAAAACATGGATGCTATGAAAAGCAACTTGCCTTATGATTGAAAAATTTGCCTTCGATGTGCATAAGTTTTTCATTTGCAAGCAATCAACACATCAAAACCTTAAAGCTTCATGCCTAATGAAAACAAAAAAAATCAATAGTTAACATACATATGTTATAAATGATCTGAAACCTTTCTAGCAACAAAACCTTCATGTTTGATGAACACAAAAAAACATTGATAGATTTCAAACAATGGAACCATAAACACTTACATAATGGAACTAAAAGTTCTAAAGCTTCATAAATGATGAACACATATAAGAAGTCAATAATCAATGCAAGAACTCTTAAGCAATAGTGATGGAGTCAAAAGTCAAAAGCCAAAAACTAAAATCAAATGAACAATGTACCATAAGCTTTGGAGTTTCACACTTTGATGAACACATAAAAAAAACATTCGTAGATTTCAAGTGAAAAAGATGAAAACAATTATCCAATGGAGTTGAAAGCTCTAAAGCTTCACAAATGATGAACACATGTAGTGAGTTGACAACCAACAATCAACACAAAAACTTTTAAGCAACAACAAAATTGGAAGCTGAAAGCCAAAAGCCAAAAGCAAATGAACAACACATCAAAATCTCTTGCAAAGTGAAAAGATAACAATGTGGAGCCATTGAAAGTGAAAATCTTAACAATGATGGACTTTGAAATTGCAAAGCTTGCTCCCCCATATTTCACAATGAAGATCAATACCCAACATGAAATGATGCTTAAGATTTTTTATTTTCATATTTTTAGTCGCACCAAATTTGGCTAAATATACTTATGGATGATTGCCACTTGAGCAACATAAAAAGAAATTGAAAAGAAAAAAACACCACTCTAATTGATTCTAAGCATGGGATATTTATAATATTTAGAAACAATTTAGTTGAATTTTTACTTTTTACCATGGTACCAATGTGGAATAAGTTGCGAATGGGGGAAATAAATTTATTTAAATTTAAATATATATTTATAATTTTTTTAAAGTAAAAAATGAATAAACTTTCTTTGAAAAACTGCAGAGCTAACTAAATATAACGTTGTCTGTAAATTCAACGGTTCCCAATGATTAGGTGGTCAGAGATGGGTGGTTCAGGAATTCTCCAGAATGATCTGACGGCCACACGTTTGAGTCCACTGGTATCGAGGAATTCCTGGGGAATCTTGAGTCGAGGAATCCTGGGGAAAGCTTTGGCCTCACGAGTTGAGGAATCCTGCCAGAGGAATCCCCCCAAAAGCTCGGAAAATGCGGGTTTTGACGCTTTCCTGACGGCACGTTTTTGAAGCGGCAAACAGCTGCGAAGATAGAACAGAACCATCTCACTTCAGAACTTAATGCAGCTTGGTCTCATCAGAGATGACTATGTCGATTCCGCAGAAACCTACCGGAGTCTTGATGGGGCTCCGGCTTGATCGACCTTGAGCTGATTTGAACTTTTTTTTCTGTTTTTGGTGAGGAGAAAAGAGATAGACTTGTGGAGATTCCTGGCTGTGATATAATACATAATTTGCAGGTTGGAGATTCATCAAGGGAAAAAAACGGAAATAGAGAGAGTAGGGAGATTAATATCTTTGTGTTGGCAGTAGTGGTTGTGTTGATCTGACAGGGCAATAACATTATTATCGATCACTTGGGACTTAATAATACTCATGGCGATAAATCGAACCACCATGCCGTACACTACGGGCGTCATTGGAGTTTGGCCTGACAACATCGATTGCTCGTTGTTCAGGAACCTCACGCTAGTAAAGATGTATTTCATTGTGGTACCTGAAAATCTAACATATTGCTGCGAAGACGGTGTCAGTGCTCTCAGCCTAGTTAACTTCACATATGGTAAGTACAAAGGGCCGCTAGATCCCCGACCCTATTTCGATCTCGGCATTGTGGAGAATTTTCAGCCGTACTGGAGGTACTGGAATTTCTGGCATGTAGATACAACGAACAGTGTTTTCAGTCTCCACTGCGATTACGTGGATATGCATCAGCTGTACGTTCGGAGATTGTCAAGACCTACTCTTAGGAATGGAGCGAGATATGGAGGTGAAATTTTGGGGATTTTAATGGGAGCGGTCTGGTTTCTCGCCCTTTGTCGCTGGCTATTGTGGAAATTGGTTGATCAGTGCTACAGTAGCTGCCTTGGGCAAGATAATCCAAGGAACCCTGATGGGCAAGATCAGCAAGGAAACCCTGATGGGCAAGATCAGCAAGCGAACCCTGATGGGCAAGATCAGCAAGGGAACCCTGATGGGCAAGATCAGCAAGGGAACCCTGATGGGCAAGATCAGCAAGGGAACCCTGATGGGCAAGATCAGCAAGGGAACCCTGATGGGCA
>Ga0116227_10005731_pt1 | contig 25899 bp, 28 predicted proteins | sample S1TSphgellanicum_FD_89693 | JGI IMG/M metagenome (GOLD analysis project Ga0116227, IMG submission 89693) | Host-associated microbial communities from peat moss isolated from Minnesota, USA - S1T2_Fb - Sphagnum magellanicum MG | ecosystem: Host-associated > Plants > Peat moss > Unclassified...
AAAATATAAGAGTAGTTGTTTTTTTGTTGTGAGTGGTGAGTGGGGGGGGGGGGGGGGGGGGGTGTGGGGTAGGGTTTAGGGTTTCAAAAATAAAAGATTAGAAATGGCCCACATACTTTAGTATTTTAAATGTTTGAAATCTCATGGCAAAAAGCTAAAGCTTTCAAAAAGAGAGGATAAGAAATGGCCCACATATTTTAGTAATTGAAACATTTGAAATCACATGGGAAAAAATGTAAGCTTTCAAAAAGAGAGAATAAAATATGGCCCACATACTTTAGTAATTTAAGTGTTTCATGTTATGGATCCTCCTCCCTAAGCTTTCAAAAATAGAAGGTAAGAAAATGATAAGGTATTCATCAAATTTAATTGCATTTGCCAATATTAGGCCAATGTGTACACAACAAGGCATGCATCAAGTATCATTGTATTCACCAACATCAAGCCAAGGCATTACTCAAAATAGCCTTGGCATGTTTGGAATGGCAAATAATGTGACAAGTATAACTTTTGGTGCCAAAGTTGGGCTACAAACACATTTTGCAAAATATTTATGTTTTTAATTTTTTTAGTATGATTGTTTGAAAGCTCATTTATAATCCACCTTTATTTTGTTCATTTATTATGATAGTTACAAAACATAGTGTTGTGTCAAGCATACCATAAATCTAAAGAGTGGTTAAAATTGTGATAGGTAAAATGTATGGTCTAATTGCAAATCCAACAAGACACATAAATCCTTTTTCAAAATTTTGCAAATCTTTACAAAAGGTAAAAGACCCACATGCAAGGTATCATATGTTCTCAACTTCTTCCACTTGGGCTACCACCCTTGTTTAGTGAGGCTCAAACCTATGAAGCCATTTCCATGGTGTATTGTACCAAAAACCTTGTGTGTTTTCATATTCTCATTTCCAACCAATTTGAACTAGTATTGTAATAAGGATAAATTGGTTCACAAAACAACTAGTTCATGTGGGTTCTCTCTTACATTTGTACCCAATGTAGACACATTGTCCCCTTCAATAATTAGTGTACTTGTTCAATGTCACTTGAGTTTGCCAAATATCTTGAAATTAATGTCAGGCATAATTTTGTTAGTTTCAAAGATGTTTAACATGCCTTTGACATTATGGGATATCAAATTTTGTTTAATTTTATGGAATCATATGACACAATAAGGTCTATTTAAAAAAAGTTGAAACTCTTTCATATGTGCACACTATTGAGGACCACATTACTTGTTCATTCATTGTGCTAAGTTTGTAATCAATTGCATAGCACCAAGGATTCCAAAGTGCAAGTACAACCAACATTCAAAAGCAAAGTTATATTGTTTTACATGTTGTCAATGATGCCATTTCTTCACCAAAAGCTATGGATTGCATAAAAGTATACGATAGAATATTTGGACTACATGTTGAAATTGCAATGATGACAAACCCATAAATTGAGAATGCTCATGGTGCAAATAAAAGATACTTCACATAAAACATAACACAATTACTAGATATGAAGTAATACACCTTTCTAGTATAATATAGATACGAAGAATGAGATGACCAATAGAATCCATGACATCAAGAATTATCTTCTTGTGTATAAAAGATCTTTATACTTTATTAATTGATAGACAAACATGAACACATGTTTATATGTTTCTTTATTTCATCATGACATTAAAGCTTTGGGTTTTAATAATTATGCATTTTCATTCTTGAAGTAATAGATGAAGATTTTAAAATGATTTGAATATAAAAATCATGTCATCATAAGATCTTTTTATTGACAAACTTGATGACAACAAGTATCAAGTCTAGAGAAATTGAATGGTAATGTATTTGCTAAGAGAGGATGTTTGGTGTATGGTAGATGGATTTGAAACTAGACTCATTACTCCAACCAACCAACTTGCTTGAGATAAAAAGAGATCATAAAGCTAAAGGTGATATAATATTATTTGTAAATGATAACCTTTTTATCATATTAAATCTTTAAAAACCTCCCTCAAGGTTTTGGAAGAAATTATAATCCCAATATCAAGATATAAATGTTATTTGTAAGCAATTCATCCACTTTCAAATCTAATCCACTAAGCAATTAGGTCCACAACCTTTTCACAAGAAGATTTTTTAACAAAAAAAATTTTGAAGGAGAAAATGTTACAACCCATGTTAATAAATTTTGTAACCCTATGGATGAGTTGGCCATCACTAACATAAATGATAATGATGCAGTAACAAATTTGCTAGGATCTATGCCTAAATTTTATGCAAGCATAATGATGGTCCAAACTTGGAACATTGGTACATTAACTGATACAATAAAATTGTGATAAAAAGAGAAATTGAAAAGATATAATGATGATCTTAATGCATCATCCTTAGTTTTATATGGAAAAAAAAGATTCAACAAACCACCAATTAAATTAAATTTTAACAACTCCACTTTCAATAGGTCTAGTTTTAATTTTAATTTCCTTCATGATTTAAGAAAACCATTATTGGTTGTTCTTATTGTAAAATGGCAAAACATCATATTCAAAATTGTAAAAAAAATAGTTGGTGAACATAAAAATCGTCATACAAATAGTTCAATATCCCATGAACCAAAATTATTTGTCACATCCTTAGCTATTGAAATTAGCGACAATTCATGGTATATATTTTGGTGTTTCAGAACACATAATGTCAAACCAAAAATGTTTTAACACATTTCAAAATATTGATCATATACAAAATGTACTTAGGTCATAATTCAAGTTATCCTATTCATTGTCAAGGAACCATACAAATTATACTCCATATATGGGATGAAAAATCAATTGAAGATGTATTATTTCTACCAAGATTGATTTTTTTTATATCAGTCAATCAAGTTATAAATGCAAGATTTACCTTCATTTTTTTCCAATTAATTGTTTGATCAAAGACATAAAAAAGAAACAATATTGTAGTTGTCTACTTTAGAAATGGAAAATTATATAAGATTGGTAGGTCCATTTCTAAAGACTCTCAAGATAAGATTAAAGCTCATACTATTCAATATACTGTAACTAATAAGGCAAAATTATGGCACTTGCATCTAAGTCAAAGGAATAAGTAAATAACAACTCTTACACACACATTTTTATGTGTATGGGATAACTTTGATACATAACCCTCTAATAAATATCTACCTTAATTGTCTTTATGGAAAGTGTTAAAGGTATAAAAAAAATTTAACACTATGGGTGTTAAGAAACAATAATACCATTGTTGGATGGTAATTATTGTCAAATTGTAAAACCATTGTAAGAAAAATCTAGAATGAAGGTGTTTTCTAATAGTATTACTATTAGTACATTGAATTACCTTCATGGGGCAAAATAATCATATGGGGGGATTCTTAATAAAAATAATGTTAATAAATAAAAATAATATTTTCATCTAGTTTACTTAGAAGGGCAACCTAGTAACTATTTAGTTACTAGTGGTGAATATCATACTTACCATCTTTTATTTATAAAGGGGTGAAGCCATTTAGGTTAATTGGTCCAAGTGGATAAAGGATGGATGGATTTCCCTTAATTAAGATGTGTGAAAAGGATTATGATAATGAGATTTAAAAGGATAAAGAAATTTAGGAAGATAAGGATTCAACCCTTGTGTGGTGAATATCTTTCATGGGTTCCTTATTTATTTTTTGAGGAGGAGGATTGTGCACCATTCCTTTGTAAGATTTTAAATTGGATATGGCTAGGAGAGTTTTCAAAGGAAAAAAAAATGTGCATGTGACATTAGAAATAGGAGTGGGAAATATCGAAATATCTTGTATTTTCATTCTTGCAATGGAAAATGGTTGAAAGTATATCATATTGTTTTGTTCTACTTAAAGGATGTTAAATAGTGGGGGAAGGTAGTACACATTAGAATTGCATAATGTGTTTGTTATGTTTTATATAATAATTTATTTTTTCTATAAGAATAATAAAATATTCTCTCTATGTTTTTTGTCTCTAGAATAATAATCGCCTTTTGCCATAAGATGGTAGTTGCCATTAGAATGTGGCACCAAGGAAGTAGACATGAGATTTGGGGCTTGCAAGGAAAGTAGCATTGCTATAAACAATAGGCAACAACCATAAAGGGTTTGCAAGTAGTGTAAACGGTAAGCATCAACTTCAAAAGGTCTATAAATATTGCATACGATAGGTAGCAACTATCGAAGGTCTACAAGCGGTTAGGGGGCTTCTTTCAAGTTTGTTGATCACGATATGTGCATGATGATGGTTGTTGCACGTTTATAGTTGCAACATGACGATAGGTAGACAAAAGACATGTTATACTTTCATGTTTTTATCTAACAACTTTTTTCCATAACAATAACTAGGTTGCCAAATTCCACGGTTTAACAAAAAGCAAAGTAGAAATAAATTTCCATTAGAAGGTGGCTATAGCATTAAACATATAGTAAATCTAATTCATAGTGGCATTTGTGGTCCTATGTATGCTCCTTCATATTGTGGGTATCTTTATTTTATGACATTTATAGATGATGCCTTTAGATGGACAAAAGTTTTTTTTTTTAAATTCAAGGATGAAACATTTGAACATTTAAAAATATTTAAAGTCTTTGTTGAAATTTTTACATTTAAGAAATTCAAGACTATGGATGGTGGTAGAGATTACAAATCAAATGCATTCAAAACTTGTTGTTGGAATAATGGCATAACACATCAAATGACTACAAGTTATATGCCACAACAAAATGGTGTTGCCAAATGGAAGACTTGAGCACTAATCGAAAATGCTTGTTGTATGATGCAATTTGTGACAATTTCCAAAACCTTTTGGGTTGAAGTTATTGCCATTGCCTTATATTCAAAAGTGTTTTCCTACAAAAGTAGTTCACCACGTGAAACTTGAACAAAAATGGAGTGAACATAAGCCCACAATCTTTGAATTAAAAATATTTCATAGTGAAATCTATAAGCACATCCTAGATAAATTAAAAAATTAAATTGGATGACAAAATCTTAAAGTATATCTTACTAGGGTATGATGAACATTCAAAAGCTTATACCACATGCCAACTAAAATTCTAAAAATTGTTAAAGATGTTGTGTTTAATGAAGGAATTCAATTGATTAGTCCAAATGACCATGTAAACCCCTTTGATCCCATTTTTTGGGAAGCAAAATTAGACCAAACCCCACCAAAATTAATCTCCAATTTTTTAATCAAGCCCAACATCCAATTCTAACTTTCCAACCTTCAATCATCAATATAACCCAACCACCAATCATAAATCACATTAATGACAATAATGACTTTACTTTTTAAAATATTAGAAGAAAACATAAATAAAAACTTCAATTTTCCAATAAGCCCACAATCTAACCTTCAAAGGTCAACTTGAATGCAAAATCCGACATGGAAGTTACAATATTCTTTAAATTATTTACAAGTGTTGGCAACCATCCATTGTAATGGTTCCCCCTAAAAATTTGGAGAAGCTATGAACATTCCAAATGCTGATAAATGGATTGAAGTTGTTCAAAATGAATATAATTCATTATTGATAAATAAGACATGGACCTTCACAAAGTTACTTGAAGAAAAACATGCAATTGGATGCAAATGAATTTTTCATATCAAAACTAAATCAAATGGATCCATTTATCACTATAAAACATGTTTAGTGGCAAAAGGTTACATCCACATATTTTCTGTTGATTTTGAAAACATTTTCTTGCTATGGGTTAAATGACCTCATTACGAATGTTATTAACATTTGTTGCTCGTTGTGACCATGACATAGTCCAAAGGAACATTACAACAACTTTTCTACATGGGGATCTTGATAAAGAATTGTACTGTGCCAACCATAAGGGTTTATTCAAAAGGGAAAATAACATTTAGTTTTCAAACTACATAAGTCAATATATGGTTTGAAACAATAATCTAAGGCTTGGTATATGAAAATAGATATTTATTTATCAAAAACCAATTTTCAGAAATGCATATTTGATAATAATGTTTACATTAAAAGGGATGGGCATAATTAAAATATCATAGCCTTTTATATACATGATTTATTCATATTCACAAATGATACTAAAAACATATTACCTAAAGTAAGGGAATGGCTAAAGTCAAAATTTCAAAAGACATATAAAAAGGATCAATTAAGTTATGGACTAAACATAGAAGTGACTAGAGATACAAATAAAAGAATAATCCATCTCAATCAATCCAAAAACATAACTAATATTTTTGAGAGATTCAATATGGAAAATAGTAAACCAATACATATTCCATTAGAGACCATATTTAAATTAACTAAAAATCAAAGTCCTCAATTGAAATAAGAAAGTGATTTTGTGAACAACATCCCATACAAAAGAAGCAATCGGAAGTCTAATGTTTATTATGACATGTATTTGCCTAGACATTATTTTTGCTATTCAAATGTATTTCAAGATTTGAATAATCCAAGACCATTACATTGGTTAACTATTAAAAGATTATTTTGTTATTTGAAGGGGACCCCAAAACATGACATTGAATATACCAAAAACATACAACAACAAAATCTATCAATCATCGAAAACTAGGATGTTGATTGGTTTGGAGATTTGAATGAAAAAAAATCAATTTATGGATGTACATTCATTGTCGCTAGGGGAGCTATAAGTTGAGCCAATAAATGCAAACTTGCACAACCTTGTTTACAATAAATGTGAAATGTATTGTTACAACCTTATCTTCAAAATAAGCCATATGGTTGAGATGACTAATATCTAACTTGGGATATGCTTCACAATTGTTTATTATTATTAAATGTGAGGGCTATTGGATTGATAAAAAATCCCAAATATCATTCAAAAACATGTAGAAATATAATTTCATTATATATGTGAAAAGATATTTATTGGAAAATTCAAATAAAAATATTACAATAATGAAGAAATGGTTGCAAGCTTTCTTACCAAATGTGTATTTAAAGAAAACCATATGTATTGTATACAAATTTTTAAGTGTATCACTTTAGGGGGAATCTTAGATATGAAATATTACACCCTTCTAGTATAAATATGAAAAGTGAGGTGATTAATAGAATCCATGATAACAATAATTATCCCTTTTTCTATTAAAAAATCTTTTTATATTATTAATGGACAAACAAATTTGAACACATGTTTCTATGTTTCCTTATTTCATCAACAACTTGTTGAAAATGAACACACAATTAATATAATTGCAAATGAACAATTGATTAAAATTGGAAGATAGGTGGAAAACAATGTCAACAAAATGGCTAAACATTCAATAATGCTAAATAGGCATTATATTAATGTTAATGTGCATGTTGGAAATTGACTACATATGTAAAAAATTTCATAATTGAGTTTTTACCACTCCATTACACCATTTTTATTTATTTTTGTAATAGTAGATGCATGGGATGGTCTACAATTATATTTCTACCCATTTTTATATTATTTTTTTGGTTTTATATGCATGACATAAGGTAACTCTAGAAGCCCTCACTTTTTTTTTGTGTACTTTACCATGCTTCTACCTTGTGGGTGAATGTTAAACCTTCCCTTTCACATCTGAGGTAGGACCTTTAATATCATGTGATGAGCTTAGTTTGTGCTCAAGATTTAAAATTACATTTTGTAACCAATCACAATGTATCAATAATTATAATACATTTGTTATAGGATTTAAATCACACATGTAATTAATAAGCACATGAAGCATCCTTGATACAACATTTTGCAAATTAGTCACACAAAATTTTAATGAGTTCACAATCTAAGCAATAGTCAACATGGCAAATTGTCCTTTTACCAGTGAATATCAACCAAGCTTTTTGCTACCACTATTGTTGTTACTTCTTGGTAAATATTGAATTTTTTTTCCTAATTAATTTTCAAATTATGGTTATTAATCTATTATGAAATTGTAAAATTTATATGCATTTTGGTTACAAACACGTATAGGCAACGTAGGCAAATACTTTTGTTACAAGTATTAACTATTGTAACTCAATTTGTACATTTATTTTTATTAACATCAAAAGAATATTCACATATTTTAATATCCATAGCCTTCTACAAAATTCAAGAAGATGCAAAACTCCCAAAAATGTAATATATTTAATCCATGTCCAAACTAAAAAGTAAGTGAAATATTTCAAAATTTCCTTCCAAAACAAAGTTCAAATTAGGTAAGTCACTAACTACTTGGATAACAAACTACTACATCCTTCTATTATGTTGCCCTACTAACTACTTCATCCCCTTAACACTTCTATATGCGTGTATTCTACTATTTGTGTGTTCTACTACTTGTTTCTTTCTTTCACAAAACACAAAAAGAGCACAACAATGGTGACAATGACCATGACAATGGTGAACACAATGAATTTTCTTTCGGTAGTTAAACATGAACCAAGTTTTGTACTACCATTATTGTCTTTGTTTTAATCTCTTTGTCCTACTTTCTCTCCCTTTTTCTCAAAATACAAAATGAAGGTGACAATAGTGATGACAAATATGAACACAAACATAGCTGTGGCGACCACAACAATGGTGACAATGATCACAATGATGACAATGGCAAACACAAACATGACAATGGTGGTGATAATGAGGTTTTTTTTAAGGATTAAAACATGAACATGATTGTTTTTTTCCAAGAGCTTTGGAGTTGGAGCTTGGTGATGATAATGACTGAAATGGAACCAGAAAAATGAAAATACAAAACAAACATCGTGATGGACACTACCCCATATGATAGTGGATCCTAGTAAACTTATAATTCTAGACTATAAGCTTTAGTCTAGTATTGTAAATAACAACAACCAGCCCAAGCTATGTCTAAGTCTTCATCCACCTTGAAATGCTTCACAAGTTCATCATTTTGGGCACCAATTTTTGTTTCATTGACAATATATAACACCAAATTGCAAAAATAAATATAAACCTATGAAAATCCTTAAGGAAAATTCAAGTTTCAATCACCACATTGCACCACTTCCCTTGGTGTTGATTGCCAAAAATACATTGTTTTTAGTGTCATTCTTCACCATTATTTATTAAATTTGATTAAATTTCATTGCCATGTGTGCTTTTCTTGTTTCCCTTGATTTTTTTACTTTGGTACTCAATTAATGTTTTTAGTTATAGTTACATTTTCATTTAATGTTTTTTTCTTGATTTCCTATTTTTGGTGATTAATCAACGTTTCTAATTATTCTTATATTTGTTCTTATTGTTTTCCCCTTGAATTTATTTTTGGTCATCAGTCAATATTTCTAATTGTCCTTACATTTGTTTTTGTTATTTTTACCTTGATTTCTCATTTTTGGTGTTAAGTTATGTTTTGAGTTATCCCTTGTGAAAAAAACACTCAACAAGATGTTTCAAAGGCCTAAGATTTTATTGACACTTTGTGCATCACCAAAGAGCTCCATAATATTGGGTTGTGTGAGCATAAATTAGAATTAGGCTTTGTAAGTGTCATCAACTTTTGATATTAAAACGATTAATTTTTGACCAACTCTTAATGAAAATTTGTGATTACATAATCATCAATTTTTCACTTGATCGCTATCATTAGCTAGAGGCTTCATACTTGCCTAAATATTTTTTTCAACAATTGTTTGAAATGTGTTCCCAAATTCCAATCAATTTTATGAAATAATGTACACCTAATTATACATTAATTAATATAACTAACAATAGGGACATAAGTCACATATATCATAATACCTTGGCAGTTTCGAAACATATTTGTCAAATAATTAATTAATTAAAAAAATCATTTCAACAAATAAAATATTCTTGAAAATTCAATATTTTTGTCACATAATTTCATTATTTAAAAATAAAATAATATTGTGATAAGATTATGTTCATTGCAACTCGTTCGATGTGACTAGAAAATGTTTGATAAAACTAAATTGCAACTAAAAAATGTCTAATAGAATTGAATTATAATTAAATAAGCAAGTTGCAACGAACATGATTTTTTTAATAATATTATATATATATAGTAGGTAGGGTACTTCAAAAGGGTGATGTGTATAGTAGAACAAGTCATAGACCTACCAAAGGAGGTATAGAAGTCCCTTTAATGGGTACATCTTGGTGAACACATTGAGAACTTGGGGAACAGTTGGGTGGGACACATTGGGAACGTGGTGGGAACACCAAAATCCCCAATAGAGCTACCCTTCCTCCCCTCTCTCCCAAAAGGAGAACTTGCAAAGTATTGGAACAGGATTTAGATAGGTACCCAAGTGTGTGCTCATGTGCAAAGAGGAAGTGTGGAGGTTTTGTTGTGGAGCAATCGCGCCAAACTCGAGAGTGGGAAGAGTTTCTTTCCATGACAAGAAGGTCATTATCAACTAGCATGTGATGATGCTGCTGCAGGTGGGAAGCTTTTGCAGTATTGGATGTGCGTCTTGGAGTCTCGGATCGTTGCCGTTCTCTCAATTGCGTTATGATGTAGCAGCTTCTCATTGTGGCGGCAGCAGCAGCAGCAGCACAGTGGGAGGTTTGAAGCTATGGAACAACACCAACGCACTCAAGGTATGGAAATTTTCAAATCAGAGTTTTAGGGTTTAGGGTTTAGGGTTTTAAGGTACAGGCATTTTTTCTCTTCTTCAGGAGCTCGATAAAAACCATTTTCTAGTTCCGGGAAAAGCACACCTGAGGAGGCTTTTTTAATTATTTGTGCTGTTTTTCAAGAATCTGGGTTATGGAATTTGCTTTCTTGTGGGGAGCAGCAGAAGTGGCTTAGGGTTTGAGAGTCTGGTTATGAAATGGTGAGGAATCTTGAAAAGAAAGTTTTTCAGCTGCCTTTTTGGATGCTAATTTGGACTTTCCGGGCTACCAGAATGGTGGGAGCTTCCTCTGCAGCCAATTGGCAGCAGGTGGTTGGAGGAAGATGAGAGAAGATAGGAAGCAGTTTGCATCATCACGATATGAAGAAGATGGCCATGTCTTGCCTTCTGAGGAAGCAGACCTCTTCACCCTGTCCATGGCAACAAACACATTTGCCTCCAATTTCCATCATGAAGTCATCAAGTTGGAGGATGAGGTAGCAATGGGAAGAGAAGAGAGAAGTCTGTCAGGAAGTGCATTGATCAAGGTTGTAGGTGTTGGAGGTGGTGGGTGCAATGCAGTGAATGAGATGATTAGGTCAGGCCTTCTGAATGTGGAATTCTGGGCCATTAATACGGATAGACAAGCCTTGGGCAGATCCTTGGCTCCCCACAAGCTGCAGATTGGTCGAGAAACCACACAAGGAAGGGGCACAGGAGGAAAGACTTTGGTTGGTGAAGAGTCAGCAACAGAGTCACTAGCAGAGCTTTCCATGGCACTGGAAGGTGCTGATCTGGTGTTTATTGCTGCAGGAATGGGAGGCGGCACAGGCTCGGGGGCAGGTTCCTCTCTCTACCATTACTCTCTGCTTCCAGATTTTTTTGCATGGATTTGCATAAGAGCATTTTTATGATCACAGATCTTTTGGGCATTTCATTATATGTACTTATCTACACCCTGCCCACCTTGGGAGCTGATGAAGTCAGTGGGTAGTCATGGCTGCTCTTCTTCACTGTTATTTGTGATGAAGGTGATGGTCAGACACTTTCTGAGTGACTCTCTCTCATAAGGTTATGACTGCACTCATTGTCTTGTTGCCTTCAAATTGTTGTTGTGGAGATTTCTCTGCAATTTCATTGATATGTATGATCACAGAGCATTTTGTGTCACTACACATTTAACAGACTCAAAGCTCTTTCATTGGCAGGTCCAGTGATTGCAAGGTTGGCAAAAGCCATGGGGGCATTGACAATTGGCATTGTTACAGAACCCTTTGCATTTGAGGGTCTACGCAGGGCTCGTGAAGCCAAGCAAGCTGTTGAGGTGATGCGCCATGCAGCTGACACTGTGGTTGTAGTCCCGAATGATCGCCTGCTTGAAACAGTTGAACAGGAAACCAGTATGCTAGAAGCTTTCCAACTTGCAGATGATGTTTTACGTCAGGTATGTTGCTTCATCTGCATAGAAGGAACAGAAATAAGTTTTCTACAAAACAGAATACATTTCTTGTTGTCATATAGGCCACCACAACATCACAGCAAGTCATGACCAAAGTTGAGTTGCAGGGGGTGCAGGGTATCTCGGACATCATAACTGTTCCAGGCCTCGTCAATGTAGATTTTGCCGATGTGAAAGCAATCATGTCGAATGCAGGGAGTGCAATGCTGGGGATTGGTGTTGGATTTGGCAAGAATCGTGCAGAGGATGTGGCTCGTTCAGCCATAATGTCTCCACTGCTCCGTTCTGTCTCAAGACCAATGGGTATTGTATACAATGTTACAGGTGGAAGTGATCTTACACTCCATGAGGTCACTGTAGCAGCTGAGATTGTCTACAGCATGGCAGACCCAAATGCAAATGTGATTTTTGGTGCTGTCATTGATGAGGGCTATCAAGGCATGGTCCGCATGACTGTGATTGCAACAGGGTTTCAAGATCCAGGAGTTGTTGACCAGAAAGATATTCGTACTGTTGATGATGACATCTTTTACTGGAAGCAGAACCCAAATAGATCAAAGCTGACTCCAGTGCCTGAAATTCTGCGCAGAAGAGACAGCAGGCGAACAAGTGTGAGCAGGAGCTTGAGATGATCTTCAAGTGTGCTAACAATGCTAGAATGTGGCTGTAGTCATCCCATCACACATGGACTTGAGGAAAGAAAGTTTGACAGAGAAATGTCTTCTTCTTCAACTGATCTCAAGCTGGAGAGAAGATGCTCAACAGCTGAGGGAGCTAGAGGATGACAAACAGGAGACTAAAATGCATGAAACCTGGACAAACTTGGGATTGGATATGATGTAAGCCCACATTCCGTTTCAGATCTAGAGTTCCCAAAGGTTGTGCATCCATTTTCACAATCATGATAAGGAAGGAGGATCCTTTGATCTTGTATGTACAACGCTGGTCACACTTTGTCATTGAGAACTAGCAGAACAACCATAAGAAACATAAATATGCATTTTGTTGTTCATGGTCTGAAATAGTTTCTCAAACTTATCTCAATTAGCAATTGCAATATTTGAACTATTGAGAACCCATATTCAATTGACTTGAAGATTTTGTGGCAGGGGAAATCTTATGAGGAATCAAAACAATTTTATCGTCAGCTATGGCACACTAAATAATTTTGTGGGTGGAAGTTTTGCTTGGAGATTCTGATAAGATTTTGAATTTTTTGTGGGTTGTGGTTTGGTTTCAAATCTCTCCACAAGTGCCAGCACTGTGATAACAAGTCATAACAAACCAATGCCTTTTAGGCTTCACTATTGCCTGGGAGCAGCCCTCCCATACAAAAGGGGGCTTCTTGAGTGCTTATCAAGATCACAGACCTTTGTGTCAGGTGGTGATTGTTTCTCAGTCTATCAATGAATCTCTCGGGTCTGTGAGGAATGATAGATTCTCTTTTTTGGCATGATATAACCTTAATGAGCTCCATGATTTTGGAAATGGAAACATAGAATGGGGCCGGGATAAAAGATTGATGGAGATGGATGTGCTGGTTTTCATGAACAAACTGACTCCAGATATGGATATTTGGATAACAGTTCTTTTGCCGGTTATGTCCACCCCGAATGAAATGGCTAAGCTGAGGTTTTCGAAGTCCAAGAGATAAGTTATTCTGAGCTTCAGAATGCATCAAAGAAAGAGCAAGATTGCAACTTGATGCTTTCAGTAATATAATTCACCACATGAGTTTTATTTGCCAAGTAAAAAGTTCTAGATTGTTTGAGCACAGACCTGTGCAGCCTCTCCTGAAATTCTTTTCTAACACCGGGCTTGACATTTGAATGTATGAACTTGCTTTTAACAAAGTATACACAAAATACTGGAAATGGGTAATATTGAGTCATCAAAACAGCTTTGAGACTTTCAAGCTGACAATTGCTTTTAATTAGGTTGGCTACTTTCAGCTGATAATTATGTTCACCATTGTCACCATTAATCTTAGTGTAAGGTTCATTGTTTAAGACATACTCATCATCTGCCTGTAGTTTGCTCAAGTGTATTTCTGGAAGATGGCTGCAGGTTCTCCACTTGAATGTTCCCATTGAGTTGCTGTGACATTTTGAGAAGAAGAGAATCAAAACCATTTATGGGTAACTTTTGTTGGATGGTTTGAGGTTACAGACATGTCACAGTTTGAAGTGAAGAACTCTTTGTCATGTGAAGTTTTTTATTTTCTACCGAATGATGTGCATACTTTGTGAAGAAAGTTGCTGAAATTCTGTAGAAAGTCTGATTGTTGTTATTTTAGTTATACTTCACTTTGAGATTGAGTATGAGTGTTGTGCAACAATGTGTTTTTGGGGCGCAAATTCTCATGTTTTTTCATTATGAAAATAATGAGTTCTACACATGCAAAGGATTTTTGTGAAAGAAGTGTCCCTATCCATTGTCATCCATCTTTGAGAGGATTGAGATTGCTCTGCAAATTCCCACAATATAATTTGCATTTTACTCAGGATCTCATAGTAAAATCAAGACAAAGCACTTTTGCATATGCATAAACCCCAACCTCACTCTCAAAGCTCCACAAATTGTTTGCTAGGATTATTTCCTAGTATATGTGCATAATTCAGATGTTGAAATTGAATGCATGTACTCCACAGTCATCCTTCACACAATTTCTCCAAATACAACAGAAAAAGACAAATGTCATCTGCATCACAATGCTACCTACAATCCTTGAAATCTTTGAGATAAAGCAATACACCAATCGTATATTTGTAATAGTAACCCAATGGTTGGCACAAGAAATAGTTCTCAACAATTTCAACAAAAGAAAATTAATTTTTTCAGCTAGACCTTCTGCAAATTATATTGTGCTAAACATCTGTCATAGGTAGAGTATTGGAGTGTTCACTACAAACAATACTAGATAGAACAAAGATGGTGTAAGAAACAGCAAACCTCAGTGAAACCAGAAAACTTTGCAGAACAATCATAGTAGAGCTAGAAAACCTTCTTTACAAACAGCAATGCTGCAAAACACAGATCCCAGTTGAGTTCCATGCCCGTGAAACAACACCTTCAGATCAATTGGATCTTCCCAGAAACCCATTTTGAGAGAGAATGATGGTACCAGAAACATCTCCTATACAATCACAAAACTGCTACCAGTGTCATGGTATGTTCTTTCACTACCCAATGAGCATCAAGACACTGAGTATTGTGTCAGATCACATTCATTGAGGTACCTATTCATTGAAGTGAAACAAAGGTGGAGCAGAATCAGAACTAGAATCTCAACTGTTCATAATACAAGAGGCTTTATTAGCCTTCACAGCTTGTTAAATCATGCTCTATGCAACAAGGTGTTGAGCAGTTTTAGAGAGAAAAGTGGTTTAGTGAAGAGGGACTCCTCTGATACCAAGCCTTCTGCTGCAGGTGCAGCGCCTGTGCAGCCATGACTCTCACTTTCACTGTTGAAGCTATTGTCTTGATTGTCATCTGCAATCATGGCAAACAAAATTGTGCATTAGAAAAGGATACGGTAGTGCAGATCAGTTGATGAAAAGTTATGTATACAGTAGAAACTCTGAATAAAACATACATTGGTTTGCATCAGGCAATATTTGTGTAGAAAATAGGAGAAATATTGGTTTAGGGTTTAAACCCTAAGTAGAAGATGATAGCTGGCCTGAAGGCTGGGCTATGTCAAGAGCTAGGAGGCTATGCCAAAGGCCTGTGGATTATCAATACGCTACACTGGAATCCAAACTTTTAACTATTAAAGGATTGGTAGTTCTTTTAAGAAATAATTCGCAAATATGGCATTAAATCTGCAAAGGAAGGTTGAATATTCAGAAAGATGCATACCCAGTGATTCTTGATCATCCACTGTGAGAATGGCAGCTCTCAAGCTGACATCAACCTTTTGTTTCAGTGACAGACCTGAGCATGATGATGAGCCTTTGTGGTCTGCCATTGTTTTGTCATCAGTAACTTGTGCACCTAATGATTCTTGGTCTTCAGCTGTGTCAAGAATAGTGGTCGAGTCAACAACAGTCTGTGATGAACTAGCCAGATATGTACTGCTTTTATCTTTGATCTTGACCAACACTTTGTCATCAAAAGGTTGCTCATCTAGTGATCCTTGATCTTCCACTGGGAGAACTGTTGACCTCAAGTTGGTAATATTGTGATTTGGTGATGAAGCTGAGTATGCACTGCCAGCAACGTTGATTTCAAGCAATTCTTTGTCATCATCACTTTCGCTTGAATCGCACAGCTCCTGTTGCATTCTCTTTTCTGCATCATTTAAGTTGAGGGAGCCCTCCTGTTTCACAATCCATCTTAAACACTCAATGCCTGAACAACACACATGCAGCATCAAGATGAGTAGTTTATTCTTCTGGAACCATGTTTTTTCCACTTCATTTCTTGACTGTTATGATACCAAAGTTATGAATTCACTTATAAAATAGATGCCTTATAACCCAAACCCTACACCCTGTACAAAGACTTCACAATTTCTCAAATAGTGACAATGCCTCTATCAAGACATACAGAGAAGACTTTTTATTGTTGATCTGCAACAGATTTTGACAATTGGACTAACCTCCAATCGTGAGCGTTTTCTGCCATTTAAACGATCATTTAGCCTCTTGACTCTCATTTGCAAGCGTTGTCGAGCTCTCTTTATCTCAGATCGCCTTTGACGGTTCTGTTCAATTGTCACATTGGTGTGGCACACAACACATAGTGTTTGCATATTTTCCAAACGGCATTCCCCTGCCATTTTTTGTAGAAGAATTCACACTTCTTCAAATCCACCAGAATGTGAGAACTCAAAAACCATCACCACCCATGATATTTAAACCCTCAAAATTATGAAACTTCCCCAAAATATGCAGAGTGTCCTTTTTGATGGCCAGTTTTGGGGGTCTTCCATTGTCTCCCTTAGATACAATAGTAATACTTCCATAGTGAGAATCGGCAACTGAGAACACGTGCATCTAGAAACACATGCAAGTTTCTTTAGAGGTAGAAAGGACTTACCACCGCCATCCGCCACAGGAACAATATGATCAGCATGCCATGCATTCCCTTCTGATGGATCCCGCACTAACCGCTCCAACCTGTTGTTCACAAGTTAACATTTGTGCCACTTAGCCCACAACATGCCAAAAATTGTACTGTCACACTGTGAACTTTCAAGGTCTGAGGTGTACTGAAGTGATACTTGGGAAAGGTAGAAGATAGTACAAGCATTTATGTCTGTCAAATTGGGGAGCTGTCTGGAGTATGTAAGTAGTGCGATCATCAAGCGTTAATGGCTGTATATGTTGCACCAGGTTATGGCAGTCCAGCCCACATTTTACACATATCCCTTGTTCCAGCTCAAATAGCTCCTGTACTTGGCACAAGCATCACCCACAATTCATCAGGAAGTTGGCCAGAACACAAGGAACACGCTTGAAATTCTGTTACCAGGATTGTTGAGAACGCAAAAACATGTCTGGACTTGCATGGAATAGATCTTAGATTCCACTCTGCTATAAGATCTCACAACACATTTTTTAGAGTGGAAATCAACTGTCAGAAAAAGCTTAGAATTATACCTCTCGAAGGTAGCGCTGACTAGTTCTTTGAAGATAATCAGCAAGACAATCACTCCTACAAAATAGATCATCAAAGCACTCTGGTCTTGTTGCACTAATGCCCCTATCAACACCACCAATATCACCAATATGTAAGCAAACTGAAAAAAGTCATATGCAAGGTCATCTTCTGCCAGGTACATACATTGCAACTCCCTTTCTTCACAACAGGGCATCACATAAGGGATCATATGCATCAGATCATATGCAGATTATTACTTGCAGGGTTGTTGACAAAATTTGCACAAAGGTGCACCACTGACACTCCAAAGTTGGACTGTACGACTCTCTTTCAGGCCAGACTTTTTGTGGAAAGAAATTTTTTTCCATGTTGCACCTTCTGGACATGCTGCACGGCCAACTTCCTCTGATGGGGTTACTCGGCGTATGCTTCTCACTTTGGACAGGCCCTTAATCAGATAAATGCAAGACTGCACAAATTAGTCACAAGATCTTGTCCTGAACCATAAACCTGGTGAATTCTCTCACACCCCATCTCAACAGAGTAAATCTGCATCTGAGAAATTAATTCTGTTCATTAGAAAATGAGAGGCACAAAAGTGGAAAAAATGGAAGGAGAAAAACTACCCCTTCAGTATACTGTGATTGGATCTTTAGGCAGCTTAGCTCTGAGGACAATGGTAGTAAAAGCGGCCGCCCTGAAAGGCGCTTGCGGATCACGGGCCGCAGCTGACTCCACTGGTTCCAGAAAGACATTGCTGCATCTTGGTGGGTGATACTGTGTACAAACCAAGTGGGCAAACTTTGACCATTTTCACATGCCCCAGCTCTTAAATTCTCAAGATCTTCTGGTCGGAAATTTATTCCTAGAGGCTTAGGCAAATCCAGATCAAGGAGATATAAGTGGATGCGCCCTGTGTTTGAGCTCACCTGTTTCCACATAAGAAAAAACAATCCATGATGTTGACCTCAAGGAAAAGGTCCCTAAAAGCTGATGCTAGAGTGCAATGATCACATCTATGCAATTGCAGAGATGTCTCCATGGCAAAAAACTGAAGGTAACATGAGTGCAGTCATCACCATCAGACCATCATCTTCATCAGGAATGACCATTCTCTAGCAACCAGGTTCTAAGAATTGGGTTAAATGTATGTACCTCAAACATCAAAGAAGTTGCTGGAAAGTCAACAGTAGAGTTCTCTTTCACAGAAAAAGCCAACCTTTCAGGTTGGCTTGAAATTCCATTCATGTGATAACTGGTCTTACTAGTCTCATTGTAAACCACCGGGTGTTCAGGAGTGCTAATTGAGTCCACCATACATGCAGGTGTTTCTGACATTTGAGGTGTGGTTTTGCTCAAATTCTGAAAGGTCATGGGAGTATCTGAAACAAGACAGACATCATCAACATTTGCATTTGTTGCAACGTTTTGTTTCAAAGAAGTCACTGACTCATTGAGGTCATGGTCACTGAATTTGAGACATGTCTCAATGGCTCCTGGACCTGGAGTTGAGGCATGGTTGATCACTGCTGCCACCTGCAAGAAATTACATACAAACAAGCAAGCTAATTTATTGGTGTGTATGTTAGGCAAGTCACTGCTCCTCCTGTTCATTTGAATAAAATTGGGACATTGATAACTCTCTTGAAGCAAATGCATGGCATTGTACTGTCATATGACTACAAGAAACAGAAGAAGTATTCCTTAAGTGCACTGAGAGGTACACTAATACAAGTCCAAATATCAAACTGTGAGCTGCACCCATTACCCCTAAGTTGCAATAAAATACCTCAAGCCCAGGTATGGCCTGTTCAGCACCATTAGTCATGGTTGAAACCTGCTCCAGACTTCTGCTTAAAGACTGCCACCGTATGTCATCTGCTGTTCCCTGTACAAAAACTTCCCTGAGCATAGTTTGAAGGATCAATTCACTTAGTTGTCTCCCTAGACAAGAAGGGCCAGCCTACTTCGAGGGGAATTAGGTGTTGTATAGCTCTGTGAGATTTCTGTTCACATGTTTGTATGCGCCAAGCACTAGTGTTCCATTGTATAGTCTGAAAACCAAACCTGAAAAGCCATTTCAAAATCAAATGATTTCTGTAGAAATCTGCTGACGGTTGTCAAAGACTTGAGATACACATGGAGAGAACAACCCTGGAGTGTAATACTGATCTAGTCATGTCACAGCCGCATGTTGCAAGATCAGCTCAGGATAATCACCTTTGCACAGAAGATGTAGATGTTGATTGAATTCTTTTGACCTAGCCTGTGGGCTCTGTCTTCAGCCTACACAGTCCCACCACAGCACAGAAACAATCAGACACTAATGTTTTCTTCCCATGTAATCATTGTGTTGTTGAAGGTTTAGGCCTACCCACTGTGTTGATCAAAATTTGAAGACACCAAGCTGCTGCTTCTACTCCTGCTACTGCATATGATGATATACACACTATTGTGAATGCATTTTTGGCCAAACCTGGAGCATCTCTGATGCAGATTTTGGCAACTCAACAAAAATAACGCTCTGAGCTGCTGAGAGGTTAAGCCCCACACCACCAGCTGTAACTCCAATGATTGCCACCTTGACCTGAATGATCTTTCCAAGCACCATCAAAACCAGAACCAAGGCTTTCCCTAATGAAAGCACTGTAGATGTAGGCCTTTTCCAAGCTGGTTCTAATGACCATATTGTTGTTGGTCATGAACAAAAAGCAATGTATTTTGGAAAAATATTTGCATCATGGGAAACTCACCCACATGCTGAAAGAGGATTCTAGAGACAGAAGTCATGTATGACTCATACCAGAGTTCAGAGACTGAATTCAGAAGAACCTATGCACACATACATACATGGCAGGTACAAGGAAGATGTGCACAAAGAAGTGAACATAGAGACAGAGCTGCAGTAACTGAAGAACAGCTGACAACCAAAATCTTGAATTGGAGACATGGCGTTGCCTGGGAGTTCACATCCATCACCTTAAATTCGTTTTGGAAACGGTTGACATATTTCATACGATCTTGAGCTGAAGTTGTTCCATCAATACGCACAAATTCAACAGCATTCTTTTGCACAAATTCCTGCACAAGTATACCTTGTTCCAGAATCAGAAAACTCAACACACCTCGAAAGAAAAACATAAATTGTTGATGACTGTTTTGGCTAGTGCATTGACATATGTCTGGAAAAATAGCATACACATGAAGATCTCCAATCCACATGACCAGAAGCCTATGTTCAAGGTACCCAGTAGGTTAATGGAATAGCTCACGCAAAACAAAGAGGACCTGTATGTCGTACCTGGATGCCATCCAGGACCTTATGATGATGTGCAAAAATTATCATCTTGCTTTGGGTGCTACAGTTTGATTCCTGTGGTCCAGTTGGATCAGAGGCTGCTGCAAATACAGGATTATTCAGCAACCATTCCTGGAAACCCCGGAGCTTTGCCACTCCAATTCCCTGTTCTCCTAAAGTACAACCAGAGATTTCAGCTCCTCCCAGTTTTTTGCCACGTCTCTGGACTTTATCAGGTGCATTGACTTCATCATCACTATCATTGTCTTCTGACGTCTCATCCTCACAATCACAGGCACCCTTTACTGTGAACCCACATTTGCAAAGCTCCTCCTGAACAGCTCCATCTTTTACAATTGAAGCTGCCCATGCTTCTTTAACATCAACAGTGGATAATTGCAAGCAAATAACCTGCCTGCGTTTGGGTGGCAGCTGTGCCATCACATTCTCTTTTAACCGCCTCACCTACAGACACGTGTGCAACTGAAATCACTCAATGAAAGAAGACAAGAGATGTGAAACAGAAAATTTTCAGCCAGAAAAAAGACAAGAAATGTGACCAGCTCTTTGACTTTGTTGCCAGAAGAGGAGGATAGGAGGAGACAAACCATCACAGTTTCCCTTAGTAGAATATTGAGCTCCTCAAGTCGTCTCCCATTTTGAAAATTCTGCACAATTAACATTTTGTGCTTCAACTGAACTGCAATGCTTGCATTTCGAACAAGAACCAAAATAGTGTAAGGAACACAAAGTCTCCAAAGACAACATTTTGTTTCCAGGAACAGTTTAAGATAGTGGTTGAGAAATGGAAGAGATGGTAAGAGAGCCGCCTCTTCACACCTGGAAAGGGGCATTTCGTTGCCAGCCACAGTAATTGCTGGCAAATTCAAATTTGTTCTTTCCAAGCAACCCTGGCCTGCACATGTGCAGAGCAGTACTGTGTCATACAGTTATGCAGTCTACTTGTTTGCAACTCTGCCCCATATTCATATGCCATGTATGTAGATCTATCTTTACGTTCTCCATTTAAATAGTTTTGAGATATGGAACCCAGGTTTATGGTTTAGGGCAATTTAGGTGCATACCACAAGCAATCCACTTGATGGAATATGTCAAAGGGCCTGCATCATTAACAACAGAAGTAAACAATATCAACTTTGGGCATGCCAGTTATAAAGTGCTCAATCAGTACTTCAGAAGAAGGAGCTTGCACAACAATTTTACATATATGCTATCAGAACCAATCCCCTACAGAAAGACCCAAGATCTTGATAGTCACTGTTTTGTCAAAATCTCAAATCTTGACATTAGTTTGGAAAAAGACAAACATCATAGGAATGTTATGCACTTGTGAATTGGCCAATGGCCAAGAGTGAATGTTCACAAACCTTGAAAGTGATGGTGTACCCGTGAGTAGTACAACCCGCTTTACACTTTGAGCTACCTCGAGCACTGCCATTGTCTAATTGTTCAAGCACAGGCATGTAGCCCAATTATTTGAGACAGTTGTGGCACATTCTTCATTGTTTTATTTGGAGGGCAACTATTCAAGCTATTCAAAAACTCTTCTTGTCATAAATGAGATACCCTTCAGAAACGACAAACTGCCCATAGTGGCTGAGAGTAGAAAGCAGAAAGAAAACATTAAACATTTAAGCACCCAGCTGGAAGATAAACTGTTTAACACCAGACCAAGAGGCTAACCATTTCTCGGTTCAAAAGTTCAAGAGTTTGGTGGATGTGCAGACTGACCTCTTCACATGGGAGCTTCTTTTGGGTACAACGCAGATTGTGAGATTCATCCACAATCAGCATACCCCACTTTAGTGACACCATGCTTCTTCTCAGATGCTTCATCATCGTATATGATACCACCACCACCTTTGGCATTTGCATCTGCTTGGTTGGATCATTCTTCCTCCCAAACACTTGCACCCAGAATGAACTTGTCAAAATCAAAATTCTCATTGATGGTTGTGACCATGAGTAAGAAATGTCCACAACATTCTTATAGAATCTGCATGGACGTAGGCTTATCAACAACGAATTTGAAGTATGCAGCTGTTGCTATGGACTGTACAGCAGTCCAATATAACTTGTGAAAGTATCTTGCACAGAAGCTAAAACCAGCCTAGAGTTGAGGAAACAACATCCCAGAGACAGTAAACAAATATTGTGATCATAATTCAGGTCAGGAGATGCTGGCATGGTGAAGACTGCAAAGCATTTATTATCCTGCATGAGAATCTGGAGATTCAAGATAAATCAATCTCTTCTAGTACTTGATGACATGATTGAACTAAAATGGATGAGACAAAACTCAGGGTTACATGCATGACCAAAAGAATAATTACCAAGATGAACATCCAAGGGTGAGAGGAAAGGAAGCCATCGCTCAAGTTCTTCAGCCCACACCAACCGCAGACTGGCTGGACAAATTACCAATAGAGGCCACTCCTCCCTGTAGCATGCTGCTATTGCTATTGCCTGACCCAGAGTTGATTTCATCAGAGTCCAGGAAAAATGGCAAAGCACTACTAATTCTAGAAGCCTAGGCCATGTACCCAATTTACTTTTGAAGCAACAGATACAGAACCCTACATGCAGCAGTCAAAAGAGCAATGAATCCAGATTCCTGAAGCCTCATGGAATACCAACTCAATGTATATGTATGTCAACTTTTGTACCTGGATGGTTTTTCCAACACCCATTTCATCAGCAAGCAGACATCGGCCATCTCTGCAGAGAGCATACCGAACTCCCTCCCACTGAAAAGGCAGAAGGCTTTCCTTGAGCTTATCAGGCAGCTGCCGCTCCAACAGCTTCTCCACCTCCACAACTGGGATATTGCAGCCATGCACTGGTTGAGCCTGTAAGAATCTCTCCAACACCATTCGAGTAGGCCATGGAATTGGCTCATATTCCAACAATCCTGGCATGCTCTTCAGTGCATCCGTAACAATGTCATAATCCTTCAAGTTGTAAACAGGCCACCATGGTCCCATCTCAGAAGCCTTTGCACTTGTTATCATCTAAGCCAATGATGATCATAAAAGCTCACTGTCAGTATTCGGGTTTTGAGTTTTTGTAACTGATAAGAATGTGAGATTGACATCAGATTTAGGGTTTGAGGATTGATTTCATGAAGTGATTCATTCTGGCTGGCACCAAGGGGTGAAGCTGGGTTTGTACAGCTTTGTGAACAACTCACAGATGAAAGGTGTTGAAGAAGGATTTGGCTGAAGGAGCTGCTTTGGTCTCCATTGTTACTACTCAAGAGGAGTTTGAACTTTGTTGGTGTGCACATTTCCAATACCACTCTGACAGTTTGACCAATTCTTGGCAGTTGATCCCGCAACCATAGTTCACCCATGACTCCTGAAGAAGGTCCCAGCTTGCCAGAAGCTGCAGCTGCAACTTGCTGCTGAGGCTGCTGAGCCCTGCTGCTCATGGTTTGACAACGAAATACAGGTTGTTGGGCTCTTGCAAGAATGTTTGGTTTGGGAGGCACCCATTGCCTCAAAGTCGCATTTCTTTTCTGTAATGCTGCTGCTCGATTCGTTTGCATACGCTGCCATTGCTCCTCGCTCACTTCCATGGATTCTAATCTACTTGAGAGTCTCTGCAGGGTTCCTCATCGGAGGAGGTCTAGGCTCGTAAATCTAATTATTACTGCATCTTCCTTACCACCTTCCTTTAAGGATCCTTAAAAAACGAGGCCTGCAACGAACTCAAGCTTATACTCTTGAGCCTATAAGAAGCACCCATCCACTTGAACTGAAGATCAGGATCATGTGCTACTTTCCAGAGAGTAGCTTTTCCGTCAAATCCCAAGCTTTTGGGACTCATAGAATCGTTGTCACACAAAAGAATTCACAATAGGCGGCTCAAGAAATCATCCGCCGGTTTTCTCGAGTTCGGAAAACCTTGGAAGCGCTTCGAAATTCCCCACGCGGGCTCGACGAATACCCAAGTGGCGAATTCTCCAAACAAACACCCTACTAGAGAGGAAGAAGAATCAATCCTATCCCCTTTGTCTTATTCTCCTCTCTTCTCTAGAGAAATCCTTGAACTTCACAATGCATCAAAGCTGTAAGGTAAGAAAACCAAAAATGAGGTGATTTCATTCTTGAAATTCCTGAGAGCAAAGTTTTGAATGATGATAAACCGGAGGTGCGCAGCAGGAAAAGAGACCGTTTGTTGCGCAGCGGCGCAGGGAAATCGACCGTTACGCTGCAAAAACTTCGCAAACAAAGCACACACGCTCTCTCTGTCTCTCTCTCTCTCTCGTCTCCGTCTCTGCGGGCACGAACATCAACATTACAAACTCAAGGATGCGTTCTTCGCGGATGGATGCATTCTTCTGGTGGAGGAGACCAAAGACACCAACGAAAACAAATCCCCAGTCATCACGTGGATGAAATAATGTTCCCCAACATGTTCCTAATAGCTCCCTCTAAGTTCTTTATGCGTTCCCCAAGACATTCCCAAGTTTGAACTCTTCAGGCTTAGACTAGCCTAAATAGGTGAACAAAAGTAGATTGGTATTTATATATACTTAAATACAAATAAATATTGTTTATTTGTTATGTTTACATTGCACCTATGCATGTTATTTTTACAAGAGACATGTTTTTATGCTCTATTTCCAAGTTTTTTTTGTGCATTTCCATTTGCATGTTTTTCTTGATTTGTTCTTGATTTCATTGAATGTTTGTTGATTTTTTGTAACTTTTTTGTTCATCTTTTTGTAGTTTACCATTGTTGTTTTGGCTTTATTTTGCAAATTTCCAAGGTTTTTGGTTTTTTTTTTTTTTTTTTTACATTCAAGGGTAATTTTTAGTGAGTTTTTTTTTTTTTTTTTTTATTTTAAACCTTCACAAAGTTTTTTTTTGACAAAAAAATTTTTAGTGAAGATTTTATAAAATATTTT
>Ga0116227_10005732_pt1 | contig 25896 bp, 20 predicted proteins | sample S1TSphgellanicum_FD_89693 | JGI IMG/M metagenome (GOLD analysis project Ga0116227, IMG submission 89693) | Host-associated microbial communities from peat moss isolated from Minnesota, USA - S1T2_Fb - Sphagnum magellanicum MG | ecosystem: Host-associated > Plants > Peat moss > Unclassified...
AAAAAAAAAAACCCAAAAAAAAAAAAAAAAACAAACAAACAAACAAAGGTCCGGGCAGTGCCCGGAAACTGCCCGGACAAACAGACAGACAGACATGTAACTTTAATATATAAGATGATGAGCAACAACCCCAAAATATTAAATATAAACCACCACAATTTATATGGATAGTTTGGAAAATCATACCAAAATTTAAGTTCACAAAAGACTTTTGTCTAAGAAATTATTAAAGTATGATACTTTATGAAAAAAATTGTGAAGTTCAATTTTTGAACTTTTATTGTTTTTTTTGGCACAAATGGAAAATAAAATTCAATCCGAAAAAAATTATTTAATTCTAGTGACCTAGGAACTAGTTTATATGGGGTGGTTTGCAAAAAGAATCATATGTCACTTTTACATGACTATCTTGGTTGTATGGTCATCCTTCAACAATTCCAAGGATAATTATAAAGACAACTCATAACTATTTCATCATTTTCCAACTTAACTACCTCATTTTTTAATAACTACCTTATTCCTTTACCTTACCTACTAGTAGGAATATTAAAAAAAAGTCTATTTCATTTTCAAGCTTAATTACCTCATTCCTTTACTAATAACTACCTCATTTTTTTGTTAATAACTATCTCCCTATTTTACTTTAGTCACCATGGATATAATATTTAATATAATTTAAATTAAATCTGAAATTGATATAAATAATAACAAGATATTGAAAACCAAATGGGAACATGATAAGAAGAAAAAAAGGTTGAACGTCATTGGTAATGCATAGCAACATGGAGCCCAAGTTTTTGTCTAATGTTGATGGGTAGGTAATAAGTACCTAGGTTGTTGGTTCTATTTGGTAGTTGTGAGGTGCATCCCATAGTTTTTTTTTTTTTTTTTACAATGAACAACTTTGATTCATCCATGAACCAAAACATTCGGCCTCACCTCCAAAAGAAGTTTGTAATCCCAATATAAAATCAAAAAAGATTGTGCTTCCATTTGGCCCACTATATAAATTAGTTACCACAGTTCAACTTTGGGCACAAGTCATGGCATAAATTGTGATGTGGTGTTCCACCAATTTGCAATTTATAAAGTATGGTGCTCTAAACAACAAATATTTCACGTAGATGGTAATGAATGAAACCACGAAGTTTATCTCACACATGAACCATGATAGGAAAAACCACATTTTGTTAAACCTTTTTTAATATAATGCCTAAAATGTCATATAATGCAAATTGGTTAACTATGATTCAACACACCAAATTGAATACATATTACAACAAATCCATTTAGTCTTGGAATCAAGAAATTACATTTTAATTTCTTTCACTTTTACACATACTTCTTTTTGTTATGAATTCACAACATCTACATCATAAAAGAAAAACCACCCACAAATTACATAAATTTTACAATGTTGTCTTAACAAACTTTTACTACAATAGAATATGATTGTTCCATAGCAATTAAGCCTCAACACAAGAACCTCATAAGGACACATACAACACTAATGTCAAATTATGGTCGACACCATGAATGTTTCAAATATAAATGGATGAAACAACATTATTTCCTTCACAAATGTGTCATGAAGCAAGGCTTGAAATAACAACTTTGTTTGTAAGGAATAAATAGCATTACTTTTGAAAGAAATCAATTTTACAACATCAATTTCCATATGAAAAACTAATTTAAATTTCATTGAGATGCACAATAGCATGTTCACTTTTGTGCCATTCAATTAAACAATATTTATTTGATCACAAAAATAATCGTCTAAACAATAAAAAATAATTCACGCCACTTGGGTGTCACATCATCATAGATTGTATTAATCAAAATTGAAATTGGGTTGAGATGAAACCTTATTACCCCACCTTTGACTATTGTTTGGTACAAAATAATTTACAAAAGGCCTAATCAAGAAAAGAAAGCATTGGCAAATATGTGTCAAATTACTTGAAAATTGAATTCCCTACCTATGGGGAATTGAACAATGCATGTCCCAACCATTGAACACAATTAAAAGTTGTATTTTGTGCAATTCTTGAGATATTAAGTATTAAATTTTGACTATTGAACCTCTTTTTTCAAGAAAATTTAATATGTCAACAAGAAATTATGCCAATTACAAGTCATAATCTAATGGTAATTGAAAGTCCCATGTTTCAATGTTAATATTTTGATGAAACAATGTGTAACATTTATGGTCATTTTTCTACATGTTGCAAGAGTTTGCAATTAAAAATTACTCTTCAAAGTCATAATGAATTGAATTTAATAGTTGCCCATATATTTGGTCGTGTTCAAGACACAAAAATCAACATTTTAAGTTCACAAATTAACCCTATTTAATGGGGTGTTTAGGTCTTTTACAATATGTGAAACAGTTAGTTGTCCATACAATGTGCTACACATAAAATATACAATCCTATTAGCAACAAAAGTAATATGTTTGGTTTTTTTTTAATTACATTTAATTCTCTCAATCCAAGGGGTCAAATGCAATCATTGGCACCACTAGAAAGCCTTTGATGACTAGGGGTGAATTAAAGTGATTTTGTGAGGGTAATTTGAATAATTTAAGTGGGCACTTGTTTAAACACACCCTATTTAATAAAACAAAGGATAAGGTTAATAATGTAGCCCAAATCAAAACCATTTAACAAAGAATTTAAGTCAAAATTGAAATGTGTTTCAAATTTTTCTATTCGAGTTTTGGGAACATTCAATTCACATCAATATTGCCAAAATGTATTAAGGTAAACATGCCCATCATTGAACTCAAGCTAATAATTGAACACTTATTCATGAATTTTTCATTTCTTGTATTTGTCTAATGATGGTCATGCCATGGCTATGGGTAAATCAAATGGAGTTTTTAATTCCTTTTTGACTTTTAAAGGCAACTAAACAATGAAAAAGAACCTCAAAAAAATGGGCATGCTTAAAAAGAATCTTTTTTGAAAAATATGCATTATATTAGAACCTCCTACTTTCAAACCCTAAATCTTTTTCATTTCTTATCACAAAAGTTTCAATACTTTTTCCACCAATTTACATCCCATTTCTCTTTATTTGAATTCAATTCAATTGAATCTTAATCCATTCACTAAATTGACTTTAGTTGAATGGGAATTCAATTCAAATAAATTCAAATCATATCAAATTCCATTAAATTCAAGAATTTCAATCTAATTCAATTCAATTCAAATTGCATGCAATGTCATTCAATATTTTCATTTAAATGGAACTTAATTTTCACAAAATCAATTCATTTTTCCATCAAATCATCATCATTAATAATGCACAGTAGCATGGAGCCCACGTAAAAATAAAATGTGAAGATTTTTAGATTCTTAAATACAATAGTAATGATGAAAACTACAATACTATAAAAGAGAATAAAAGTAGAACAATGATGTAACCCTTTCTAACTTTATTAACAGACACTCATCAAATTAAGAAAAAATGAAAGAACAAAAATAAAAGACCTATATCCAAGTTGAATTCTAACACCTCATATCTTGAAAAAAAGGGACTAATAACAAAGATCCTAGTTCAATTCGAAATTGTTTATAGCAAGTTAACATTGGAATCGGGAAGTGAACTTGGGAAGGTGAAGGAAGTTTGAGAGATGTTTAAACCCACTATCTCTACTCAACTTAAAATCAAAAATGTTTGTTTTTTTTGAAAAGTCATGGAAACTTGTTGGCAAAAGAGAATGAAGTTTAGGTGGAAAATGGAAAACCATTTAATCCTTTCATAACCCAAGTTGCATTGGTGTAATCATGTAAAATCTCATTCGCTTCTTCGTGCAATGTTTTAAAACCACAATTGTGAAAGGGAAAAATTGATTTATTGTGTGTTGGTCATGATAACTCTTTTCTTTTGGATGTGTTATTTCTAAAATAGTGAATCTTCATGTAAAACATGATGGGGGAAATAAGTTTGTGCATGTTAGTTCAATTAGACACCATTGACTAAAGTGTAAACTCCATCCTTGGAAAGGATAACATTGTCAAAAGTAATTGAATGTGGCTAAAAGAAACACATGTCATTGCTTTCATCTCACGAGAAAGTTGACCTCATGAATGATGGATGTAAAATGTCTTGCATATTAGGTGACACATTACATCACATGTTTTTATACATTCATTGTCATAAGCACATTGCAAAAGGTGGACACCCATTGGATCAATGGGTTATGTACACACACATTTGGGGACTCTTGCAATTGAAGGATGGAGGAGTTTTTTTTATCAAGTTCAAAATGATGTGGAATTTTGCAAAAACCAAACAAAATATTGAAAAGATAAGTTGAGTTGTAAACTATGTGGCTGTGCTAATGCCAAAACATAAAAGGAAGTAAGTTCAAGAAACATATTGAAGCATGTTGAAGAAGGCCACCATGGGTGCGATAATGCCAACACTATGAAATGGAATCTTTAAATTGATTGACTTGTTGAGCTTTACATTCTTCAATGTATGGTAGAAGACAACCATGCACTAAAGATGACAAAAGGTTGTAAGCCAATTTGAATTGTTGTTGAAAAAGAAAGTGTTATCATCAACCTAAACTATGGCTTCCAAGAAAAAAGATGTCAATTAAAAAAAAACTTGAAAACTATGCTGAAAACTATAACAACCCAACCCTTCAAATAAGTCATTGGAGCAATGTCACTAACTACAAACTATTAAAATGAACACAATGCTTCTAAAGCTAAATTTGTGGAATAAACTATGAAAATAAATTAAACCTATTTATTTTCCAATTTTAACAAAAGGAATAAAAGAACCCAAACAATGAGTTGGCAAGTGACATGTCATTGGGGTTAAAGGAGAAAATAAATTCTTTGAAATATTTTAAATCCTTTGGAACAAATATTTTGAATTTTTCAAGATAGGGGTTGAAATTAGGGTGGAATAAGGAAGTTAATATATTAACCCTTTGATTTCAAAATATTTAAATACTCTCTCTATAATTTGGGTGTCATTGAGATTTGTCATTTAAATTTTCACCTTGTTTTGAATTGCTCAATCTAGAGTTAAATTAATCTAATTGTATGATTTGTATGTGTGAAGAGCATAGGGATTAGTAAATTCTTTAAACTTTAAATTAGTTTAACCCCCAATGAAAGGAAAGATAAAATGGAACAAAAATTATCAATTCTATCCCTTAGTGCGAATCCAGCTTAAAGGAAATGAAAAATGAAAACTTGACTTTAGTAAACTTGAGGGGAAAACACACTTGGGAAAGAGAGGAGTCAAATGGTAAAAAGGAAAAGTGAAAAACAAAGGGAAGAAGTAAAAGAACAACAGATGAGTTAGTTTTACCCAAGTCTTTTGGATTTGGGAGGATAGATAGAAAATTGGATAAAAAAGAAAGAAACGAATGGAAAACAGACACGTGCCAGACTCTGGCTCTCGGATAAGGCCGCCCCGCTCGCTCGCTCGCCCGCCCGCCCGGCCCGGCCCGTCCGCGCGACGCCCGCGACGACGGCGTCCTCCGCTCGCTCGCTCGCTCGCTCAGTGCTTACCTCAGAAGAGATTCCATCGCTCTCCAATTCCATCTCCTGTTGCCACTTTGGATTTGCGAATTGCCTCAGCCTCGTAGCGCTTTATTTTCCTTCTGTTTTCTTTTTCCCCCCCAAAAAGTGCGAATTCTGTTTTGGTTTTGGCGGAATTTGATATCATGTCTTGGACCTTCCCCTCCTCGTCTGTTTGAACTTTTGCAGCGCCAGTCCTCCTTCGCTCTCTCTCCTTCGTTTTTGCATCCAGCTCAAGGTGTAGTAGTGGTGGTAGCCTATAGGCGATAGCAGAAATGCAGTATACCCAGAACCCAGGAATGCAGCAATCCCAATACCATCAACAACCTCAGGCTATTGCATCATCAGTTCCAGAAGGATCTCCAGCTCAAGCTCAGCAAGGACAGGCGAATTACCCCACAACTGTAGCCCAACAGCAGCAGCAGCAGCAGTTGAGCCATCACCATCTCCAGCAACACCAACAGCAGCAGCTTCAAATGTTCTGGCAGGGTCAAATGAGTGAGATTGAGCAGGTCTGTTCCACATTCATGCCCCCCTAATCTTCTGCAACTTCACAAATCTTGCTCCAATTCTTTCTTCTTCTCCTCCTCCTCCTCCCTCTTAAGACTCAAAGAGGAAGAACAAGATGAAGCAGCAGCAGCAGACGAAGAAGAAGATAGACACAGACCAAACCCCATTGTTGTACATCATGGATTGTAGTTCTCTTGTTGATCTCTTGCACTACTGCTGCCTTTCGGTGGAAGGTCCAAGAGATTGTTGTTGCCTTGGGAGAAGCCTGGTGCAAGGCAGAATCTTTATAAGAATCTTCATAAGCATATGCATAAGAATATATGTAAGAGTCTGGTGTGCAATAATCTGTGTAAGAATCTCTGACATGTGTAGAATAATTTTTGGATGATGGCAGGTGAATGACTTCAAGAATCATCAACTGCCACTTGCACGGATCAAGAAGATAATGAAGGCAGATGAGGATGTGAGAATGATATCGGCAGAGGCACCAGTATTGTTTGCCAAGGCATGTGAGATGTTCATCTTGGAGCTCACGTTGCGCTCATGGATCCACACTGAAGAGAACAAGCGGCGCACATTGCAGAAGAATGACATTGCAGCTGCCATTACCCGAACTGACATCTTTGATTTCTTGGTGGACATTGTGCCTCGAGACGAACTCATCAACAAGGAAGATGTTGGACTTCAAGGCATGATGCAGCATCGTGGCACCGGCATCATGATGCCTGTTGGTGGTAGCCCTGTGAGTTATGAGGGTGTGTATTATATGCCACAACAAGGTCCACGTCTGGCACAGGGTGGAACTATGGGTGCTCCCATTGCTTCAGTTTTGCCACAGCACCAACAAGCCATGGGTTCTCCATCCATGATGGGCTCAGCTATGATGGTTGCAAGACCAACAATGGCTATGGATCCATCACTGTACCAACAGCAACAGCAACAGCAGCAGTCCTACATTCCTCAGCAGCAACCCATGCAGCAAAATTTGTGGCAGCAGCAAGCACATATGGCTAACTCTCAAGCTGGCATGCCACCGAACAGTTGACACCTGAAAACTATCTCTGTGGACACTCTTGTGTTTTTGTGTTTACTCTGGCTGGAACAGAAACCAGGAAACAAAAGCACAGTGGTGCATGTTAAGGATCAGGAAACCAACCTTTGTGTCTCCCCCAAGTCAGTCACTCATGCAAATGTAATGTGGTTGGGCTCCTTGTGTGGTCCATGGAGTGTTCTTTGGTGCTTCAATAGAGCTAATCAAGGTGGGTGTAATGTGCAAAAAAACTGAGTTGCAATTTCTTGGTAGAGCTCCATCAGATCAAGGTGGGTGTAAAAGATTTTGAGTTGCAAGTTTTGGGTAGAGCTCCATCTGATTGAGGTGGGTGTAAAATGCAAGATTTTGAGTTGCAAGTTCTGGGTAAGGCTCCTTCTGATAAGGTGGGTGTTAAAGGAGAAAATTTGAGTTGCAAGTTCTTGGTAGAGAGCAATGTTGTGCAAGTATCACTTTTTCTTTTTTCTAGATACACTTTTTTTCAGTAGAACCTCCAGGTAAGGTTATTTTTAAAGAATCCATCTTCCTAGAACCTTTGAATAAGGTTCTTGTTGCTTTCCTCAATACATGTGGGGGATTGGGTTTAGTGGTTTAAGGTTTTTGAAAAGGAGGTGGGTTGGGTTATGGTATGTATTTAGGGTTGTGAATTAAATTTGACATAACATCAAGATTAGCAAAAACAAATCTAATCACAAATCTAAATCACAAGGTGGTTCATTTCAAAATTTGCACGTGCTTATGGCACTAAACTCTAGCTTGTACCAACATTTTGTTCTTCCTTGCTCATCCCCTAGTCTAAATGTTAAAATATAAACTACACAATAGTCACAACAATTTTTTGATCAAACATGAAACCAAGCATAACATAATCATTCACATACTTCACAAAACCACATGTACAATTAGATTTAGATTTGTACTTTAGATCAAACTTTGATTTTAGACTTAAAGATTGGACTTACACTTCCTTATCAACTATCTCCCTAAAACATTGTTAAGGGTTTTTTCTATTCTTCTTAAATTTAGGAGTTTTTGTCTTTAAGCTTCCTAATTATGGTTTAGATTTTATCAACAAGTTGCTTCAAGTCAAGAATTCAAATATGATTATTTTCTCCCAAATGCAAAAGCAAAACTAAATTTTATTTTACATAGCAAATTGAAAGAAGTAAAAATATCAAAGTTCTAAATGAACCTATTCATAGACCAAAAATACAAGCAAGAAATGATCTTACAAATTAAAAGAAGAAAGACACTCCAATAAGTTCAAAAGTTTTCCAAGAAGTTCAAAAAAGATATTTATGTCAATTGTCACGTCCTTCTACACAAGTTTTTGAAGTGAACATGTCACTGCCTACACAAGTGAATTTTTTTGGAAAACAACAACAGGTACTTTAAGTAGTTTGCCAATAAGTCAATCATATGTATAGTCTTTAAATTGTAACTGGTATGCAACTAGTTCATTTAAGTAAGCTTCTTCATTTGCATGAACTATCTCCAAATTGTTTTGGATCTAGTCCTCTGTAATCTCCTATACAATTTGCCACCATTCCTTCCATTTCAGGTTTTTATGGGCCAATGTTTGGTTCTGTACCTTAAGCAAAGCATTGTCTAAAAGCAATTCCTCAAACTCCTTCAACTACTTATCCATATATGTAGTTTGAAAAGTTTTACCTAATGTTTGATGAAGTGTTTCTAACTTGCCTTTCAATTCTTGAATCTATATTTGAAGTTCATGGGTATGATTTTCCATGTCAATGTTGACTTACATCAACTGCCCCTCTGCTACAAATAGGTATTCTCTAGCTACAACAAAAAATTTCCTGTTGTACACTAATGGTTTCCATCTTGCCATAGTCCCTTGTTAACTGGTCAAGGTCAATCTGTAGGGCCTTCAAGTCATTACGGGTTTTGAAATGAACATGGTTTAGTTCATTATACTATTGTTGCAAAGCTTCAACCTTGTTGATTGCATTTTTTAGCTTTAACACTTTTGGCAACCAAATGCTTATTCTCTGTCTGTAATTTTAAAAGCTAGGTTTTCACAATAGCTAGGTCCTTATCTTTGTTTTGCAAGGCTTGGCTAACCAATTCTAGGCAATGAACGTGTATTGGTTGTTAATGTCCTTTAATAGGTTCTCAATAGTATTGTATTTGGTTTTCAAATCAGCTAAGTTGTTCACTATCTAAGGCCAAGTCTAGGCAACTAAGGCTATTTACTCAAAGAAAAATGTAACCTATTTCAAACTTTCATTTTGAGCATAGAAGCAAAAGTTTTTTGAATAGGTGAAGGCTCTTGATTTGGTACATGTTCAAAGTCAGGTTCACTTCAATCCTCCATGAACTAATCACTTTCCATCCTTATTGATTCATTGTCTTGCTACATAGTAACATTAACTTCCATGTCATCATCGCCTCTCTCCATAACCATGATTCAGTAACGAATGCAAGGTTTCTTCTTTAATGGTGAACTAATTGGTTCTAAACTCAACCGATCTTTGGGTCATTAGAAAAAATCTTCAAATATATGATTGAATTTATGACTAGTATTCTAATCATAAAAGACTAAAATGACTAACAGCCCTAAAGTCATTATAGATGAGTCATTGAGGACAATAGTTGTTTAAGACATGATGTGTCAATGATGTGGCACATTTCATCCATTAGTCATAAAGGACATATTTGAAATCATTAATCATAGTATAATCATTGTGTAATTTTATTATTATTTAAATTATAATAATTGATATTACTATAATGTAAATAATAATATACATTTTTATTTCCATTATTTTTCATCCTATCAATTATTGGCACATGTCGCCACTTAAACTAGGTTTAAAACTAGTTTAAATGGCTAAGTAGACCACTTAATCTACCTAGGTAGGCACCTAACCTAAGTAGTTTAATTAAGTATGGAATATTTGGTCAATATTCCATCATTGACTACAACAATGTCATTTGCGAAATTTGATCCTTGGACCTCGAGGATGGAATTGAACTCCTTTACCACCAAACCACCCCACTTGTTGTGTAAACAATTTAATGTTTATTTCATTTAAACCATACTTCATTTAAACATTACATACAACTTCAAATTTGATGATTCATATCTTATTGATAAATTGTTCAAATGAAAAATGAAAAATTTATTCATAAAATTCCTTCAATAATGTACACAAATTATTATATATATGTAAAAATGTGAATTATTTCAAAAAAAAAATTTTGAATTTTGTTATTGAATAATATTTCAATGACCATTCTTTGGGGAAAAAAAATCAAACACATGATTTGTAAATGGAAAAACCTTTGTGGGTAGTACAAGAATAAATAAAATATATCTTTCATATTTTAAACCTTCATTTGATTTATGAATTTATATTATGCAAATTTTCTTCCAATATATCATATTTTATTAATAACTTTTAATTTAAACATATGAGTGCATAAAATTTATCCACATAGAATATTTATAAATGGATCATGAATCAATTATAATATATATATAATAATAAATAATCAAATTAAGTTTATTTATACATTTAATTTACATATTTTAATTATAATTTAAAATAATAAATAATAGCTATTATTGAATAATTTTCTTAAATTATAAATTGTATTCAATTTACACATATACTTTAATATAATTGTGTAATATTTATTTATATACATATAGTATATAAAATTTTACTTAAATTGATGATGAAAATTTAATGTAAAAATAAATTATATGTTTACCACGTTTTACATTTATATCTTATTTTTAAAATATAATATACAAATTTACTTTTAGTATATCTTTTTTATTAATAATTTTTTTGAATGTGTAATAATTAATTTAATCATATAAAATATTTTTAATGCATCATATATCAAGTATATTCAAGAAAAATATAATTAAAATTTTTATATTACTTATTTGTATAATATTAATTGAAATCAGTTCCATACATGTCGTAATTCTTTATTTGTGAACTTATATTGATAGTCATTTTTTATTCATTGTAAAGTAATTTTATGATCACATAATGTATGTAATGACACATCATTTTGTCCTTATCATTTCCATAGTCATTCTTTTGTTATACTTGAAATGATTTTATTCTAGACAAATTTTCATATGATATTTTGGACATCCACACCATTTTGTCATTAATCTTGTATGCCATATGGATGAAAACTTATAATGAAAAAATGACATCATCTACTAGTCAAATGCACCACTAATATATGATTACAAGTTTTTACATATAGGATTTAAAGTAATATCCTATTATTATAATCAATCATTTAAAACATTTAGTCATTAATTTCTTGGTTGCAAATGACAAGATTTCTTTTAATGAATGTTGATGACTCAATTTGTATCTTCACCCATTGTGATTATTAAATTGGTCGTGGTGATATGTTAACTAAACGAACCAATTGACGCTCACTAATGAATTGCTCCTTAGTCACAACCTCAAGAATGGTTCTCTAAATTATTCTGCAACAATGTACTTCTTTTCTCTTTTCTAAACCGATTGTGGTTTTAAAAAGTCAAAAGGTGTATTTCTTCTGACAAAAGAAGCCAATGTCATAAATATACTTTTATAACTGGTCCAAAGTAACAAATTATTGCCTTCTTATCAGGCGTTGTTAACCTTGTTACAATATGCTTGTAGTGTTCGATCCATTAGGTCAATTCTATTAACATTTGTGTCAACATAATGGGGCACCAATTGATCTTTTTCCCCTTGTTTGCTAAATTTAAAGTAATGGCAATGCAATTATTGAAATAAGCTAACGTTTCTCATTAGTAAATGATTTGCAAAATTGTTGCAAACTTGGCGTGGTACTCCTCTTTCATCTGAATGACATTCCATTATTTTTTGTTAACAAATGCATCTAGTCCAACTATATTCTTAAGAGCAATTTAAGCCTCTTTGACCAACACATTCGTTGCATTAACCATTCTTTCAGTACTAATGCCAAATTGCTAAACGATTGGCGTTTAGTCAATGATGTTTTTTTCACCACAAACAACTCTGTGAATGCATCCATCCTATGTGGATTCCCTAGGTGTGCAAGAACTCCTCCAATAGGTCTAGTCATGGAATTGTCCAATGTATAGGAAACAAGCCACCCAAACCAGCATGCTCTGCCCATTGTCATTATTTGGATCCCATCTGAATCCACTATAACATTTTTTGAATTTCCTTTGCTTCAATAGGTGCTTACTTCTGGGTCACTTTAGCAAGTGAACTACCCTCCTCCACCTATTCCTTTCCCTTGTGCCTCATCATGTATTTGGACTAGGCCTTGGCAGGTATAATAAAAAATATGTCAAGATAATCAACTTCTACATCAAAGAATCCTCCTTCAACCGATGTTGATGAAAGATCTGCCAATTATTCAACTTTAACAGGTTGCTCAACTTCTTTTTCTACCTTTGTAGTTCTCTTTTTGACTTGTTCTTCCTCCTCATAGTCACTAATTATGACAAATGCAGGTGCAGTAGGTGAAAATTATATTTGAAGGCCTCATAATGTTACTTCAAGTCCTTCTCCCACAATACCAACATGTTTTAATGTTTCAAAAATTTCTTGTCTTATGTCTCTTTCTTCCCTAAAACTTGCACTATTCTTTCGAAATACAAGAAGTGACCTTGATGCAAGTGATTCAATGTAAATTTCACTAGTTGCTCTAAAAGCTTCCTTTCTAACTTTCTATAGTTCTCTTTCCTCTCCCTCTTTTTCTTCTTTTTGTCTTTTCAACTTTGCCTCCCTCTTGCTTGCTCTTTCTCTCAACTAATCCAAGGCATTCATTGCCTCATTTGGGTGTAGCAAAAGATATAAGGGAATCCATAATGAAAAATGAAAAGACACTCTAAAGAACATGCCGGTTCTTTGTATTACAACCATAGAGTGAAAAGTGGCAACATTTAAAGAATGACACAACTTTTAAGGCATACTTTCCTTAAGAAGTTGACACCTATAATTAAGTTTATTGGTACATCATTACTTTGTATGGAATTACAGCTAATTGGTAGGTTTCCAACTAGTTGCTTCTTCAACAAGTCGTTGATACCCATTTCAATTAGTTTTGGTTAAGACAAATCATTGTTTGTTTTTCTTTCAATCGGGTTGTTTACTATCAAACCTCTAATGTTAATTTGAATTGGTTCTTCAATAAATAGGTTACCAAAATGGTTTGTCTCAATTCGGTTTCTCATTTAACAGGTTATCAAAATGGGTTACTTCAATTAGTTATTTGGTGAACATGTTATCAGAATGGGTTCCCTCCAATAATTCCTTTAATAAAAAATCACTAGGCTTAAATACAAATAGGTTAAAGTGTGTGATCTTCCACAAACCTATAAGGTTTTAACTTGTTAATGTTAATCAGTATTGGATTAAAATCAAATTTGTCACTAATCACTAATAATATTGTTTGGTAAACAATATTAGATCTTATATGGTCCAAACCATTGTTTCTGAAACTTAGGGTTATGTGCTTTGATAGCCCCTGAAAACCATAAAACAAAATCTCCAAACTAGTATTTTGGCTCAATGTACTGGTTTTAGAACCATAACAACCAATTTCACTGGTTAGAAGCTACTGGGTCTTGTGCTATTAACCGATTTTCTTGGAGTTTCTCTAGTTCTGATACTTGACTAGTTAAAACTTTAGCATGTGTTGGGTCATGATTCTATCCTGGTTTAGATGGTAATAAATATTCCATAGGTAGCAACAAGTGTAATCCATAAACAAGTTGAAATGGCATATGACTGGTTCCACCCTTAAAAACAATTCTATAAGAAAATAAAATTATGGATAGGTGTTCATCCCAGTCATTCCAATTCTCATTCACCAGTTTTGTGAATAATGTACCAAAAAATTTATTAATAGACTCAACTTATCATTTCCCTTGTGGATAATAGACAATAAAATTGGTATGTCTTAGAATAAAATGATCAGTTAAATAACAAATAACATCATTAATAAAATGTGTACCTTGATCGGTAAAAATAGTTAATGAACAACCAAACCGAGTGAGAATGTGGTCATACAAAAACTTTATAGTAATGGCAATTATGTTGATGCGCAAAGTTCTCGCCTCTACCCACTTGGTAGCATAATCATTGGCAATTAGAATGTATCGATTACCAAAATAATAATTCGCCAATTTAATAGGTTTGATAAAATCCAATCCACATTTCTAGAAAGGTTTTTTAGGTAGAATAGTGATTAGTTTCGTCGTGTTTTGTGTTAACAAGTTACCGATTCATTAACATAAGTCACAGGTTCAACAAAATTCATGAACATTTTTGTTCGTGACCGGCTATTAATAACTAGCATTAAGAACTAAGGAAAAATGTCCTCCTCTAACTCCATTGTGCAACTCCTATAGTATAGTTGGTATTTGTTTTGGTTATAAGACACAACGGAACCTGTTGTCTTGTCCAAATCTATAAAATATTCCATTTTGTAACACAAATGGCTTAGCTTTCTAAGCCAAATATTGTCTCTATGAAGTAGTAAATCTTTTTGGCATTATCCCTTTTAATAAGTAGTCATACACATTTTGTAACCATTCTGACTATAAAATGAACAAGTGAACATTAATGGTCTGATCAAGTACACTAACCAATTTTGCTTACTTAGGTAACCTACTTAATGCATATGCCATTAAATGGGATCTACCAAGTTTATAAACAATTTTGAAGTCATACTCCAAAAATAATAATAACCACTTGGTTCTTTTGCTAGAAACTTGTGTTTTGTTAACTAAGTACACAAGAACCATGACGTGCTCCCAAGTTCTTAGTTAAACCCAAAGTGGGTCTAGGTTACTCTCACAGTGGAATTATGAGAAACTTAAGGCACGCTTCCAGCTCTTAGCACTAAAAGGGGTAGAGGGGCGTGCCGAAGCTTCGAGATGGGACTAGGAAGAGTGATAAGCTTTAGTTACTTACTCGAACCTGCATCAAACCAACCAACAAGTTGGTTAGTTCACTTTCTGAAACATCTTTGGTGCTAGGACAAGCCATGGGCAACTCTGGACTCACAAGACTCACCACGGCCCGGACTCAGGGGAAGCCACCACCTTCCCCCATATATTATTCTCTGTGCCTCTCCGCGGCACCCACATCCAAATGGCTTTTTGTCCCGGGACTCCCAAAGAGGAGTCCCGAAACTATCCCGATTTGGACTCCCGAGACTTTGTAAAGGCATAACTCTTTGTTCAGACCTCATATTGGGATGAGGTTTAAAGCAAACTTGTAGCTCTCCTTGAGAGCTTTCCAACAATGTGTTGCACTCCACCTGCACACACCGGGGTCGAGTCAATTCCCAACTTTTAGTGGTCGAGAGTCAAATTGCCAATTTGACTCTCGGCCTTTCTTTTTGCCATAACGTGTGCTACATATGTCCAAATGGCCCATGCGAGCCCATTTTCGACATCTACACTTCAATAGCTTTCCAATGATATAAAAAAACCCCAATGCAAGGTGTTTTGACCCTTGTAATCGAACTCTGAAGATTCGAGAGTCCCGGAGGACTCCCAAGTCCCAATTTTGGGAGTATGAGTTTCATCCTCACACTCCTTCAAAGTGGGGTTGCAACAAGCCATATGGTCAACATAAAATACAAAGCGGTTACCTAATACGTAATGTCTAAATTTGTGTAAGGCATAGACCATAGCAAATGTTTCCCTCCCAATAGTAGTGTAATTCCTCTTAACTAAATTCAGTAATTTGGAAGCATATATAACCGGTTATATGGGGTTATAAGCAAACTGTTATTCTTTGTTTGATCAAACTTACGCGTTGGGTTTTAAGCAAACATAGCTTTTATTGCTAACTAGGATGCATCTATGTGAACATGAAACTCAAGCTCCTAGTTTGGACTAATCAAGCTAGCAACTTGTATATATTGATTCTTAATCTCCTCCCAAACATTTTGACATTCTATGGTCCATTCAAAAACTTTAAACTTCTTGAGCAGTTTGGTGATTAGTGACATAATAGAGGCAATTTTTGATAAAACACCGATAAACTTATGCCATTCCATTAAAAACTTGGATCTGCTGGGGGGTAGTAAGTACTAGCATGTTTACTAAAGCTTCAACCTTCTTGGGATCCATAACTTTCCCCTCTTTAGATACAATGAAACCTAGGATAGTTCTTGAAAATACCATGAATGCACACTTATCTGGGTTAAGGTTAATACTAAACTCTCTACACTTGAAAAAACATTTCTTGAGCTTCTCATGAAAGTGAGTTGAGAGGTCATTAAAAACTATAAAGTCATCAACAAATATTTTCATGAATACATCAATGTATTCACAAAATGTTTTGGTTATTGCCCTCTGATAGGTAGGTGGTTCATTATTGACACCAAATGGCATCACAACCCACACAAAATTAAACCCCCCAATCAATAACAAAAGTGGTTTTGTTTTGGTCTTCTGGTGTAATTGAAAATTGATGATATCCTAAAAATCCATCCAGAAAGGTATAAACTTCATGTTCAACAACCGTATTAATAACCTCATTAATAAAAGGCAATGGGTGAACATCTTTTTTTGTTGTTGTGTTGAGCTTCCTGAAATCCACATAGATTCTCAACTTCCCATTATTTTTGGGAACAATCACTATTGGAGATAACCAAGTTGCCTCCTCAACGAGTTTAATAAAACCAACAGCTAGTAACTTGTTTATGTCTTGCTTAACAATGGCAGCATAATTAAAATTCAACCAATACCTTGCTTGATGAATAGGTGGTACTATGGCATCCAATTCAATCCTATGTTGAGCAATATCTAATGGAATACCTTTTAGGTCTTTATATGTCCAAAAAAATACGTCTTTGAACTCCTTTAAAAGCTCAATCACTGGTCTAAGACAACTGGTTCTAATGTAGGGTTCACTTTCACCTATTGCACATTATCCTTGGTACCCAAATTAATTTTGGTTAAATGCTCCTCCTTAGTAACTATCCAACTTGCTATGGTTAGATCTTATACTCACCTTTGAGTAGGTGTCTCATCAATGATCATCTTTATAACCTTTAAATGGAAGAAAGTTTTAGGTAAGTGTTGTTTAACAATATTAGGGGGTATAACTAGGTTAATAACTCAAACACAAACTAGTTTAGTAGGTTGTTTTGGAACCAATTTTGCTATATTAAAATATGTTATATGGAGTGGTTTAGAAACCGGATCAGTATGAGTGGGTACTTTTATGGTTCCTATTGAAAACAAGTCCAACTTTGTAACAAACATCACATCCTCCTCTTCATCTAATATTCCAGAATGGAAATAATAAGATACTAAAAATTTTGGTCTTTTGGTTTGAGCACTAAATTTCTTGATAACAAGTATGGTTATTACTATATTTGTTCCCTACACAATAACAATATTGGTTCCCTAATCATGGGACCCTTTTACATCTTTCAACCATGGGCGTGCTAACAACATTGAGTACCTAGAATCTATAAGTGTTTACTATTGATAACAGTGAATGTAATGGTATAGGGAATACCATGAATGTATATTTTCAAATCCTTAATAAAACCAAGTGGTTTGGCTATAATTTGATCTACCATACGCAAGTTATAAGGCACTAAATTAGGCTTTGGTAAACCTAATTGTACTTTCAAGTTTTCGATAATGATATTGACTCCAAAACCTCCATCAATTAGCACACCATCAATAAAATTTTTACCAACCTGAACTTGAATTATTGCCATCTTGTGGTTAATGGCCACTATTGCACAGGTAGATTCAAGTTGAACAAGTTTAGGTCATATTGGTTGAACAAGCTTAATCGATTTTTAAATGTATTTTTTGATGTTGGCATGATCCTCAATAATTGTCTTAGGTTGATTACGTACTTGGTTTCCAAAACTTGAGTACTAATGTCTCTTAGGATCTCCTCCAAAGTTTTTTTTGGTAAAGTAGTTTGTGTAGTCAACTGAATAGGTTGCTTGTTGGTAACCAATTGCAATTGATTCACTAGTTTTGGCAAACCCACCTAATTCAAATGAAGTGGTCCATTAAACTCAACAAGTGCTCGTGGTATTCGCCTTGATCGGTTCACGTTTTTTAAGCACCTATTGTTCTGGTATTTGATTACGTGTTGTGTTACCATCAATTACATTAACTTGTACATTATCAAGTTTAGAAGATTTTGCTGCTACAATAGTAATAGTGGGTGGTTTAGTTCAATACATGTTTTGAACTTTTGTTTTTTTCGAACAATCAAGTGCATGATGTTTAGAACTAGAATAGATGATACAAGGATATGTCAATGGTATTCTAGCTGGTTTAACAAGTTCTGCAATAACTCCAACTACTAGTTTAGCAACTTTAATGGAAACAATAGGTGCTGCAGGTTTTTCTCTTTTCCTATTATGACAAGTTTTTTAGCATGACTAGTTTTATCACAGTTTGAACAAGTAAATGGTTGTTTAATAGTAGTGTAATTAACTACAAGTTGTGCAACCAATTTCCAAATTCTAGGTGGGTTATCAAGGCATTGTAATTTGCTATGACCGATCCATTTTCTTCACAAATAACTATAGCTTCCTTATGTTTGATAAAGGTATCTCTTGCCATACATGTTATTGTTAATCTAAGGTATGGTTGCAAACTTGCTTTAAAGATAGTAGTTAAAAACACATCAATATTCTTGACTTGCAAACAGTTAGCAAGTTTTAGCAAATGCTCATAATATAAACTTCCACCCATTCACCAATATGTTATTGGAGGTTTTTTAGCTACATGTAGACTTCCTCGTCATTCTTCATAGTTCGAAAATGTTTGCAAAACGTTTATTCCAACTCTTCAAAAATGTAATTGGGATGATCTTGTACAAAGTTTTCATCCCACTCCAAAATATTATCTCATAAAGTGAAACCAAACAGGTTGATGATATCAGCTTCCACAGTCTCCCCATTAACTTTGATTATTTTTTTGAAAACTCTAATGTGAGCATCATGATCAATATCCTTCACATATGTTGGATATTGAAGTTTTTGACAAGGCAATTTATTATTTGGTTTATATCAAACTACAATCGATGAATACCATAGTGGCATAAACATCCTTCAATCAGGTGTTGGCCATCTATAAAATCCAACAAGTGGATTAGGTGGTGGTCCTCCAAGTGGATTTTGGTCAAGCAATTGCCCTCCTAGTGATCCTCCATTAGGCGAACCTCCAAGTGGTTTTCCACCCGGCTATGGATGTAAATTAACCCTTCTTGGCTACTAAAGTGAAACATTATTACCATGGACATGTAGTCCATTGGCAACAAGTATGTTCATAGGTAGAGTTGCAACCACTGTTTGTTGAACATAAACACCCCTAGAAATTAGATTTGGTTATTATAATTCAAAAGTTGATATCTTAACAAGATACTAGGTTTACCCCAACTGCTCAACAAGTGGCACCGATTCTTTTTAGGTACTATTGGCTACAAATCTCTCCTTTCTTCCAGAAATCAATGGATCAAGACTTTTGATTCCAAAATAATGCATAGTGTACATGTTAAGATTCATGGGTATAAAACGTGGAATTGTATTATACCACATTGGATATGGTACAACTTTAGGTTGTCCTACTATTAGTGGTGTAACAGGTTGTTGCCAACCTAGGTGTTGACTAACCGGTGTTGGATGAGTAACTGAACCCAAATGCGATCAGATTTGTGGCATGGGTACACCACCCTATACCATTAGTGTGCTCGTTGTGATAGGTGGTAGAGAAGTTCTGAGTTTTTTCTCATTAATTGCCTTAGTTTATCATCCACAAAGGGATAATTGTTAAATTCATGTCCAACCTGTTGATAATATACATAGGTTAATGCAATTTCAACAATGGCTTGTGGGGTTATAACTGATATACTTCGCTACACAAATGGTTGTTCAACAATTCCAATAACAAGTATACTCGGCCAAACATCTTGAATGATAGGTTGTATTTGTCGAACAATAACAAATATCGTGACTATATCCACTGGTTCTACATGTTGTTGAAAACTAGATCGATGTGAAGGTTTTTGCTCCAAGTTATGTAACTGTTCCAATCGGTTTTAAAGTTGATTATGCTCCATTTCTAAATTTGCTACTATTGGATTCAAAATAGGAACTTGTTCATATGTGTAGTACCCAACAACCAGTGGGTAGTTGCACATTAGACAATTCATTTTTTGGTATCACAAGGGGATTTTTTGGGGGATACCTTTAAGTTTGGTATAATATGTGTTGGAATATGATTGAAAATCATAGAAGGGACTCGTCTAACTAATTTATAACACTTGTAGAATCAAATTAAAAAATTTGAAAGTAAAATGTCATCATTTCATTACAAGGTGGACTTTTAAAATGATGTAACATTTCTGTCACAATCCATCAAAAATTTTATGAACTTTTATTGTATAACAAACATGTGTGAAATCTTGATTTTCTTTTCTTAATATGATTGTGAGGCTATTGTAATGCTAAAATAAGGGCTTACAAGCAAGTTTAATATTTTAATTTATCAAGTTTTCGTAAGTAGTGAATGGTCTATAAAGTCCATGAATTATTAAAATGGAAAAATTGAAGATTGTGTTTTTGTAAAATTGACATTATTACTTTACATAATAGGTGCCAATTATAAAAATTGAAAAAACCCATGTTTTTGCTTCTAATTTTTCCCCTAATTGATCAAATTGAAACATTTGATGCAATTTTAAAACTTGTAAGTTTAAGGTTCATGTATTCCACTTGCCTTCTACTTTCAAATGGACAATTTTACATTCATAAAACACCAAATATTTGAATTAAAAATTATAAAAAAGTGAAACTTTGGACTCCACATGTGCCATTTTTGGTCCACCTTAATGTGCAATCACCCCAATGCTCATCGAGATGGTTCAACAACTTTGGGAATATAGTAATTGAATGTTATAAACTACCACCTCTATGTTGGAGACTGTCACCTCTATGTTGCAAAGATTACTTCATTAGCATGTCGAACAAGTTTCGTGTTTTGTCCACCCGATTGTGCATTCAACCTCTATTGTTGGGACGATTGTTGGGGTGTCAAAAATTGATTGATTGAAGGTATTTTTGATTCCCTTCTTTCCTCCTACTCTGCTGGTATCTAATGAAGAGGTAAACCTATCGTAATCAGTTGTTGTTCATTGTTGGGAACATCAATTGGTTGAATTCCCTTAGCTTGAGAATGTGTTGGTTCTTGTGACTGAACCACTTCATAAATGAGTTGTTACATGGTACTTCTAATTATAATTGCCTCCTAAGGCCTCTTGTGATTATTCTTGACATCTTTTGTATTGATTTAAAACAATTATTAACTCAAGTTCTTTTGATCAACATGTTGTTTCTAAAAATCAGAAATCATCAAAGCACAAAACCTTTAGAAAAGTACTAAAACTATTCACAAATCCAAACTTAAAATTTCAAAACAAAACAAGTGTTAAAATGAAAAAGCATAAATGTTTTTGCTTATAATTTTGTTCCACTATGTGATTACCAAAATGTTAAGGGTTTTTTCTATTCTTCTTAAATTTAGGATTTCTTATCTTTAAGCTTCTTAATTCTGGTTTAAATTTTATCAACATGTTGCTACAAATCAAGAATTTAGATATAATTATTTTTTCCCAAATGCAAAAACATTTTTTTAAAAATCTTACATAACAAATTGAAAGAAGTAAAAATATCAAAATTTTAGATAAACCTATTCATAGACCAAAAATACTAGTAAGAATTGATCTTACAAATTAAAAGAAGAAATAAACTCCAATAAGTTCAAAAGTTTTTTTTAACAAATTCTAGAAAGACTTTTATGTCAATTTTCACATCCTTCTATTTATACCAAATGTAGCATTGTTTTAAATTTAAGAATCACTCGCCGGTAACATTTAAATTTAAATTACAATAGCTATTAGTCACATGTTTAAACTAACCTTTTATTGTTAACAATTGGTTACTATACAAATTGATTACTAGTTAACTTAACCCATTAAGTTACCCTAACACCTATTACTTATTACTGGTTATTTCAACAGATTAGTTCATCTATGGTCTTGTTATTTAGTATTAATTGTACTAAGTCTCAACATTATATTGCCTCACTGGTTACTAGTTGGTAACAACCAGTTAGTATATACACATTTGAAAAATTGGGTTAACAAACATCTAAATACCAAACAATACATTAACAAACCCATTGGGCTTCTATCAAACAATTATATTCAAGTCTCACAAGAATGCTAGCTCGAACCTTCTATCATCACTTACCTAAACATCTCCCATTTTATTTACATTTATATTCTTAGATGTTAAGCTACACCAACTTCAAGCTTTCCACAACAACTTCCAATCTCCCACCACACCACAATAGTAGCACAACAACCTTTAATCTACCAAAAAATATGTAGACAAAAAAAAAATCAAAGAAAAAAAGTTACAAATGCAAATCCCAAACAAAATGTAGCAAAAAGTTTGATTGGAAACACAACATGGTCAAAATTAATCAAATTAATAACTATTATTTTCAAATAGATCTTTTTTCCTCATGAATTTAATATAATAATTTGACATATCTTTAGGCTTCATAGTTTCATCAAACCCAACTTAACCATTATTAGGCAAATTATTGATAACAAAAATGAGGCAATCTAAATTTTTGATTTGATTATGAACATCCTTAGTGACTAAAAAAATTCAAAATTTGTGATTATAGTTTAAAAAAAGTTGTACATTTTGTTTTAATGTAAGTCTTTATGTAATAATAATAATTTTTATTATAGTATGGGTCATGTTTGGTATCAATATCAATATTTAGTCCTAAAATTTACATTCTAAATGTAATTTTGGTATTTAATAAACCAATAGATGTAGGCGAGTAATTGCTCCTCGTCCTGCTTCTGTAAAAAAAAGTTTTTTTTTGGTCCATGTACACCTTAGGCCTAAAGGATCCAAATTTGAGTTTGTTTCCACCAATGGTATTTTGGGCCAAATACCACTTTATTTGCGCCATGAGTCCAACCAAAATGCAAAAACATATTATTTACTTTATGAACAACATGCTTTGCTTGCTTTCTCCTCCTAAAAGGCTTTTCTGACCAAAGCAAAAAGGAGACCGCCAAAGTGTTGACAAAGCACGAGGCCACATGTAAAATGCAATCCTTAGTAAGGACTTCAACCTTGGCATCATGGCTCCTTTTATTGTGACTACATTCAGTGGTAGGCTTGCAAAAAAGAGGACACACAATTTTTGTGTCATAATCAACAATAATTTGGATGGCAATAAAATTGTTCGCATAGTTTTGTATGATTTTCATGTTCTTGAAACTAGGGTTGAGCATGATTGATTTGACATATTGTGTGTATTGTCCCAATTATATGTCATTGAAAAAGACAAGAATAGTGTCAACATGTGACCACTTGTGTCATCATTCACAATTTGAGTTCCTTCAATTCTAAATTAAAGTCACTGTGAGAAATCGATGGAACATTTAAAACCTACATATTAGCCTCATCAAATTTCATGGAAATACACAATGACAATTTTTTTTAAATGCATAGATCTAACAACAATTAATAACCTTGACTTTGGTTTAAAATATGTTACTTGACAATAGGAAACAATGTATCTATTATGGTTTTAGCAATAACCTAGGTCTAAACCATAAAACTTTGAAGGATAAATGCAAAGCTTGTTACCTTTCATGGCAAATTTGGAAATTGCATGCCAATATTGAAAAGTTTGTTGAAACAAGATTACAAATGAATTGAATTGTGTTTTCATAGGAGTCTTGCACATTTTAATAAGTAGCTATGTAATAATACATTAATCTTCCATTTATGGGTCCCCTTCCTTGATTTCTTAGTCCATGTGATATTTTTTTGCAATGTTGCTTCATTTTTTTTTGAAAAAACAAGGAATTCAATCATCTTTCTATTACAAGACATTTGGTAAAAGTATCACAAATGTTGATATTGATGATTAGGAGTGTAGTTGTAATTGTTGTTCATGTCATTGTAATTATTATTTTTGATCATGTTCATGATTCGATAATAGCAAGTTCAGATGTAAGATCATGATTTTGATCTTCTTCCCATAATTATAATATTGTTAGATTATCCTTTATGGTTGCCAATGTTTCTTGGTTATAGGTCTATGTTGCAACCATTGTACCTGTAAAAATCCCAACAAATTTCAAGTTTTGCCTTTTCTTTCTAGAAGTGATGGTGTAGTTCAACTCCAACACTAGAATCAAGAATTGGAAGCCTACAAGTGGATACTCAAGTGTTAGTTCCTTTTACGACAATTCCAAGTTCAAGTATAGGTAACTAAAGACCTTCCATTCTTGTCATTGAAGCCCACATTGAAACTTAATGAGCCCAGATATTCAAAGTTCATATGGGTTAGACTTGATGCAAATTTTGAATGATTTGCCATTCAACCTCCTTAGACATGTAGCCAAAAAAAAGAGGTTGAATGGCAAGTCATTTGAAATTTCTAGGATACTTGGATTGCCAAGTTTCCATGGGCTAAACTTGTCTTAGGGCACGATGGCAAACTACACCATTTGAGATGTAAGATTTGCACAGAAATTGAATGAAAGGAGAAACTATTGTTGCCTAAATTGGATGGGCTGCATAAGCATAATGGGAGAAAAAAATGTAAGTGTGCAAAAGTTGGACAAGAGGCACCAATCTTGATAGCTAGCATGTAAAAAATGAATAGATTTATGGAAGTACAAGCCCTAAATTTGTTTATGAGCAAGTGTTGAACATAGATAGGGCTGAGAAAAAAATAAATACCTCTAATTTGTTACTATTTTTCATCTTTTGCAACAAGGCAAAGCTCTAATATATTATGAGTGCATGCAAAAGTTCTTCTGATTTCTTCAAGTAAAAAAGATTCCAAGGATGCATTGATTCCAGTGGTTAGGGAATGGCATGTTTGTATTCAATTCCACCTTTACATTAGTTTCTTTTATCCATTGTAACATATGCATCACCTTTTGAAAAATTCATTTGGACCAAAATTTTCTCTTGAATGTATTTGGTTTGTGGGTTGCTGAGGATGGTAAACACTATGCATAATGTGGTTTTGGCTACAATTATGCCATTCAAAATGCAAGATTTATATCTATGAGTTGTGATGAGGTCACAACTATAGATAACTAAAATTGGATATCAATCCATTGTTATGTGGTTGAAAATTGATGAAGGGTACCCATACTTGTGAAGTTGCAATAGGTCAGTGAAGGAGGTGGGTCTAATAACTTAACAACCATGTTGGTGAATTCTATTACTATTAGTGGGTTATCTAAAGGGGAGTTGGCAACAAAGCTACTATGTTTTGGTGCAAATGGCAACACCATTTTTCAAGGTTTGAAGAGGGGAGTGATAGTGTAGCTTATCAAAGAACATGCACCATTTGTCATTGGTATCCATTATATGGCACACAAGTGTAACTTGATTGTGCAATCGTTTTTTTCCTTGCCATTGGTTACGAAAATGGAAAGCTTGCTAGAAGGCATGTACACCTACTTTTTTTTGTGTCATGTCCAAGTTTGGAGATTTTTGGCTCTGATTTCGTGTTTAATATACATACATATATAGCATATTTGTATACCTGCTGAATGCAAATTTGTAGATTATTTCTATGGTGGATTGCAAATTTGATGATGAGTATACATATTGTGAGCTATAGCCATAGTATTATTTTCTTTCAATTCCTTCTGCAAAATGTGTGGAAATAAGTCATGTTCAGGGAAG
>Ga0116227_10005734_pt1 | contig 25893 bp, 23 predicted proteins | sample S1TSphgellanicum_FD_89693 | JGI IMG/M metagenome (GOLD analysis project Ga0116227, IMG submission 89693) | Host-associated microbial communities from peat moss isolated from Minnesota, USA - S1T2_Fb - Sphagnum magellanicum MG | ecosystem: Host-associated > Plants > Peat moss > Unclassified...
GACCTCCGTCGAGCTGCTGCCGATCCATACCTTCGTCAACGATAGCAACCTGCTCGACAAGGGACTCACCAACTACTGGGGCTACAACACCATCGGATTTTTCGCGCCCGACCCGCGTTATGCGGCCGACTGCAACGACTGTTTGAAAGAGTTCAAGAATACGGTCGCCGCGTTGCACGATGCGGGACTGGGGGTCATTCTCGATGTGGTCTATAACCACACCGCCGAAGGCAACGAACTCGGCGCCACGCTCTCGTTCAAAGGCATCGATAACGCCTCCTATTATCGTCTCATGCCGGACGAGAAACGCTACTATATCAACGATACCGGTACCGGAAACACGGTCAATCTCAGCCATCCGCGCGTGATTCAAATGGTCACGGATAGTTTGCGATACTGGGTGAGCGAAACACATGTCGACGGCTTCCGATTCGACCTCGGAACCATCCTCGCACGCGAGCCCAACGGCTTCGACAATCAAAGCGGATTTTTGAAAGCCTGCAGCCAGGATCCGGTGCTGGGCACGGTAAAACTCATCGCCGAACCTTGGGATTGCGGACCAGGCGGCTATCAGGTCGGCGGTTTTCCCCCCGGCTGGGCCGAGTGGAACGACAAATATCGCGACACGGTAAGGGAGTTCTGGAAAGGCGATGCCAGCGCCGCACCCATTGCGTCCCGGCTTTCCGCCTCCGCCGATCTCTTCAATCATCAGGGCCGCCGCCCCTGGGCCTGCGTGAACTTCATCACCGCGCATGACGGTTTCACGCTGAATGACTGGGCGAGCTATAACGAAAAACACAACGAGGCGAATAACGAAGGCAATCGCGACGGAAGTTCCGATAACCGCTCCTGGAATTGCGGCGTGGAAGGCCCGACCGACGACCCTGAAATCAACGAGCTGCGCGCCCGCCAGATGCGCAACATGCTGGCAACCCTCCTGCTCTCCCAAGGCACGCCCATGCTCCTCGCCGGCGACGAATTCGCCCGCACCCAGAACGGCAACAACAACGCCTATTGCCAGGATGACGAAATCAGCTGGGTCAACTGGAACATCGACGAGAAAGGCCAGTCCCTCATCCGCTTCGTCCAAAAACTAACAAAACTCCGGCGCGACTTTCCCATACTGCGCCGCAACCGCTTCCTCACCGGCGCGCTCGATGAAGAACTGGACTTCCGTGACGTCACCTGGATCAACGCCAACGGCGCGCCCATGGCCGATGCCGAATGGGCGGATGAAAACATGCGCTGCTTCGGCATGCTGATCGACGGCCGCGCCCAGGCCACCGGCATCAAACAACGCGGCTCGGACACCACCGTCCTTATCATTCTCAACGCCCATCACGACGTCGTAAAATTCATGCTCCCTGACTGCATCGGATGCAAAGGCTGGACCCTGCTGATCGACACGAACATCCCCGAAACCACCGAAACCCCAATGTTCGAAGTCGCCCACCCCTATACCATCACCGCCCGGTCCCTTGCCGCATTCCAACTCACGTAACCGAGAGACAAGCAAATAAGGCCAGAGGGCGCTGCGCCCCGGACCCCTGCTAAGGGCCAGCCTTTGGCGGGGTCCAGGGGCAGAGCCCCTGGACTTGCTTTCTCAGTCCCCCCGATTACTTGGTCTTGAGCAGATCGCGGATCTCGATGAGGAGGGATTCGGTTGGTGTTGGGCCCGGATCCACGGGTGGCGGGGCTTTGTGGAGTTTCTGGATCAGGCGGACGACGAAGAAAATGGCGGTCGCGACGATCAGGAAGTTGATAACGGCGTTCAGAAACACGCCATAATTGATCGTGACCGCGCCGGCTTTCTGCGCATCGGCCAGGGTCGCTTCGACGGGGCCTTTGAGCGTGATGAAATGGTTGGAGAAGTCCACTCCGCCAGTAATAAGGCCGATCAACGGGGTAATAATGTCTTTGACCAGGCTGCCGACGATTCCGGTAAACGCCGCGCCGATGACAACGCCGACGGCAAGGTCCACGACATTGCCGCGCAGCAGGAAGGCCTTGAAATCGTCGAGCCAGCCGGGTTTGGCGATATGCAGTTTCGATTGCAGCAAGTCCGACATTGATGCCTCCGTTCTGTTACAGCAACACTTAGAGGGGGATTTCTGTTTCGCCAACAGCAACCGTTGTTTTTTAGTCCGCTGTGCTGGGCATGAAATTAAATCCCGGTAAAATTTCAGATGGTCTTTGCAACGAATGGTTGGGGACGGGCGAAGTTTCTTTCGGTGCAGGCGCGATTAAACCTTGCCCGGCGCGGGGCTGCTCTGGAACAAGGGTGGCTCTCGCGGAGGGTGAAATGCGCGTCAAAGTTTTATTTCTGGGGTTGGCTGTGTTGCTGAGCGGCTGCGGCAGCGGCACGGGCCGGCTTTCGGGCGGCACGGCGGGCGGGGCCGCGACGGGTGCGGTCATCGGCATCGTCGGCGGTCCGATCGGCGTGGTGGTGGGGGCTGGAATCGGCGCGGGCGTGGGTGCCATGGGCTCGGCCAACACCACGCCCAAGCAGGTCAATCTCGGAAACGCGCCCTGGGACAAGAACGGAACCTGAGGCCACCCCCGCTTCCCTCGCAGGCGATATGTGCTAAACGCCGGGTCCCATGCGTCAATTCCTGGACTTTGAAAAACCCGTGGCCGAACTCGAGAGCAAGATCGAGGAATTGCGGCGCATGACTTCACCTGGCGAGATCAACATCGCCGACGAGGTCGCGCGTCTCTCGGCCAAGGCGGATAGCCAGCTCAAAACCCTCTATGCCAAGCTCACCCCCTGGCAGAAAACCCTGGTCGCCCGCCATGTGGAGCGGCCCAAGGCGGCCGCGGTCATCGCGGCTTTGATCACCGATTTCACGCCTCTGGCGGGGGACCGCGCCTTTGCGGATGATGCGGCGATTATCGGCGGCATGGGGCGCTTCAGGGACCAGGCGGTGATGGTCATCGGCACCGAGCAGGGCACGGATACTGAGACCCGCATCAAGCATAATTTCGGCAGCGCGCGGCCGGAGGGCTATCGCAAGGCCCGGCGCCTGATGGAACTGGCGGGGCGGTTCAACCTGCCGATTCTCACCTTTGTGGACACCAAGGGCGCCTATCCCGGCATTGATGCCGAAGCGCGCGGCCAGGCGGAGGCCATCGCCCGGGGCATCGAGGCTTGTCTTTCCGTTCCCGTGCCGCTGGTCGCGACGATCATCGGCGAGGGCGGCTCCGGCGGCGCGATTGCGCTGGCGGCAGGCAATGCGGTGCTGATGTTCGAACATGCGATTTATTCGGTGATTTCGCCCGAAGGCTGCGCCTCGATTCTCTGGCGTGACGCCGCCCAGGCCCCCGTGGCGGCCGAGGCAATGCGGATCACCGCGCAGGATTTGAAGAAATTAGGGCTGATCGATGAGATCGTCCCCGAACCAATGGGCGGCGCGCATCGCGAACCCGAGCAGGCGCTGGCGACGCTGGGCGACGCCATTGCCCACGCACTTGGGCCGCTACAGGGGCTTACCCCGGAATCGCTGAAGGCCAAGCGGCGCGAGAAATTCCTGGCAATGGGCAAACTCGGGCTTTAATCGGCCTATCCGTCCCACCCCCGTTATTTCGAGCCCGCGCAGCGGGCGAAGCAATCCATCTTGCTTTATGCCCCGCAAGCACTCGCGCACCCGCAACAATGCGGACGCGGCTAAACCTGCGCCTGATACCGCCCCGTCACGACGCTGATCCACGCGATCAGGCCCAAAGCGGCGCCGATAATCCCCGTCGTGGCGTTGTAATTCACCACCGCCGCAATCCCGACGCCGATTCCCAGCGCGGCCAGCATCCGCCGTCCGGAAAAAAACGCCGCCAGCCCGAGCGCCAATGCCGCCCAGCCGAATAATTGCTCGTATTGCAGCCAGAGCACAGCGGCGCGCGGCGCACAGATGGCCGGCGCATTGGCGGCCGCGCAAAGCCCGACCGTGGCGCGCGGCACAATGGCGAGCTGGCGAAACACGAACATCCCGCCGCCGATCATGGCCACGATCCAGAGGCCCATCCAGTCCTCCATCGTAAACCCTTTGGTTTTGGTCATCTGGTGTTGGTCATAGGGGCATGTCCGGTGATTGAGGTTGCCGTGGTTGCGTGCCGCCGCCCGGGGCCGTATTGCTGCGGCGCATTACGCTTAACCCCTCTTATACACGGTTCATGACAGTCCCTACCAGCCCACGGCCAAAGAGTTTTCAGGACATTATCCTGACCCTGCATGATTTTTGGGCCCGCCAAGGCTGCGTGATCCTGCAGCCATACGATGTGGAGATGGGGGCAGGGACGTTCCATCCCGCCACCACGCTCAGAGCCCTGGGGCCAAAACCCTGGAAGGCAGCCTATGTGCAGCCGAGCCGCCGCCCCTCTGATGGGCGTTATGGCGAGAACCCGAACCGGCTGCAGCATTACTATCAGTATCAGGCATTGCTGAAGCCGAGCCCCGCGAACATCCAGGAATTGCTGCTGCAGAGCTACGATGCCATCGGCATCGACCGAAAGCTGCACGACATTCGCTTCGTGGAGGATGATTGGGAGAGTCCGACTTTGGGCGCCTGGGGGCTGGGCTGGGAGGTATGGTGCGACGGCATGGAGGTGACGCAGTTCACCTATTTCCAGCAGGTCGGCGGCATTCCCTGCGTTTCTCCCTCGGCGGAGCTTACCTACGGGCTGGAGCGGTTGGCCATGTATGTGCAGGGCGTGGAAAATGTCTACGACCTGGATTTCAATGGGCAGGGCGTGACCTATGGCGATATTTTCCGTCGTGCCGAGCGGGATTATTCCAAATTCAATTTCGAGCTGGCGGACACAGAAATCCTGGTCCGGCATTTCCAGGATGCCGAGGCCGAATGCGGGCGGCTGGTGGCGGCCCGGGTCGCCCAGCCGGCCTATGACCAATGCATCAAGGCCAGCCATTTGTTCAACCTGCTGGATGCGCGTGGCGTGATCTCCGTTGCCGAGCGGGCGGCCTATATCGGGCGGGTGCGCAACCTCGCCAAAGCATGTGCCGAAATCTGGCTGACGGGCGAGAACAATGCCTGAATTCTTTCTGGAATTATTCTCAGAGGAAATCCCGGCGCGCATGCAGCGCGATGCCGCCGAAGAACTGCGGCGCATGACCGGTGCCGTGCTGGCGGAGCTGAACCCGCAATCGGTCCGGCTGTTTTACGGCCCGCGGCGTATTGCGCTGGCGGCGGAAATCTCGGCGGCGAAGCCCGGCGGTACGGTGGAAGCCCGCGGCCCGCGTGACTCCGCGCCGGAAGCCGCCTTGGCCGGGTTTTTGGGTAAATATCAGGCCAAACGCGAAGAGCTGGTGGCCGAAGGCGGCTATTTCTGGCTGCGCCGCGCCGAGCCGCCAGTTGCAGCCGGCGAGCTGATCGCCCGTGCGCTGGGCGCCGCTTTGGCGAAATTTTCCTGGCCAAAATCCATGCGTTGGGGCCAGGGCGGTGAATTCACCTGGGTCCGCCCGCTGCGCCGCATGGTCTGCCTGCTGGACGGCGAGGTCATTCCCATCACGCTCGGCCCCGTCACGGCCGGCGACGTGACCGAGGGGCACCGGGTTCATGCGCCGGCGCCCTTCACCGTGACCAGTGTGGCGGATTGGCTGGAGAAGCTTCGCGCGCATTACGTGATCGCGGACTCGGTCGAACGGATTGCCAAGTTCGAGCAGGATAGCGCGACACTATTGGCAGAGCGCGGGCTGCACATCGTGCAGGATGCCGGGCTCGTCGCGGAAGTGGCAGGTCTGGTCGAATGGCCCGTCACGTTGATCGGCCAGATCGACGCCCAATTCATGGACCTACCCCCCGAGGTCCGGGAGCTGTCCATGAAAATCAACCAGAAATATTTCGCCCTGCGCGATGCAGCCGGGCAGCCGGCACCTTATTTTGTCTTTGTGGCAAATCTGGCAGCGGCAGATGGCGGGGCGGCGATTGTCGCGGGGAATGAGCGCGTGCTCCGCGCCCGGCTCTCGGATGCGCGGCACTTCTGGGATCTCGACCTGAAAACGCCGCTGGACGCGCTGCTACCGAAGCTCGAAAAAATCACCTTCCACGCCAAAATCGGCACTCAGCGGAACCGTGCGGATCGGATTTCCGCCTTGGCCGGGCAGTTCGCCGGGGCGCTGGGGGCGGATACAAGGACCATAAATCAGGCGAAAACCGCCGGTTTGCTCTGCAAGGCGGATCTCGTCACCGGCATGGTCGGCGAGTTCCCGGAACTCCAGGGCGTGATGGGCGGCTACTATGCCGAGCGCAGCCCGAAGGGTTTTGACGGCGCGGTGGTCGGCCCCGCGATCAAGACCCATTACCAGCCGAAAGGCCCGTCGGATGCCGTGCCGACCGGCATGGTACCTGTCAGCGTGGCGCTGGCGGATAAGCTCGACACGCTGATCGAATTCTTCAAGATCAACGAAAAGCCGACCGGCTCGGGCGACCCCTACGCGCTGCGCCGCGCCGCTTTGGGCGTGATCCGGATTATCCTGGAAAACCGCCTGCGGCTGAAACTGCGCGGCTTCGTGCAGAGCGAGGATCTTTGGTCCTTCATGATCGAGCGCCTGCGCGTAAAACTGCGCAGCGAGGGCCAGCGGTTCGACGTGTTGGATGCGGTGCTGAGCGCTGATGGTGGGGATGACGATCTGGTCCGCATCATGGACCGGGTGAATGCGGTTGCGGCATTCATCGCCACGCCGGATGGCGGAAATCTGCTCACCGCCTATCGCCGGGCCGCGAATATCCTGCGCATCGAGGATGCCAAGGACGGGCCGCATATCGCAGACCTCGCCGTCTTCTCAGCCTCGGTGGACGAGGACGCTGCCCTGGTGGACGCGCTCCGGGAGGTGGAAAAATCCTTCATCTCCTATGTCCAGGAAGAGAAATTCGACGCGGCGATGGGTGGGCTTGCTCAACTCCGCGCGCCCGTCGACGCATTTTTTGAAAAAGTAACCGTTAACGATCCGGAACCGGAAATTCGCCGCAATCGGTTGCGACTTCTCGCGCAGTTGCGCGATACGATGCATCAGATTGCCGATTTTTCTAAAATTGAGGGCTAAGGAGCAGAAGCATGACCAAATGGGTATATAATTTCGGCGCCGGCGTGAATGACGGCAACGCGTCGCTCCGGAATCTGCTCGGCGGCAAGGGGGCTAACCTCGCCGAGATGGCCAGCATCGACCTGCCCGTTCCTCCCGGCTTCACCATCACCACCGAGGTTTGCACCGCCTATTACGATAACGGCCGCAAATACCCGGACGAGCTGAAGGCGCAGGTGGATACCGCCTTGGCCCGGATCGAGGCGGCGGTGGACCGCAAATTCGGCGATGGCGACAAGCCGCTTCTGGTCTCCGTGCGCTCCGGTGCACGGGTCTCGATGCCGGGCATGATGGACACGGTGCTCAATCTCGGCCTCAACGACGTGACGGTGCAGGGCCTAGCCAAAGGCTCGGGCGATGCCCGCTTCGCCTGGGATTCCTATCGCCGCTTCATCCAGATGTACGGCTCCGTCGTGCTGGGCGTGGACCATCACCGCTTCGAGGAAATCATCGAGACCGCGAAGCTGGACGCCGATGTGGTGGAAGACACCGCACTCTCCACCGCGGACTGGCAGCGCGTGGTGGAAGACTATAAGGCGATGGTGGCCGAGGAAATCGGTGCGCCCTTCCCGCAAGACCCCGCCGATCAGCTCTGGGGCGCGATCGGCGCCGTGTTCGGCTCCTGGATGAACCCGCGCGCCAATGTGTACCGCCGCCTGCACGATATTCCGGCGAGCTGGGGCACGGCGGTGAACGTGCAGGCCATGGTGTTCGGCAATATGGGCGATGACTGCGCGACCGGCGTGTGCTTCACCCGCGACCCCTCGACCGGCCTCAATGAATTTTACGGCGAGTATCTGGTAAACGCGCAGGGCGAGGACGTGGTGGCGGGCATCCGCACCCCGCGCCCGCTCTCCAAAGCCTATGCCAAGCCGGGCGAAATCTCGATGGAGGCGGCGCTGCCGCAGGCCTATGCCGAGCTGAACAAGGTCCGCGACGTGCTGGAGAAGCACTATAAGGACATGCAGGACATCGAGTTCACCGTGCAGCAGAACAAGCTCTATATGCTGCAGACCCGCAGCGGTAAACGCAGCGCCGCGGCCAGCCTGCGCATTGCGGTGGAAATGGCGGAAAGCGGGCTGATCGACCGGGATACGGCGATCATGCGTGTCAACCCGGCCTCGCTGGACCAGCTCCTGCACCCCACATTGGACCCGAAAGCAGCACCCAAACTCTTCGCCAAGGGCCTGCCGGCAAGCCCAGGTGCCGCCTCCGGCGCGGTGGTGTTCTCGGCCGATGAGGCGGAGCTGCGCAGTCAGAAGGGCGATTCGGTCATTCTCGTGCGCATCGAGACCAGCCCGGAGGATATTCACGGCATGCATGCCGCGCGCGGCATTCTTACCACGCGCGGCGGCATGACGAGCCACGCCGCCGTGGTGGCGCGCGGCATGGGCCGGCCCTGCGTGGCGGGTGCCGGCGGCATCAGCGTGGATTATGGGGCGCAGACGCTCTCGGCCGGCGGCGTTGTCATCCGTGCGGGCGATATCCTGACCCTCGACGGCGCGACCGGCGAGGTGTTCGCGGGTGCTGTGAAAATGATCGAGCCGCAGCTCTCGGGCGAGTTCGGCACGCTGATGGGCTGGGCCGATGCCGCCCGCCGCCTGAAAGTGCGGACCAACGCGGAAACGCCGCTGGATGCCGATACCGCCCGCAAATTCGGCGCGGAGGGCATCGGGCTCTGCCGTACGGAACATATGTTCTTCGACCCCGCGCGCATCGGCGCGGTGCGCCAGATGATCATGGCGGGCGATGAGGCCGGGCGGCGCACGGCGCTGGCCAAGCTGCTGCCCTTCCAGCGTGAGGATTTCATCGCCCTCTTCAAGATCATGGAGGGTCTGCCGGTGACGATCCGCCTGCTCGACCCGCCGCTGCATGAATTCCTCCCCCATGGCGAGGCCGAGCTGGCCGAGGTGGCGCAGGCTTTGGGCATGGATGCGGCAGCGATCAATGCGCGCGCATCGGAGCTGGAGGAGACCAACCCGATGCTCGGCCATCGCGGCTGCCGCCTCGGTGTATCCTACCCGGAAATCTATGAAATGCAGGCGCGCGCGATTTTCGAGGCGGCGGTCGAGGTCGGCAAAACCGGTGCGGCCCCCGTGCCCGAGATCATGATCCCGCTCGTCGGCGTGAAGCGCGAGCTGGATATCACCCGCGCGCAGATCGAAAAGGTGGCCGCCGAGGTGTTCGCCGAGGCGGGCAAGACGATCGAATACAGCATCGGCACGATGATCGAGCTACCACGCGCCGCCATCACGGCGGATAAGATCGCCGAGGCCGCGGATTTCTTTTCCTTCGGCACCAACGATCTCACGCAGACCGTGTTCGGGCTTTCGCGCGACGATGCCGGCAAGTTCCTGCCGCATTATGTGGAGCAAGGGATTCTGCCGAAGGACCCGTTCGTCTCCATCGACGTGGAGGGTGTGGGCACCCTGGTGCGGATTGCGGCCGAGAAGGGCCGCAGCACCAAGCCGGGGCTGAAGCTCGGCATTTGCGGCGAGCATGGCGGCGACCCGGCCTCCATCGCGTTCTGCGAGTCGGTTGGCTTGGATTATGTCTCCTGCAGCCCATACCGCGTGCCGGTGGCCCGGCTGGCGGCGGCGCAGGCCGCCATCGAAGCCGGCGAGGCGCATTTCCGCGACAAGTAGGGCCGGGTGAGGGCGCGGCCTTTTTGGCTCGCGCCCAGCCCGGCTTGTGCCACCCTTACACCCTAAAGAAGCAAAGTTTTTGCTTCTTTTTGTTCACAAAAAGAAGTGCTTGCTTAACTGTTTAAGGCACCGTCATGAACCTCCCCTGGTCGAAACCGAAAATCCCCGTCATCGCGCTGCGCGGCATCATCGCCGCGCGGCCGGGCGCGATCAGCCTCGAGGCCTATACCGCGCCGATCGAACGCGGCTTCGCGCTCGCCAAAAAAACCAAGCATTTGATTCTGGCGATCGAAAGCCCGGGCGGCTCGGCGGCGCAGTCGGACCTCATCGGTCAGTTCATCCTGCGCCGCGCGGCGCAGGCGGGGGTGGAGGTCACCGCCGTCATCGGGGATGTCGGCGCCTCCGGCGGCTATTGGCTCGCCTGCGCGGGGTCCAAAATTTACGCCAACCGGCTCTCCATCGTCGGCTCCATTGGCGTCATCACCGGTGGTTTCGGGCTGGATAAGTTCATCGCGCGCTATGAGATCGAGCGGCGGTTGTTCACCGCCGGCGAGAACAAGGCGCGGCTGGAAATGTTCTCGCCTCTGCGCCCGCAGGACGCGGCTTTCGTCCACGACCTGCTGGATGAGGCGCATGAAATGTTCAAATCCTGGGTGCGGGAGCGGCGCGGTTCGCGGCTCACCGCCGAGGAGAGCAAGGTTTTCGACGGCGGCTATATGAGCGGCGAGCGTGCGCTTTCGCTCGGGCTGATCGACGGGCTGGGCGATGTGGATTCGCTCGTTAAACAGCTCGGCGGCGAGAAGGCGAAGCCGGTCTGGCTGCGCCCGAAAGGTCCGCGCGGGCTGCTGCGCTTTTTCACGCGCAGCGCCGTCGAAGCCGCGCTGGATATTGCCGAGGAACGCTATGCGGGACCGAATTTGAAATGAGCCTGACTGCCCGCAAGATCATGCCTCAAGATGCCGAATTATTTCTCGACATGGCCCGGAAATTCCATATCGAGGATGGCCATGCGCTCACACCCGCCGGGGAGGCCTCAATCCGCGAGGTCGCGAACGGGGTGGATCTCGCCCCCTCCTTCATGCTGCTGGAAGACGACGCGCCGGTTGGGTTTTTCGTACTCTCGCTCGGCTATAGCCCCGAGCATGGCGGGACAGATGGGTTCATCGACGATCTCTATCTGGTGCCGGAAGTGCGCGGGCGCGGGCTCGGCAAGCGGGCGATGGAATTGGCGCTGGAAGAATCCCGAAATTGCGGCATCCGGGTGTTGCTTCTGGAGGTTGAAGCGAATAACGACCGCGCTTACGGCCTCTATATGTCGATGGGCTTCACCGACACCAAGCGTCGGCTGATGCGGCTGGTGCTGGAGGAATAGCAGGTTAAGCGGCAAAAAGCGCCGTCATTGCGAGCGAAGCAATGACGGTAGTAGCGACTGCCCGGGCTACGCCTAGCTCCAGACCGTCAGCAACCCGACAAACAGCAATACCGCCACGGTGACGAGCACGTTGCCGAGCAGGAACTTGGTAAAGAATTCCCAGCCCTTTTGTGAGGCGTTATCGAATTCCTCGGCCGGGGGGAGGGTCGTGCCCTGATTCGTTTCGGTCGCCATGTCTTGCCCACCTTCTATAAGCTAACGCTGCCAGTCGTTTACGGTTGCGCGCGGCCCTCTGGCAAGCGGATTTTCCGTGCGAAGGCGGCCAGCGCCGCCGGGTAGAGCAGATGCTCCTGCGCCAGCACCCGCGCAGCGAGCACATCCTCGGTATCGCCCGGCAACACGTTCACTTCGGCCTGGGCCAGAATTGGGCCCTCATCCATCACTTCCGTCACCAAATGCACCGTGCAGCCGTGCTTGGTCTCGCCCGCCGCCAGCACGCGGGCATGGGTGTCCAGCCCCGGATAGGCAGGCAGCAGGCTCGGATGGATGTTCAGCATCCGCCCCCGCCAGCGCCCTACCAGATAAGGTGTGAGCAAGCGCATATAGCCCGCGAGGCAGACGATCTGAATGTTTTCCGCCGCCAGCACCGCATCGATCGCCCGCTCATGCGCCTCGCGGTCCCGCCCGTAGGGCTTGGACTCGATCACCACCGCCTTCACGCCTAGTCCACGGGCAATCTCGAGCCCCGCCGCATCCGCCCGGTTGGACATCACGAGCGCCACTGAAGCCGGAAAATCCGCCTGCTGCGCGGCGCGTATCAGCGCCTCCATATTGGAGCCGCGGCCGGAGAAAAATATCGCGACGCGATGCTTCACACGAACAGGCTTTCGCTACCCTCGATCTCGATGCCGGGTTTGCCGGTCACATGGCCGAGCAGGAAAGGCGCTTCACCGGCCGCCTTCAGCAGCGCCATCGCGGCGTCGGCATCCTTCACGATCAGCGTCATGCCGACCCCGCAATTGAACACGCGCAGCATTTCCTCCGCCGCCACGCCGCCGGTCTTGGCCAGCCACGCAAACACGCCCGGCATCGCCCAGGGGCCTTTGAGACTGGCGCCCAGCCCATCGGGCAGCGCGCGCGGCAGATTGCCCGGCAGGCCGCCGCCGGTAATATGCGCGGCACCCTTCAACAGCCCGGCCTGGTGCAGCGCCAGCATGGCGGCAACATAAATCCGGGTCGGCTGCATCAGCGCCTCGGCCAGCGTTTTGCCCGGCGCGAACAAGGCAGGGCTGTCCCAGCCCAGATCGGTCGTTGCCACGATTTTGCGGACCAGTGAGAACCCATTGGAATGCACGCCGGATGAAGGCAAAGCGAGAATGGCATCGCCCACGGCGACCCCAGCCGGCAGCAGTGCGCCGCGTTCGGCAGCACCCACGGAGAAGCCGGCGAGGTCGTAATCCCCGCCCGAATACATGCCCGGCATTTCCGCTGTTTCGCCGCCCACGAGTGCACAGCCGGCGATTTTGCAGCCCTCGGCAATGCCTGCGATCACGCGGCTCGCCGCCGCCACGTCGAGCGCGCCGGTCGCGAAATAATCCAGGAAGAACAAGGGCGCAGCACCCTGCACCACGAGGTCGTTCACGCACATCGCGACAAGGTCGATGCCCACGTAATCGTGAATCCCGGTCTCGATCGCGATTTTAAGCTTGGTGCCGACCCCGTCCGTCGTGGAGACGAGAATCGGGTCCGCGAACCCGGCCGCCTTCAGGTCGAAAAGCGCGCCGAAACCGCCAAGCCCGCCGATCACCCCCTTGCGGGAAGTGGCCTTCGCCAAGGGCTTGATCGCCTCGACCAAGGCATCCCCTGCCTCGATATCGACGCCGGCCTGCCCGTAAGTCATGCTGGTCATGTCCGCCTCCGATGCGCTAAGCCCGACTCATGACTTCGCGATTCCATGCCGTTGAAAATCTGCCGCGTTTCAACACAGCCTTTTGCTCCGCGCAATCGGCAAGCCGGGGGAATCAGCCCCGCAGCCAATACACGGGCCGATACACGGGCCAAGACACGGAGCGCATGGCATGAACGACCATAGCGCAGAGACCGCCCGCGCGTATAAAACCCAATGGCAGCGCCTCGCCCTCACAGCGGTGTTTCTCTTTGCCCTCTGGGGCTTTTTGCGGCTGTTCTCCTCCATCCTCATGCCCTTCCTAGTCGCCGCAGGGCTGGCCTATTTCCTGGACCCGGCAGTAAGCCGCCTCGCCAAAATCGGCCTGCGCCGCCCGGCGGGCGCGTTTCTCATCCTGGCGGCGGTACTGCTCTTTCTCGCTTTGTTCATTCTGCTGCTCTACCCGGTCATCGTCGGCCAGGCATCGGCTTTCGTCACCAACCTGCCCTCCTACATCAAAACCGCCGAGAAGGATTTCGGCAGCCTGATCGCGGATTTGCAACGCAGGCTCGGCCCGGGTGCGATGAGCCAGAAATTGCGCGACATTGCCGCCAACCAGGCCGGCACCGTCGTCTCCTTCGTCGGCTCGGCCGCCACCAATATCATCGGCAGCGGCTTTGCTGTGGTGAACATCCTCACGCTGCTCATCATCACCCCGGTGGTGACCTTCTATTTTCTGCGGGATTGGCCGGGCATTATCCGCCATGTCGATACCTGGCTGCCGCGCCCCTATGAGGGGGTCATCCGCGCCCAGGCGATCGAGGTGAACCGCATTCTCGCCGCCTGGATTCGCGGACAGGCGATCTGCTGCCTCGTACTGGCGATGGTCTATGCCATCGGCCTCACCATTATCGGGCTGGATCTGGGGCTTATCGTCGGCATGGCGGCCGGGTTTCTCTCCTTCATCCCTTATGTCGGCACGGTGGTCGGCGCGATCACGGCCATCCTGCTCTCGCTCAGCCAGACTCCGGGCTGGGATGGGGTGCTGAAAGTCGCCATCGTCTTCGCCTTCGGACAGGCGCTCAACGATTATGTCATCCAGCCGCGTTTCCTGGGGGACCGCGTGGGCCTGCCCGCCGTCTGGGTGATCTTCTCCCTCTTCGCGGGCGGGGCGGCGTTCGGCTTTGTCGGCATCATGCTGGCTGTGCCTGCCACCGCCACGCTCGGCGTGCTGGCCCGTTTCTGGCTGCGCCGCTACCTGCACAGCCCGCTTTATCTCGACGCACCGCCCGAGCCGTGAAACAGCTCGCACTGCCCTTCGCCGAGCCGCAGAATTACTCGGCGCTGGATTTCTGTGCCGCGCCTTCCAACGCCAAAGCGCGGGAATGGCTGGCTCAGCCGGAGGTGTGGAGCAACGGCCGGCTGGTCCTTTGGGGCGAGGCGGGCTGCGGAAAAACGCATCTGCTGCATATCTGGGCTGCCAACCAGCGCGCAGCGCTGGTGAACGGGCCGGAGTTGCACGGGCTCGTGCGTCCGCAAGGCCCGGTGGCCGTGGATGATGCCGATATCGTCGAGGACCCGCGCGCGCTGCTGCATTTGCTGAACGCCGCCGCCGAGGCGGGCAAGCCGGTGTTGATGACCGCGCGCCTGCCGCCTTCGCGCCAGCCGATCAAGCTGGCGGACCTCGCCTCGCGCCTGCGCGCGGCGGAGAGTGTGGAAATTCGCGAGCCGGAGGAAGAATTGCTGGCCTTGCTGCTCACGCGCCTCACGGCGGATTGCCAGCTTCAACTGAGCATTCCGGTGCGCAACTTGCTGCTCACCCATTTGCCCCGCACCGCCTCCGCCCTGCGCGAGGCCGTGGCCCGGCTGCACCGCGCGACGCTCACCTTGGGGACGCGCATCAGCCGGCAGACGGCGGCGCTGATGCTGGAGGACCTGATGACGCCGGGCATGGAGTAAATCGCGGATTTCGTGCCGCCATAAAATTGTTACATACTCGTCATCCCAAGCCCGAAATGCTCTGGTATAGGGATGATATGGACCAGCTAGCGACAACGCCCCAACCCGAAATCGGCCTGGAAAATCCCTCCCGTTTCATCAACCGCGAGCTTTCCTGGCTCGATTTCAATTTTCGCGTGGTCTCGGAGGCGGAAAACCCCCGCCACCCGCTGCTGGAGCGGCTGCGCTTCGTCTCTATCAGCGCCTCCAATCTCGACGAGTTCTATTCCGTGCGCGTCGCCGGCCTCATCGGCCAGGCCAATGCGGGCGTGCTGGAACGCTCGGCCGATGGCGCAACGCCCGCGCAGCAGCTCACGGCGATCAATACCCACGCGCGAAAGCTCATCGCCGCCCAGCAGGCCGCCTTCACCCATGTGCGCGAATTGCTGGCCACCGCCGGCATCGTGATCTGCGAGAGCGCGCATCTCACCTCGGATGACGCGCATTTTCTTGACAGTTATTTCATGGAGCGCGTCTTTCCCGTGCTCACCCCGCTGGCGGTGGACCCGGCGCATCCTTTCCCCTTCATCCCGAATATGGGGCTCGTGATGGCGCTGACCCTGGCGCGCGATGACGATCGCGGCCAGATGTCCGCCCTCATCCCGATGCCAAGCCAGGTGGAGCGCTTCGTGCGTCTGCCCACCGTCGAGGGGCAAATCCGCTTCGTGATGCTGGAAGACCTGGTCGGCATGTTCATGCAGCGTCTGTTCCCCGGCTTCCAGGTGCAGGGCTCCGGCCTGTTCCGTCTGATCCGCGATACCGATGTGGAATTCGAGGAAGAGGCCGAAGACCTCGTCCAATCCTACGAATCCGCGCTGAAGCGCCGCCGCCGCGGCATCGCCATCCAGCTGACATTGCAGGCGGACATGCCGGAGGACCTGCGCGAATTGGTGATCGACGCGATCGATGCGCCCGCAGATGAAGTTTATACCGAAACCGGCATCATGGGCCTCGTGGACGTGAAACAGCTGATCGTGGACGACCGGCCCGATTTGCTGTTTGCCCCCTACACCGCGCGCTTCCCCGAGCGCATCCGGGATTTTGCGGGCGATTGCTTCGCCGCCATCCGCGCCAAGGATATTCTGGTGCATCATCCGTTCGAGAGTTTCGACGTGGTGGTGCAGTTTCTCCGCCAGGCTGCTGCCGACCCCGCCGTGGTCGCGGTGAAACAGACGCTCTACCGCACTAGCCGCGACTCTCCCATCGTGAAGGCGCTGATCGAGGCCGCCGAGGCGGGCAAATCCGTCACCGCCATGGTGGAGCTGCGCGCCCGTTTCGACGAGGAAGCCAATATCCGTCTCGCCCGCACCATGGAGGCGGCGGGCGTGCAGGTGGTGTTCGGTTTCGTCGGCCTAAAAACCCACGCGAAGATTTCCTACGTGGTGCGCCGCGAATCCGGCACGCTGCGCGCCTATGCGCATTTCGGCACCGGCAATTACCACCCGATCACCGCGCGGATCTACACCGATCTCTCCTTCTTCACCTGCGACCCGGCGCTGACGCGCGATGCCGCCCGGCTGTTCAACTATATGACCGGCTATGCGCGGCCCGAGGCTATGGAGCAGCTTGCTTTCTCCCCGCTCACCACCCGCAAGACCATCGGCGGGCTGATCGACGCGGAAATCGCCAATGCCAAGGCGGGCAAGCCGTCCGGCATCTGGCTGAAAATGAACTCGCTGGTCGATGACCGCTTGATCGACCATCTCTATGAGGCTTCGCGCGTTGGCGTGCATATCCGCATCGTCGTGCGCGGCATTTGCTGCCTGCGGCCCGGCGTGCCAGGCCTCTCCGAGAACATCAAGGTCAAATCCATCGTCGGGCGGTTTCTGGAACATGCCCGCATTTGCGTGTTCGCCGACGGGCACGCGCTGCCCTCGCGGGAAAACAAAGTATTCATGTCCAGCGCCGATTGGATGGCGCGCAACATGGATGGCCGGGTGGAAACCTTCGTGCCGATTCATAACCCGACGGTGCATGCCCAGGTGCTGGACCAGATCATGGTCGTGAACCTGCGCGATGACGCGCAATCCTCGGAACTCCATGCCGATGGCAGCTGGGTGCGCGTCACTCCGGGCGACCCGCCCGCTTCGGCCCATGAGTATTTCATGACCAACCCCTCGCTCTCCGGCCGCGGCTCCGCGCTGCATGGCGGGCTGCACCCGGAACGGCCCAAAGCGAAATACAAGCGCCGGGTGGATTAACCCGCCGAACGTCCGCAGCTTAACGCCGCAGCGCCATTTTAATCGGCCCTTGCGCCCGGCCATGGGTGAACTGGTCCACCACCGGGTCCGTGCTCGTCAGCAGCCCGGAAGCCGGGCCGGTCCAGCATACGCGGCCCTCGTAGAGCATCGCGGCGCTGTCGCCGATCCGCTGGGCGCTTGCCATATCATGGGTGATGGCGATCGAGCTGCTGCCCAGCCGCTTCACGCAATCCACGATCAGCTCGTCGATGACGGCACCCATGATCGGGTCGAGTCCGGTCGTCGGCTCGTCGAAAAACATGATCGCGGGTTCCGATGCGATGGCCCGCGCCAGCGCCACACGCTTTTGCATGCCGCCCGAAAGCTCGGAGGGCGATAGATTGGCGACATTCTCCGCCAGCCCGACCTGCGCCAGCACTTCGATCGCCTTGTCGCGCGCCGCTCCCCGTTTCACCTTCTTCTCGGCCAGCAGCCCGAAGGCCACGTTTTCCCACACGCTGAGCGAATCGAACAACGCGCCGTTCTGGAACAGCATGCCGATCTGCGCGCGCAGCTCACGGGCCCGCCGCGCGGGCGCTTTCAGCACATCCTCGCCGTCAATCTCGATCACGCCCGCATCCGGCGTGACGAGTCCGAGAATGGATTTGATCAGCACGGATTTGCCGGTGCCCGACCCGCCGATGACCACCATGGCGGTGCCGGGCATCACGTCGAGATCGACGCCATCCAGCACTTTTTTATCGCCGAAGGCTTTTTTGAGGCCTCGGATGCGGATTTTCGGTTGGGCTTGGCTCATTTGACGAACAGCACCTGCGTGAGAACGTAATCCAGCGCCAGGATGAGGATGGAGGCACTGACCACGGCGGCGGTGGTGGCCGCCCCCACGCCCTGCGCGCCGCCGCGCGAACGATAGCCGTTGAAGCAGCCCATGAGCGCGATGATGAAGCCGAACACCCCGGCTTTAATCAGGCCGGAGACCACGTCATCGGAGCGCAGATTGGAAAATGTGCTGACGAGATACGTACCGGGGTTGAAGCCCAGCTTCCAGGTCGCCACCAGAAACCCGCCCATCACGCCCAGAATATCCGCAATCGCCACCAGCAGGGGCAGGGCAATGATGCCCGCGATCAGCCTTGGTGCGACCAGATATTTCATCGGCTCGGTCGAGAGGGTGGAGAGCGCGTCGATCTGGTCGGTCACCCGCATCGTGCCAAGCTCGGCGGCCATCGCCGCCCCAGCGCGCCCCGAGACCATCAGCCCTGCCAGCACCGGCCCGAGTTCGCGGGTTACCGAGAGCACGACCACGCTGGCAATCGCACTCTCCGCGTTGAAGCGCGAAAACCCGGTATAGGATTGCAGTGCGAGCACCATGCCGGTGAACAGCGCGGTGAGCGCCACCACGGGGAGCGAGTTGAACCCGATCTCCATCAGGCTGCGCCCGATCATGCGCGGGTAATAAGGCGGGCGGAGGATGTGCGAGAGGCCGGAGAAGGCGAACATGCCAAGCTCGCCGATAAAGGCGACAGCATTCAGCACGGCAGCTCCGATGGCCGCGATCAACCCGAGAATGAAATTCATGCGCCGATATACCGCCGCGCGTAACGGCGCCCCAAGGAGGTGAGTATTTCATAGCCGTTGGTGCCCGCTTCAAGGGCCAGGGCATCGGCACCATGGCCGGGGCCGATCAATTCCAGCAGATCGCCCGGTCTGGCCGGAACATCGGTCACGTCGAATGTCGTCAGGTCCATGGATACCCGGCCTACCAGGGGAACTTGCACCCCGTCAAAGCGCGCGGTCCCTTTGTTGGAGAGAATCCGGTGATACCCATCGGCATATCCCACGCCCAGCACGGCAATCCGGCTCGGACGGGTCGCGGTCCAATAGCCGTTATAGCCCACCGTCTCGCCCGGTTGCAGCTCGCGGATCTGCAAAATCGGCGCGCTGAGGCGCACCGCCTCGCGCATCGGGTTTTCCTCGCCTGGCGTTGGGTTCACGCCGTAAAGCGCCGCCCCCGGCCGGGCGAGGTCCGAATAAAACGCAGCCCCCAGAAACATGCCGGAAGAATTGGCAAAGCTGGTGGCGGCATCCGGGAATTGCTGGGCGATGGCGGTGAAGGCGGCGGCCTGCTTCGCATTGCGCGTATCGCCCGGCGTGTCGGCGCTGATGAGATGCGTCATCACGTAATCCAGCCGCAGCCCGTCCAGCCGGTCCGGCACGTCGCGCAGCAGGGTGAGGTCATGGGGTGAGAGGCCGAGCCGGGACATGCCGGTATCGGCATGCAGAATGGCCGGAAGCTTCTGATTGAGGCGCAGGGCCTCGGCCTGCCAGAGCGCGATCTCTTCCAGCGAGCCCAGCACCGGCGTAATGCCTTCGGCGGAAAACGCCTCCGCTTCCCCCGCGCGCAACCCGTTCAGAACGCCCAGCATGGCGCGCGGGATGAGCGGCCGCACCGCCAGCGCCTCGGCGAGATGTGCCACAAAAAAATGCTCGCACCCCGCGGCGCGCAGCTTTGGCGCCACACGCATGGCACCCAGCCCATAGGCATCGGCCTTGATCACGCCGGCCGTGGCGCCCGGATGCGAGGCGTCCAGCGCGCACCAGTTCGCCGCAATGGCGTCGAGGTCGATCTCCAGCACCGCGCTCAAGAGATCGCGTCCTCACTCATGCGTGGTGTCAAGATCGGCAAAGCGGGTGAATTCGCCCTCGAAGAACAGGTCGATTTTGCCGGTGGGGCCATGACGCTGCTTGGCCAGAATCAGCTCGGCCTTCTGGTAGACATTCTGCATATCTGCCTTCCACTTCTCCATCGCCTCCTGATACTTGTCGTCGCGGTCGAAGGCGACAAGCTTCGGCTCTTTCTGCTGGAGATAATATTCGTCGCGATAGACGAACATCACGGCGTCGGCATCCTGCTCGATCGTGCCGGACTCGCGCAAATCGGCGAGCTGCGGGCGCTTATCGTCGCGCGCTTCCACGGCGCGGGAGAGCTGGGAGAGGGCAAGGACCGGAATCGCCAGCTCTTTCGCCAGCGCCTTCAATCCCTGGGTAATCTGGCTGATCTCCAGCACGCGGCTCTCGGGCTTCGTGCCCGCTGCCGGGCGCATGAGCTGGAGATAGTCGATCACCACGAGCCCCAGACCCTGGGTGCGCTTCAACCGCCGGCAGCGCGTGCGCAGCGCTGAGAGGGTGAGGGCCGGCGTATCGTCGATGACCAGCGGAATATCGGAAAGCTCGCGGCTCACCTTCACGAAATTATCAAAATCCTTGGACGAGATTTCGCCGCGCCGGATGCGGTCGGCGGAAACCCGCGCCTCCTCGGCGAGCAGACGCGTGGCGAGCTGGTCGGCGCTCATTTCCAGCGAGAAAATGGCGACGCATTTCTTGGAGACGGCGTTGGGATTGTCCACCCGCGAATTGGCGAGCAGCGCGCGCGCCGCGCCGAACGCGATTTTCGTCGCCAGCGCGGTTTTGCCCATGGCCGGACGCCCTGCGAGGATCAGCAAATCCGATGGATGCAGCCCGCCCATTTTTTTGTTGAGATCGCGCAAGCCGGTATCCAGCCCCGAGACCGAGCCCTGGTTGCGGAACGCGTGCGAGGCGGACTCGATGGCGACGGTCAGCGCCTCCTTGAAGGTCATCCCCTTGCCTTCGGAGGTGCCTTGCGTGGCAAGGTTGAAGAGATTCTGCTCCGCCGCCTCGATCTGGCTGTTGCCGTCCAGCTCCGGATCGGCGCCGAAGGCGCGGTTCACCACCTCCTCGCCGATATCGATCAGTTGGCGGCGCACCCAGGCGTCGCGGATCACGCGGCCATAATCGCCCGCATTGATGATGCCGACCATGGCCGAGAGCAGCTGCGCCAGATAGGCCGTGCCCCCCACCTCATCCAGCACGCCGGAATGCTCGAACTCCGCACGCAACGTCACCGGGTCGGCGATCTGCCCGGACTCGCAGCGCCGCGCGATGGCCTGGTAGATCCGCGCATGAACGGGGTCCACGAAATGCTCGTGCGACAGAAATTCCGAGACGCGTTCATAGGCCTTGTTATTGGCGAGCAGCGCGCCGAGCAGCGCCTGTTCAGCCTGGGCATTGCTGGGGGGAAGGCGCTGCGAGAGTCCGAGCAGCGGCGGTTCAATCGAATTCATGGCGAAGCTTTAGACCAAACGGCAGAGTCGCGTCAGCGGGCGCGCCTGTGGAGAAGTATGTATAACGGGCATAACTATCCCCAGGAGCCTTCGAGGAGGTGCTGATATGACCGTTCCGGCCAAACGGCGCTTTGACCCGGCGGCTTTTTTCAACCCTGCCAGCGTGCATCTCACCGGCGCTGAAACCGTGCTCGGGCGGCGGATTCTGGCCAATATCCGCGCGGCGGGCTTTACCGGCGTGCTCGCCACGGATGATGAGGCGATGGCGCAGGCGGATCTCGCGCTGGTCGCCGATGACGCGACGGATGTCGAAGCCGCACTTTGCGGCCATGCGGCGCGCGGCGCGCGGGGTGCGATGGTGCTCTCCAACACGCAAGGGCTGAGCGCGATGGCAAAGGCGGCTGGCATCCGCGTCCTGGGCCCCTATTCCTATGGCATCGTGCGGCCCGCGCTTGGGTTGAACGCCTCGCCGTTTTCGTTGATTCCTAGGCGCGGCAAGGTGGCGCTCATCGGCCAATCCGCCTCGCTCGCGCGTTCGGTCATCGATTGGGCGGTGCCGAATAATATCGGCTTCAGCCATATCATCGGCATTGGCGGCAATGCCGATATCGGTTTCGGCCTGGTGCTGGATTTTCTGTCCCGCGACGCCGACACTGCCGCAATCCTGCTGGATATCGGCCGGCTGCGCGACCCGCGTCTGTTCCTCGCCGCCGCCCGGGCCGCCGCCCGGCTGCGGCCGGTGGTGGCGATCACGCCGGGGCTGCGGCTGCGCGACACCCAGCCCAATTCCCGCGCCGCCGTGGATGCCGCCTTCGCCCGCGCCGGCGTGCTGCGGACCTGCTCGTTCAGCGAGTTCCTTGCCGCCGCCGAGACACTGACGCGGGTGAAACCGGTGCGCGGCGAGAGCCTCGCCATTGTCAGCAACTCGGTCGGCGCGGGCCGGCTGGCCGCGGATGGCGCGCTGGATGCGGGATTCCCGCTCAGCGCGCTCACGCCGGAGACCGCACAGGTTTTGGCACTCAGCCTGGGGCGGTTGTCCGAACCGGGGCCGATTTATGCAGGCAGCGCGCCGACAAGGCTGGCGGAGGTGGCGGCCTTGCTCTCCTCCGCGCCGGAGGTCGGCGGCATTCTCGTTGTTCATACGCCTCGCGACGGTGATGATGACGCTGCGATCGAAGCGCTGGTCGCCTGCGCCAAAACCGTGAAAGTGCCGCTGCTCATCGCCGCGATGGGCGAGGCGAGGGGGCTTGCCCATCGCCACCGGCTCGCCGAGGCGGGGCTCGCCTGTTTCGATACGCCGGAGAGCGCCATCGCCGGCTTCAGGCATCTCATCAGCAACCGGCGCAACCGGGCGGCGGCGCGCGAACTGCCGGCCGCCGAGGTGCTGGCGCTGGCGCCGGACAAGCAGGCTGTCGCCGCCGCCATCGCCGCCGCGCGGACGGAGGGTAGGGCGCTGATGCTGCAGGATGAAGCGCTGGCGCTGCTTGCGGCCTATGGCGTGAACGTGGTCGCCAGCCGCCATTCCGCGACACCGGAAGCCGCCGCCCAGGCCGCCATGGCGCTTGGCTTCCCCGCCGTGGTGAAACTCTCTCACCCCGCCATGCCGACCAACCGGATGACCGGTTCCATTGCCCTGGACCTGATGGATGAGCGCGCGGTGCGGGAGGCCGCCGCCGCGATCCAGTCGCGCCTCGTCCGGGAGCACCCCTCTCTGGCAGATGCCGGTTTCGTCGTGCAGGCCCAGGCGCCGCGCGGCACGCAGCTGCGCATCCGCGTGCAGGACCATGATGTGCTCGGCCCGATCATCAGCTTCGGCGCGGGCGGCGGCGACCCGGAGGATTTCTCCGGCCTCGCTTCCGATCTGCCGCCGCTCAACCTGCCGCTTGCCCATGCGCTCATCCATCGCTCCGCCGTCGCCCCGGCGCTCGCCGCGCATCGGGGCGCACAGGCGGCGGATGACGCTGCGATCGCCGCCATTCTCGTCAAAATCAGCCAGCTGGTGATCGATACGCCGGACATTCTGATCCTCGACCTCGACCCCATTTTCGCCCATGCGCAGGGCGCCATCGCCGCCAGCGCGCGCATTCTGCTGCGCCCGGCGGACCAAAAGCGGCCGCCGCTCATCATTTCCCCCTATCCCGGCGGCCTCGTTTCGCATTTCACTTCCAAGGGCCGGACCTTCACGCTGCGCCCCATCCGCCCAGAGGATGCCGACGGCTATGCCGCGATGTTCGGCCGCTTCAGCCAGGACGATATGCGCTACCGATTCTTCTCGGCCATGCGCAGCCTGCCCGCCGAGCAGATCACCCGTATGACCGATGTGGACTATTTGCGCGAAATGGCCTTCATCGCCGTGGATGACGCCACCGGCCAGCCCGCGGGCGGCGCGCGGCTCGTGCGCAACGATACCGATGGCGCGCAGGGGGAGTTCGCGGTCGGCGTGGAACCCGCCGCCAAGGGGCTGGGCCTCGCCTCGGCGCTCATGCGGGCCATCATCGCCTGGGGCAAGGCGCAGGGTGTGGCGGAGATCAGCGGGCAGATTCTGGCCGATAATGCGCCCATGCTGGGCTTCATTCGGCAATTGGGGTTCAGCATTGAGCGGATTGCGGGCGAATCCGACATTGTGGAGGCCAAGCTCCTCACCTGATGGCTTGCTTTTCCCCGCACCCCATGCCAAAGCCTCGCCTCCCCTGCCGGGTGCGTGGCATCGCGCCCGGCTAATGCTCGTCCCGATTGTGGGAGGTCCAGACCCGGACCGGAGCTGAAACATCCGAAGGGAGTACACATGCCGTTATATGAAACCGTGGTGATTGCACGGAGCGAAATTACGCAGGCGCAGGCCGATGCTGTCGCCGATGCGGTAACCGCCCAGCTCGAGACCGATGGCGGCGCTGTCAAAAAGCGCGAATATTGGGGCCTTCGCAGCCTGGCCTACCGGATCAAGAAAAACCGCAAGGGCCATTACATCCTGCTCGGGCTGGACGCGCCATCCCCCGCCATCGTCGAGATGGAACGCCAGCTCACCCTCAACGAGGACGTGCTGCGCTTCATGACCGTGCGCATCGAAGAAATCTCCGAGGAACCCTCGGTCATTCTCTCGCGCAAATCCGATGACCGCGAGCGCGGTTTCCGTGGGCCCAAGCCTGCCGGCCGCTTCGAGACGGGCCGCAAGCGCGGCTTCGATGAGCGCGAAGAATTCCGTGCGCGTGACGAGTTCCGCGCCGACCGTGACGATTACGGCGTAGAGGAGGATATCTGATGTCCGAAAGCACCGAACTGAACCCGGCATCCCGCCGCCCCGCTGTTGGCGCACGCCGCCCCTTCTTCCGCCGGAAGAAATCCTGCCCGTTCTCGGGTCCCGGCGCGCCGGTGATCGACTATAAGGATGTGCGTCTGCTCTCGCGCTTTCTCTCCGAACGCGGCAAGATCGTCCCTTCCCGCATCACCGCGGTCTCCGGCAAGAAGCAGCGTGAACTGGCGAAAGCCATCAAGCGCGCCCGCTTCCTGGCGCTGCTCCCCTACGTTCTGACCTAAGGAGCAGAAACATGGCACAAGTCGAATTGATTCTGCTCCAGCGCGTCGAGAAGCTCGGCCAGATGGGCGAGATCGTCAAAGTGAAGCCCGGCTATGCGCGCAACTTCCTGCTGCCGCAGTCCAAAGCCGTCCGTGCGACCAAAGCAAACCGCGAGCGCTTCGAGCGTGAGCGTTCGCAGCTGGAAGCGCAGAACATTAAGCGCCGGGACGAAGCCGAGCGTGTGGCCGAGCGGGTGCATGGCCTCAGCATCGTGCTGATCCGCCAGGCCTCCGACGCCGGCGCGCTCTACGGCTCCGTCTCCAGCCGCGACATCGCGGAAGGTTGCACCGCTGGCGGGCTTGGCATCGAGCGTTCCCAGGTTCTCCTGGAACAGCCGATCAAGTCCCTGGGCATCTCCTCGGTGCGCGTGGCGCTCCACCCGGAAGTGATCATTGACGTTAAAGTGAACGTCGCCCGCAGCCCGGAAGAAGCCGAAAAGCAGGCCCGCGGCGAGACGATTGCTGCCGAAAAAGACGAGCCGATCGAACTCGGCCCGCTTTTTGGCCAGGAAGACACTGCAGAGGCGGAATAATCCTCCGCGAAAATCTCATATCCGGCTTGCACACGGCCCCCGCCAAAAGCGGGGGCCGTTTGTATTTGCACATCTTTTTTTCGTTCTGTTTAATGCATAACTCCACCGTTATCGAATACGGAGAGAGATGTGGCCTGGCTCTTCAAGACCTTAATGGATCGGATTTTGAGCGGTGCGGTGCACCGGGGGAATTTCCGCGTGGTCTGGCCCGATGGAACCCAGACCCAGTATGGCGACGGCCAGGGCATGACGGCCGGGATCCGAATCGTCAAACAATCCTGGCTGCGGCGTCTGGTGGCCAATCCGGGCCTTGCCCTCGGCGAAGCCTATATGGACGAAGGCGTCGTGCCGCTGGACTGCTCCATGCACGATGTGCTCGTCCTGCTGATGGACAATGTGAACGGCCAACGCGTGCCCGTGCTGGAATGGAACGCCCGCATCGGCCGCCTGCTGC
>Ga0116227_10005736_pt1 | contig 25881 bp, 22 predicted proteins | sample S1TSphgellanicum_FD_89693 | JGI IMG/M metagenome (GOLD analysis project Ga0116227, IMG submission 89693) | Host-associated microbial communities from peat moss isolated from Minnesota, USA - S1T2_Fb - Sphagnum magellanicum MG | ecosystem: Host-associated > Plants > Peat moss > Unclassified...
TTGCCCCCCAAAACAAAATGCCTCCCCCCAATAGGAGAAACCCCCCCCCCAAACCCCCCCATAATTGCCCCAATCCCCCCCCCCCCCCCCCCCCAAATTCGTTGCCAAATTAGTGGCTAAACTTAGCACATCTTTTGCCCCTCCAAACCCAGAATTAAAGAATATCTCATACAATAGGCTATAGCAAGCAATTTAATCTCATACTTCATAAATGTTCATAGATGAAATTCATTATTAAAAAAAAGTCCATATAATGAATGAGATTCATCCATTATCACATGATCTTATCTGTCATTCATTAATAATTTAAAATTCATCCATCAACATTCAGTTTTCATCCATAATGAATATTTGAAATTTGTTTTAAAAGTTCGTTAAATGATGGGTCTTAAGGGGAAGGAAGCTTGCAATATTATGAAAGGATAATTATGTTTTATTTAGTGCCAGAAATAATTTGGTTTATTAATAACAGGAATGAAAGTAAATTAATGGGCACTATAATATGGAAGAGGTACTTCATTTATAAGAGCTGCCCACTATTGGAACAAGAATTCTTGGAAGACTTGTAATATGTATTTACTAATTAGCTACACAAAAGAAGGTAGGCTTCCTTGCTATTTAACATTGTTGTGCATGTAAGTGTCAATAACCGTATATATGGCATGTAAATCAAGTGTAAGCGTATGTTTTATATACTTTTAATAACTATAACTACTTGCAATTCACATTAATTAGTTGAAAGTACATCCAAATGTGGATGCATCTTTAAGTTTGATTTTTATTATTTCTTTATTTATTTATTTACTTATTTTGCAATGGTCCACTTTTATTGCCCCTTCACACAAAAATCATGATGCTTTTAATACTCCTCAAATAAAAACATTTTCTACTAATATGGGATTATGGTAAAAAAATTCTTGAATTCACTATATATATGATACAAGTCCAAATTTTTGGGCAAAATATATGAGACAAATTGTGTTGCTATTCCAAATAATATAACTATCGGTTACACATTTTTCGGTGTATTTTGCCTCACCTCATTGCTTAAGTAGAATTTTCATTCTTAATTTTGTTCATCATCATTTTTGGCCTAGGACTTTACAAGAGATTAGGTACTATTATGATTTATATTAATTAATTTAATTGGTTGTCATGCATCCCAAAACACTAATGTTGTAAAGGTTTTTGTTGTTTGCAATGGGTCACTTTGATTGTCACATCATCAAAAACATTCTAAACCTACCTCTTCACCTTCAGCAAAAAAGAAGAAGAAAAGGAAATGACATGTTTTTACATTATTTTACATGGACACATAAAAATCATATAAGTGTAATTGTTTTATACTTACATTGTTTTACACAACAAAAAATAAATTTACATGTTTGTACATTTACACATTTCATGGTCTACATTTACATTTAACGAATGTAGACAAACACTTACACAAAGATTAAATAAATTTTATTATGGCATTCACACTTATTCAAAGTGTAAGTCTTAAACCATATACATGCACAACATTTGCATTTATCAATGTTGGCCAATTCCTTGGTATTAAGAGGAACCCCTAGTTTAGTTCCTAACATTTTTGGAGGGATTGATTTTAGTTCAATTTCAAATTTTTTTTATGAAAATGGGACTTGGTTTTGGTTTTTAATTGGGGGCGGTTCAAGTTTTAGTTCTTTTATTATCAAGTTAGGTTAGTTCCAATTCTCAATTCTAAATAATTTTTAATTTTGGTTCCAATGTCAAAACATCAAAATGGACAATGCCAAAAACAGACAAAAACTTGAACTTTTATTTCAAGGAAAAAAAGACTATTACAACAGTTTTAAAACATCAAACTAATACAAATTAGCCTATTTCTAAACTATAATCTAGGTTAAACATTTCTAATGGATTAGAAACATTTTTTCCATTGGAGTGTGATTTCATGTTTAGGGTTTCTACAGTTGTAACTACCACCCTGAATGGCCTCTTCTCATGTTTGAGTTCAACCCTTGAAGGCCCCCAATTTTGTCCTACTTCAAACCCCAAAACAATTCATTTCAAACACCCCTGCCCAAACCATATTTGAAACACCTTAAAAACCCTATTTGAAACCCCCCAAAAACTCTATTTTAGACCCCTTCAAAAAATCTTCAAGCAATTTTTCACACTCTCAAGTGGATTCTTATTTTGAGAATTTGAATCTTATAGACCAAGTACTTGGGATGAGTGTAAATATGAAACATTGTTCGAATTGGGTTATTTTTAGACTGTCCAAAAGGTTTTGAAGATAAATATGAAAAATGAGCTTACATTCTTCATTTGGAGACTTGAAGTTCAAGTTATGATCAAAATAATAATTAAGAGTCAAATTAGCATGTTGATTTTCAACATTTAGACCTAAAAAAAAAGGGGACAAACAACTTTTAAATTGAGCATATAATATATACCTTGAAAAGAGCTTTTCAAAGATTTTTTTTTTGCTAGATAACTCTTCAATTAATGTTCTTATGCAAGAGTTACAAGGTTGCAAACTTGTGGGATTCATAACTTGTCAAAATTGAAAAGTTTTGGAATTTTCATTTTTGAAGTTTTAAATTTTTTTGCCATTTGGATGTAGTTCTTATCACCAATTACAAAATAAACTATAAGGAGAAAAGTGACAAACTTTCCTAAAAAGTTTGAACCATGGTGTATCTTATGAGTTGGGTTGACTAACTTGGTTTGTGCATCAGTTTGGTTTCCATTTCTATTTAACCTCTCTCTTTCTTAGTTTGTGTATATTGATTTCACTTTGAATTTTTGCTTTCGAGTTGTCTTAAGCTCATCTCAAAACTCTCATGCTTTCTTTCTTTGTGGGAGTTAGGGAGCACATTTTAAATTTGCATTCTATTACAAAGTTGAAAATTGATCAGTTTTTTTATCTTCAATATTACTTAACAAACTTAAAAGGTGCATCAAATTGAACGAATGACATTTAAAATCACATAATAATCAATATTTGAAAAATTTGACTTTTTTTCATCCATCATCTATGAGAAAAAGACTTGTCCACACCTAGTATTTATGTCCATTTGCATAGTAATCCCTATGAGAATTGGACAACTTTTTTACAAGCCTATAATTTTGTAACATGTCACATGATAGGTGATTTTTGAAACGACAAGTTTCTTTGACAAGTTTCTTTGATGGGCTAGAAAGAAATTTCCAATTTGTTTATGATTGCAATTTTTTAAAACATAGGACAGGCATTCATAGGTGCAAAAACTAAAACCCTAGTTGAGAATGGCACCTCTTGATTGTTGGGGAGGCCTAAAAAAAGAGAAGAGCATTTTGAAATGTCCAATTGGACAAATTCCACTCAATAACATGCCTTCCAAATACATTGAGAAGAATCTATTGGAGCTTTACATGTTGTCCTTTGACAACAAATTAGAGTTCTAATTGAGGTTAAGGCCTAAAGGCAGGGGCGGCCCATAGGATGTGGGCCTTACAAAGGGGTCTCCATGAGGGCAATAGACCCCCCATTTCTGAAAGCTTGCCCCCCACCCACGGGTCTTAACTTGACCAGAACCAGCTGAAGTTCCTTCAGTGATGGAGAAATAAGAGGCAGCATTTGACGCCCAAGAGGATGCAAAGGTGACCATGACACTAGAGCTTAGTAGATTGGTTGCATTCCAGGCCAGAGTGAACCAGCAGCATCCCCCAGTGCACCGTGAAGGATGGATGATACATAGACAGAAAGACACACTTTTGCCTGTCCCATAACTAACCACAGTGGTTAGCCAAGTACCAATTGTCCATATGTATCTACCTACCGAGTAGTCATCATATGCATCAGCTACTCACCTAAATCCATTGTAACCACTTACATTACCATAGTAGTACTTGGGCGAGAAGGGTTACATGATTGCTTACCTTGGTAACTCAGTTGTGGATGGAACCACATCTCCTCGTAATGCATATGTTTTTCATCCAGAAGCTCGCCTTGTGCCCCCTTCTTATTTTGGTGATGTCCTTGACCGAGGGCTTTACCCTACATACAACGGGTTCCAGTGGATGGTGCCCTGGGTCACATAATACACACCATCCATTGAAAACTTGCCATGAGTTAGTTGGGAATGAGCCCCAACTCAGTTACCAAGGTTGGTAACCATTCTTCTAGACCCTCCTACTTCCACCTCACCCACCTACCTAAACACCTAAGTAAGTATCATAGGTAAGAAGGTAGTGAATGTAAGTGGGTTACTACATTGGTACCTAAGTCAGTAATGCACTTTGGTGGCTACTAGGTAGTAGGCAGATGCCCTTCATCTAAAGAGAGCTCGGGTGGAACCAAACAGAGGTTGTTGAACTCATTCAAGCCTATGGTGCACACTTAGTTAGGTTGAACAACAAGAAGAGGAACAGAGAAGGTGTCAACAAACTCTTGAGAGAAGAGCAAATTCTACTGTTTAAAAGGCTCTACAAAACAGATCAGGTGATCAAATGATGCATTTCTGGTTTTACTAAATTTCATCCACATTATTCCACTTGACTACCATTTTTCAAGGTAGAGGGTGTACTACCAACTTTCTTCCCTGTATTTCACCAGCTGCGAAGTCCTCTATGATCTCCTTGTTACAGGTTCACTCAGTCTTGGGAGTAGCCCACCTGTACTTTGTCAAGAATCGCATAGAAGGACCTTAATCACTCTTTGAAGTATCTTGGCAGACAGCTTGATTAGTCGAGGGGCCCACTCGTACTTTGTCAAGAACTGCATAAAAGCACCTTAAATCAGTCTTTGAAGTATCTTGACAGACAACTCAGACACATTCACAGAATCTCCTGCCATAAACATCAGAGACCAAGGCTGAAATTTGAAACTACAATGTAATTTCCTGGAACATAATTTTGTTGATTTTGTTGCTCCCACCAACATGATAGGCTGTGCTCAAGTACACTACCTTGAATATTTTGCTTCACCTGAGAAAACCCAAAGTTACATTCAAGTGTTCTGTCTAAGCATCAGCACTTTAACAAGTGTAAAAACTTGTAGCCAGCATAAGCTACTCCTTTATGAGACACACCAGTTGCATAACAAATAGAGAGGGATTGCCAGAAGATCAGCAACAGAAAACTGCTGCAATTTGTAGAATTCTTTTTGTACCTCAATAAGATCACAGGGCTATAATCACAACATCCACACTGTCAACAAATGTGGTCAACTATTGTCAACCTTTGTGCTACCCTCTTCATCAAGCAACATCCAGACTATCAACAAATGTATGTGGCCTCTATGCTGACCACTTCAGTAGACTTCTATCACATTTACAGCTTAGAGAAAGTGCCATTAATATATACTTCTGTACAAACATTAACCACCTCTAGGCTAGTAGCTGCTTTCTTCACCTAATTGGATGATACTGACCACCCATCCGTTTTGGTGGCAGCTTGCGTAATATATAGAGAACAAGTGCTGATGGAACTATCTCCACAAGCTGCACAGAACACACCCAAGCCCAGCCAAACCAAATAAGGGTAATTCTCAACCTATTCAAAACTTTGAAGTCTTTACAACAACCATATGTGTGCCTCGATGTTGCCTGCAGTTTTGCTGCAAGCAATTCACAAGATCATGTAGACAAACTGTGATCAACACAATCTTTTACAGTTTTCTCACCATGTAGTATATAGCATTCAATATTGGATGGTAAAGAACATCCAAATCTGCTCCCTTGTAGAAAACAGATAATGTCATCTGCAAATTTGCATGGTTGATTAGATACTGTGGCACTGCTTCGGAACACACAAAATGCTGACACAAAAGAGAAAAACCTAAAGCACTACATGCAAGTGTCATATTGAACACATCTCAGTTATGAACCTGCAAAACTGGAGGACAATAGCCACGAACATACATACAAAGCAAATGTTTGGAAAACTTACTATGACAGATCGAATGGTGAAGCAGGTGAAGCAAATTGCCGTCACACAACCAACCTGGCAAAAGACATTCCAACATACAATTACAAAATAATACCCATTTTCTTATATGGCAAATATGTGCTACCAGATAGAAAAAAACAGTTAAGTGATCTTCTCCCATGTAACCAAATTAAGGACAGAGCAGAGCCCAGGTCATGTAGACAAACCTCCCGAAGCTTCTTTCTGCGACCTTTTGACTCAATCGGGAACCGTCTGAGCATGAGAAACAGCCTGCAATTCCCACAAAAACAGACAGCTAATTTCAAAATAGCATGATGACACAGAAACAACTCGCTCTGTTAAGATGGAGCAAAAGAACTTATGGGCACTGAAAATGGAAAACAAAATACTCCAGAAATGACAGGCCCATTCAATCAGTGAGAGTCAAGCTCATACCTTCCTCCATAGAGCAAAAATCCCAATGCTGCCACTAATGACACAACTGCCAACCCCACAATCCATGCACAATAACAATTCAGGTCATAATTAAACATCTACCAGAACTTGCAATTGCAGCCTAAAATGTGAATTCAATGGAGGATTCAACAAGTGAACTCCAAGCAGCAAATTGAACATCTACTAGTCCTCATTTGAGCGAGGAGGAAGAAACACCATACCAGCAAAGAAAACTTTTGCCACCATGAGGACCACTGGACTTGGTGACCACCACAAGCCGACCCAGATGCAGGCCTGCAGATGCACAACAAAGTTTACAATTCAGAGTTTTCAATAGATACCCAGGGTGAGCCATGGGATGATGTTCTTGTGAAGAATGTTGCTCAAAAAATCAATTATCACAAATGTGTCACCTGAATGAAATAGATGGTGGCATTCGTGATCAAAAATGCTGGCCGAAGGTTATCTGTAGGGAGACTACGTGCCTGTCCACAAAGCATACATTGAACTTATGTTAGACCTAATCAAGTAAACTGCGTACCCAAAAGCAAGTAGCAGTACTGGTATGTGATAGTACACTGAGTATACTTGCTGAATACTGCTCCTGCAACTCATACACAAGTTACAGCAACCAACTTAGCCATGACAACCTCCACAGAAACAAACATAGTTTTGACCAGATTGCACGGTTGTACCTGGTAGTAGATTTCAGCCCAAAACAGAACCAGTAGGGTATAGGTGGTGAAGAATAAAAGGCCCGGTAAGTCAAGAAGGACATGTTGTAAAACCTGAGGAGTAACCATGTACATACAAGTCAGGGCCCTTGAGCACGAAACCCTTTCCTATTTACTGAGAGAAAATCTCAGGTCTAACAACTCCTATTCCACAAAGGAGGAAAGTTGCAAGTGGTTATGTACCTCAGGAGACAGTGCCTGCACATTTTCTCGGAAGCAAAAGACTGCTGCTCGCACTGCACACAAAGCAATAAGACAACAACCAATTGAGGCAAGCCCTACTCTGCTGCTGAAATGCAACAACCAAAAAAAACAACACTTCTGCAGAAGAGTGGCAGAACACTTTAGCTTACCTCCATTAACAATGAAATTCAATAGATGAAACACTTTCTGGGTTGTCCAGCCATACTCGGGGACTCGCAGTTCAATCCGAATCAATTGAATCTGTAAGCCACAATGTCATGAGCAACTGAAAGAAAGAATCTGAAGCTCTCCAACTGGAAGCAAAATTCAAGCAGAGGCAAATATGAAGTCACAAAAATTTCCAAGACCATCACAGACATGCACACAGACACAAACTCCCACTTATGACCTAAAACCCTAATCACAAAAGCCTGAAAACAAGTGTAAAGTCCGATGTCCTTTTCCAACCCTTTTGCCATTTTGCGCATCACTTTCTTTCTTTCGAAATTGAGCGGCATGCGTCTACATGAGATTCAAACCCAGGAGAGCAAATGAATAGAATCCCCTGCTACAAATCTGCAGCATCTCGGAATCGTTCTTTCTTTTTCTTTTTTTCCTTTCTTTTGTCTCCAAGATAGGGCTGCAGAGGAGGGCAGAGAGGAAGGATCTAGGGCTGGCGCGGCAACCTGTGGGGCGGATCAGAAGAGTATGAGCAAGGAAGGGGGCAGTGAGGAAGGATCTAGGGCTGGCGCGGCAACCTGTGGGGCGGATCAGAAGAGTATGAGCAAGGAAGGGGGCAGTGAGGAAGCGAGTACTATAATGATGAATCATGCTGATGGCGATGATGGTGATGGTGGTGGTGGTGGTGGTGGTGGTGGTGATGATGGATGGCTTACAAGCGCAACAAGAGCGATGATGGTGATGGTGGTGGTGGTGATGATGATGGATGGCTTACAAGCGCAACAAGAGCGATGATGGCGCACGCCGTCGCAAGACCAAGGAAGATATGCTCTTGCCAGGCGGTGGAGGCATTAACCCATTCCCACCAGTCCACGATTCCTTGCACTCCTGCATCCATCGTTGCTGCTGCTGTCGAGGTCTTCATGATTGGAGCGCGTACGCGCGTGTTGTAGCAACAAACCCTTGTGCTCTCGCTCGTTCTCTCTCCTCGTCCTCGCTTCCTTCCTGTCTCGTTTTCTTCCCGTCAACCCTAATCTGTTTCCTCCTCCGCCATCACGCAACCCAGCTCTTTGCCGCCTGGCTGTATAAATCCCTGCCACCTGTGCCTCCCGAGTCCCGAGTCACCACCTCCACCGCCCGGCCACGCGCATATGGCCTTGGCACACGCACATCTAAGCCCCCCTGAAGCCTTTGCTTTTGCCCCCGCTTTGCCCCCAAATAAGAAGAAGACAAGGGCAAAAGTGGCACATCCTTTTGTTGTTGAAGTCCAAGTGTTGGAAAACAACTATGAGTTTCTACCTTCTTAAAAGTTTCAATTAGTATTTACAAAATTGATTATCAATTTTAAATTAAAATTTTAAATTAATTATTGATTACAAAATTGATAATCATTTTAAAAAATTATTTACAATTTTTTTTTGATGTGATAAAATTTTATAATAAAAGCTTGTTTTTACCTTTCTTGTTGTACGTTTTAAAATCTAGGGCATAGTTGCAACAGTTGTTGTAGGCTAGGTTGTCAACCATAGTTGCGAAGCTTCGCATCCATGCCCAAGGGCTTCAACAAGGGGCAAAAGGGGAGGTTGTCACTTTAGCCCCCCATTCGCCTTGTTAAGCTATGCATGTGCCTAGTTTAATAGGCTACATACAAATGTGGCAATGGTTCTTTGATTTGAGGGCAAGGGGACCATCGGTTCCTAGTATTTGAAAAATTCAAAATAAAAAAATCGTCAAATCCAAATATTTGAAAACAAGGTGTCACCAACGCATTGGCCCTACCAATAGATAAGATGTTATACATGTGCATTTATGTATGTATACAAAATATAAAAATATATGTGTGTGTGTGTGTGTGTGTGTGTGTGTGAATGATTTATTTGTATGTGCATATATGTGTTTATACATGTGTAATATTGTTAAGATTATTATAATTACAACATTGAATCATATATGTGAATATAATTTATTACATTCACAAAACAAATTTTGCAATTGAAAACATTTATGTGTGTTGATTAAAGAAAATGAAATCATTGAACAACCAATGCACAGAATAAACATTCATCGAACTAAAACTAAGTAACTTATTGGTCATTCTTTCTTTTTTAAAGAAGAAAATATGTTTTTTTTTAAATTTGGTAAGATTAACATTTGTCATTGTTTAAAAAAAGCATTTAAATGCAAAAGACAATCGAATTTGAACATAATTTTTCAATAAACATTGTGAGAAATTACAATTAGCAAAAAAATGGTTGCTCACATTTCATTGTTGTTGTTGTGTGCAACAATTTTGCATTTGTGATCATGATAAAAAAAGTTTCATGGTTAAATATCACATTTGTAGTTTTATTTATATTTGCTAATTTCACCAAATCTTGTTAATTTGGTGTAGTTGAAATTTTTGCATTTTTATATAGTGGAGTTTGGCAAAGTTTTTATAAAGGTTTTATCACTATGTATCATAACTAAATACAAAAAATAGTGAATTAGTTATGAGGTTTGGGCATGAACAAAATTCTTATTGTATTATTTTTTAAAAATTCATTACAATTTGTGGACCAAATAAGATAATTAATTTTTTGTTATAACAATGATCTTGCAAAAACTTCAACCTCTTATTTAATTGTAATGTAAAACGTTGTTTTCATGAAATATATTTTTCACAAATACAACAATAGTTATGAATTAGGTAAGTTATAAATGAAACCAAGACAATTACAAGTTAACCATAGAAGGACAATTTGCAATTATATAAACATCATGGACAAGTAAAGTCCACTTGTCATAACACTTGGATTATTAACTTGAATTGTACAAATTCAAGATCAAGGTTTGTAAATGTTTTTGAAAGAGTTTTTTTGTTATGATCTTCAAGTTGTTTTTTTTAGCATATTTCATTTTACCAAATTATCAAATCATTTTGTGTGATAATACCAATTGGGGAACATAATCGAGTAATTTGAAAACAAAATATATGGGTTTATGGTTTGTTTAGTATGTTTGTGTTGGTCTAAAATGACATTGTGTATTAGTGCATTTGTCCATATGAGATCTATTTCTGTATTATTAATGACAATGTTTTCTAAAAATCTAAGTTTAAAATTGTATTTATTCATAAGTGCTTGTAATGTTGATGATTGATTTATATTAAAAAATCTATGTTGAAATCTTCAATTATTAAACGCATTTTTTGTATAATGTTCTATAAGATAGAATTAAAATGTGACACTTTTATTTTGGGTAGTTTATATATTACAATTACATATAATGTTCTTTGTGTGTTATCATTAAAAAATGTAGTGATAAAAACATCAGAATTTGTGATTGTTATTTTTTGGTCAATGACACATTTTCATTATAAAATGCCATAATGCCATGTTCATCATAACATGATAATACCTAGAACTTTAATGATAAAACATTGTAAATTTTTTAGTTCAAATAAATGTTTTTTTATTTTTGTTTCATTTAAATAAAAAATATGAAATGTTAGTAGATTTGGATTTGCAAGAATATTTTCAACATGTATTGTTAAAAAAATTAGTCTCTTAGATTATAAAATTAAAATTTTGAATGATAGGATTTAAAAAAACAATAACAAGTTTGTATTGTACATTTGTTCTTAATCGAAATATTTCTTCTTGAACAAGATGATCTACTTGAAATTTTTTATTCAATAATGTAAGAAATAAATATAAATGTTCTTTTGAATGAACCCTTGATAATGCATTATATGTTAAACCATATTTTGTCACACCAGTTAAATCAAATGTTAAATAATCAAATGTCAACCCTTATGAATAATATATAGTTTGTGCCACAACTAATTAAATTGGAAATTAAAATTCCATGATAGTGTGAGAATGATTACTCCTTGTTTACGTTTGAATAATTTTACATTCAATTGGGGTCCTTTTTTGGCAAGCTTTGGGAATTCATAGATTTGTAAATTTTTAATTTGTGTATTAAATCTGATTTGAAGATTATGAAAATGTATCTAGATTAAATTTTTTGAAATAGTTTGTGTAAAATCTTCAAAAATCCCATTAACACCATTCACAAGACCATTTGATGTTTCATAATTCCTTCCACATAATTCTACTAACATTTTTTTAAAACTAGAATTTTATAATGTAAATTAGTGTGGCCAGGCTAGAGCGAAAACAAGCGGCAGCGCAGTAGCAAGAGGTCAGACGGCAGCGTCGCAAGTTTTCCCTTTGGCTCCCTCTGGTCCCAAAGCAAACCATTGTGGTGGTTAAATGCTCTGATTATCATGCCCTGGCAATTTTGCCTTGGTTAAAACCTGCACCCACTTTGGTACTATGGTAAAATTTGTAAAATCCGTTTAAATTATTCCGAAATATTGTCCACCCACGCCCCTCACCAAAACATGACAATGTAGGGTTCACAGACACAAATTGCAAAACAATAACATTGAGCTTGAAAAGACAGAAAATTACCTCTACAAATGCAAATACAAACATGGTTTCACAAGTGTCGATGTTTCGGCACCTTAGCTTCAGACATCCCACCCCTTGGACTACATCAGGGTCTCCGAATTCAAATCCAACCTTTTCTGGGCCCCGTTTGGCCTTGAAGAGGCCTTGCTCAAAATGGTGAAGGGATTGACATGGGTGCTGGTTCACCCTGGCCGGCAGTTTGGAGTCCAATGTTTTTTATTTTGGGTGTGAAATTTTTCCCAAATGTGAAAATTTAGAAAAATAACAAGGAATATTTTATCACAATATTCCCATTTTCTGATAAAAAGTGTTTTTGCCAAATTTCTTGAATTTTTTATATTTGAATTATTTTTTGGGTCACATTTGGATTTTGATTTTAATTTAATAGCATTTTTTTTCTTTTTACTATTTAAATGTGGTTTAAAAACATGTCACTGCAGAAAGCTGAATCCCTTTCGGGATGCTCGTCAATGACACCAATTGCAACATTTGAAACCTGGAAAAATATCACGCGAGTAATATTACTTTCAAAAATGTTGAAATTTTCACAAGAAAAACTTCAAAGAACAAAATTTTGTGAAAGAGAAATATGAGATCTTCAAAAATATTCTATTTGTTGAAATGAAAATTTCAAAAACCAACCCATTATTCAACAGACGTGTGTTGAAGTTTGGCAAAACAACGTTTCCAGGACAGTAATTGGTGACAAGTCTTTTTATTGAAACTTGAAATTGGCGAAAAAACTACCATTAGTCTCGAAACTGTATCAAGATATGATGGGAAGTTTAAATTATTTTCAAAGAAAATTCCTAAAATGGTGATAAAACTGAACAACCTTCGAAAACATCTTTTTTCATGATTTTTCCATTTTTCAAGAAAACAATTACCCACAACCAGGATTGTTGCAAAAAATTGGCCACCAAAAGAAAAACATTGGTTCAACTTGGCATCATCCCATTCAAGCCTTCCTCTTCTCACTGTTTTTAGCTGTGTTGGGCGGTTCTCACTTTTTGTGAAAACCAACGGTTCCGATTCTCCCAGCCATTTTAAAGAACCTTTAAGGTTTTCATTATTAAAAAAGACGAAAAGATTTCAATAATCTTGAAGGGTTTCAAGGATTTGGAAAGAAAAAATTCCAATGGCTTTTAGTTTTTCAAGGTCTCGTAAAACTACAACCCTTGGTTTTCAAAAGCGGATCTCAGAAACCGATTCTCAAATTTGCAAAAACTCGGAATATAAGTATATATATATTTGAAATAAATTAAAACTGCCCCCTTTTGTGGAAGAGCCCAACACTTATTTATGAAGCTTCCCCGAAAGAGCCGTTGAGGAGGTTTGAGATAGTAAATTTGATATTTAAAATGAAAAGGGCATGTTTTAATATGAACATCATGTTCTAAGAATGAAAATGTTTGACTTAATGTGTTTTGATTTATTTTTTTGTTATGCATAATTGTTTTAACATGTGTAAAATAAATATGGTAAAGTGTTGTCCATTGTTGTGGTTTTCAAACAATAATTATTCATAAATTTTATGTTTTCAATTGTTTATGAAATAATTTAAAATCTATTTAATGTGTTAATGAGATTTATATTATCCTGTCGCATCACTTCTTGTAGTTTATGACATTGTACATATTAAAACTTATAATTTAATGCATTAGTATTAAAATGTTGGTTTTTAATTTGAAAATTCATGAATCTTAAATAAAGGATTCTTGATAAAAGTCACCAATCATTATTACATCTAACTCACCAATAAATTCATTATGAATTTGTTTTATTATATGTATCTATGATCAATGAAAATTAACATTTTATTATTGACTAAAGATATTTCATTTATAATTTAAAAAAAATTTGATCATATATATTTTATAATAAATGTCATTTTTTCATCATTTAATGCATTAAGTTCTGTTAGATTTGTATTTAATGGAATTGCAAGTGTAGAATGTATTGTTGTACCATTAATGTTAAATGTTGTTTTCCATGTGTATGTTAATTTCATGACTTTTGGTTTTAAAAAATCAACATTTGTAATGTGTTTAATATAATATCATAACATGTTTTGTATAATACACATGAGAGTGAAAATTTTCCTATCCTTACATCATTTAATAAAAAAATATAAAATGATTTTGTAAGGTTTTTGATTTTTTGTGGTATAATATATCATCAACAATAGCTCTTTGTTCGTTATTCAATTATTTCATACGTGAGACAAAAAAATTGTATGTCATGAATTTATTTATTTGGTGAAAAAAATTATGCATTAACAATTTATTTTTCACATTTTTATTTTTTGATTGTGCAAAATTATCATATGATACATCATAGAGCTCAATTTCTTTGGTATTAATGGATAATATATTTTTATGTGGATTATTTTCATTATTAATTATTTCATTTCAAAATAAAATTTTCCATCCATTTGTTTAATGAATTTTTGTGTATTTTTTAACTTGTGGTTTTAAGTTGTCATATTCAATATTAAAATTGTTGGATGGGTTAAAATTATATACAATTCTTTTTTGCATTTTTTTAATATGATTTTTTTTTCTCATGTAAGCATTTTTTCATGAATCATAATTATTTTGCAAATTAATTTTTAATTTTTGAAAGAATTTAAATAAAAGGAAATTTTTGTATAATAATTTTTTGGATTTTTATGTCAATTAATTGAAACTCAATGAATTATTTTATTTTTAGTGCCATTTATTTATTTTTGTATCATTATTAGCTAAATATTTTGTCAAACACAAATCACTTAATCCCTCATGTTGATTCATATACTTATCAACCAATGACTTATAATAGATTTATGTAAAATTTGGAAAGAGACTTGCATTATTTATTATGGTAATAATACAAATGTTTTATCTTGTCATTGACATGTGTTTATAAATTGAAATGACTTTGTTGAATGGTATAATAGTGTAAATAATGTTATATGCAAAGCTTGTTATATAGACATTTATTATGCATTTAAAAATGCATTTCTTAACCTTTTTGATGTGTTCAAATTGTTATTTTTGTTTGTGTTTGTTTAATATGATTTTCATTTTTTGAGTTATAAATTTATTTATTTTTCTTAAATAATAAATACAATATGATGATGTTGCGTATGGATCTAAAACATATTTTGCATATATATTTGCTCCCTTTAAAGGTCCTACATGTATGCTAAATACATTTATGCATATATCATTTTGTTTTCATTTTTAAAAAATTGGTTTTATTTTTGTGTTGTAATTCAAAAAATATATGTTTTCATTTATTTTTAGATTTCATAAAAATTGTTCAAATTATTTTAAAAACTTAATCCCATGTCAATAAGTTTAATTTTGTAAATTTGAATATTAATTTTACCATGGTTTGGCATACAATCTTGTTCATTTAAAAACAATAATATTTTCGTATATTTCATTGGTGGTTTAGATATTGAAATCGGTAAATTGGTTAACGTTTTTTTCCCTTATTTTTTTATAATGATGTATTTGCATATTACAAATTTTCATTGAAAACATTGTTTGATCAATTAATAAATATTTATTTATAAAACATTCAATATTTTCATTTTTTTTAAAAACATGGAATTTAAAAGTATTTTTTAACAATAGTAATCCATGATTATGAGGCAAACCTTTTGATTGAAATTTGGTTATTAAAAAAAAAATCTTTCACCTTACCACATTTCAAATTAATATTTCAAATAATTTTACAAAAACTATTCATTCTATGTTCAAAATAACATGTACAAATGATAAGATCGTTTCTAACAAGTTTGATATTTAATGAATCATCTTTTTTTAATCTTACATTTTCATTAATATATTGGTTATATAATTTTCTAAATGTTTTTATAAGAATCATTCAAGTTCATGATTGTGATGTTAGTACATAGTTTTGTAATTAACACATTGTGACTGGACAAGAAGGCAATCAAATAATGTTTTCATGTGAACATGGCAAGTTTTTAAGGTTTTTTTTTTTGTTTTTAGTGGCCATCATCTTTCTACATGTTAACGACGAAAATTATTCCATCATTATTTATTAGCTATAAGAATTATTGTTTCAAAAAAAACTTATGAACATGAGTAGGAAGTATTGTTTATTTATGTGTTATGTAAAACAAATTGGCACCAAACTATGGATTATTAAGGAATTTGCAACATTGAATGAAGGTTAACATAGTAGGACAGTGGAAGGCATGATAAGAAGGAGAATTCGAAAGCAATGCAAGTAGGTTTTTTTTTTTTCATTAATTTAAAATGATGGTAGGTTGAATTTATTGAGATTAATAATTATTATATCTTATTTCCATTGTGCCAATGATTATACTATTGAAATAGGTTTTACAAGGGGTTGATGTTTGGATTGATGAAAAAAAGAAGGAAGTCCAAGTTGTATATTATCACACAATCTACTATACTCTAGCTTGGTCTAGTTGTGTGAAGCTCTTGTCACTTGATGAATGGTACACATTAGATTTATGATAAAAGCCAGAATAAAAGGGGCATGTAAAAGGATGAATATGTATTTTGAATGGGGATTTTTGTTAAATATTTATTTAGTCCATGTAATAAAGTAAGTATTTAAATAAATGCTAAGAGCTTAAATGGGGTGTCCTTAGGTTGGGCAAAATGAGAGAAAAAAAGACAAAAGTAGGAAGTTAATAAAAATTTATCCATAGTTAATATTTACACAAAAATCTTTTTTTTTTAATGGTTTTAAGTCAACCTAATATACGTCATTCATACTTTGGTTCAGACATGGAAATCAATATGTTTTTGAAATTATGTTTTATTAAATAAAGAACTTAATTATTCTTTTGCATTGTTACATTTGTAGGAGAAGGGTTAGTAGCTCATATGGACTTATTGAACACTAAGGTTTTGACCTTAAACTATACATTAGTAAATTTTAAACTTATAATGTATGGATTTGTATTTGGCAACAAATTGTTTGTTGCCACTATAACAAATTAATGAAAGATGACCATGTGTGTGCCAATTATAATCCTGAACCATACTAGTCCCAAAATATCCTAAGCCATGATACTGTCAAAAGTATCTCAAAATATCTTAGGACATGACATTGCCAAAAGTATCCCAAGTATCCAAAAATATCCTAGGCCATGATATTGCCAAAAATATCTCAAAATATCCTAGGACATGACATTGTCAAAAGTATTCCAAGTATCCCAAAATATTTTAAGCCATGATATTGCCAAAAATATCCAAAAATATCCTAGGACATGACATTGCCCAAAGTATCTCAAAATATCCTAGGCCATGACAATAATTACCTTCCATGAACCATGAAATTCACTAAATATGATAAATCTTTGTCTACATGTGAAGTGGATTAGTAATTCTTTATAACTACCATAGTTATAAAATAACTTCTCCTAACTTGATAAATGTTAAACAATAGTTATTCGTGGAAAAGCCTATTTAGTTCCATGACGTTAGTTATGAATATAGATTCATTTGCACAAATTCAATTACCCAGTTGTTTACATAATGTTTTATTTTTTACTTCAATTAGGTGTCTTGTATTTTGACACTTTGGGTAGTGTGTTGATACTTACAGTAAACAAAACCCAAAATAATGAAAAAAAAAAGGTAAAAAAATCTTAAATTTCTACATGTTAAAAAAACATTTTTATGCAAACATGAAATGTTTAACAACATTAACATGTCCATAGTAAGATCATTACGATAAACTCTATGCTCAAACAATGTCATTATAGTCTTTCAAAAACAAAATTTTAGTGTAATGTCATCATGTTGGAACAAAACTCTCAATGTTTTTGTCATTACAACAAACTTGTTTACAATGATTGCCACCATCTCCCCATAGCAATTTTGTAATGAATTGTCAAAATATGTTTAATTCAAAATTTAAATTAAATAAAAATTTGTTATAAATAATAAAAATACATCGTAAGTTGATGTCATTAAATATTGCATTAGTTTTCAAAAATAAATCCATATTTAAGTTTAAATACATCATAAATTAAACATTTTAAATATTTTTATGCATATTTGAGAAAAAAATCATATTAAAAAAATTATATGTGAAAAAATCCAAATTGAAATTATTCATAATTAATGATAATTATGATTTGTTAATAATTAATGTAGGAAAAAATTAACTTTTTTTCATGTGTATAAATTTTTTTTTATGAACCATTATATGTGGTTGTAAAACATTTATCATTTGAATAAGAAACATGTTAATTATGAACTAAAAAAACGTTAAAAATCAAAGTTTCAAATTTTAATCCCAACACCAAAACAAGGGAAAATGAAAAAACACACAAGATGAAATAATAATTGCAATAATATATTTTAAACCAAATTAATACTAATGTAAATGACTTATGCAAAAATGTATCATTTACAAACAGGAAAAAATTTGAACCATATGATTTAACATATTCAAATCATACATAATCTAAAATAAAAAGTTAAAAAAAATTATTAATTCATGTTTGTCAACAAGCCAATTAACATGTACAAATGAAAAAAAATATTATAAAAAAACTATCAATGAACAAAAAATTATTTTTTAAGGCATTTTATACAAAAAAACAAACATCCATCAAAATCAATATATGTTTTTTTATAGTATGCATCAATAAATTTTTTAATATTCATATGTATAAATTTTTTTTGTAATATTACATTAATGTTTTTGAAATTAACATACACAATAAAAATAATATTTGACATCAATTATACTATAATGCATTTTATGCTTGTAATTTAATTAAACATTTTTTCAATGAACCCAAAACATCTCGTGATGAAAACATGATATCATAATAAGAACATATGATAAATTTCAACTTTTAACAATAGAAGAATTTTTGTAGTAGGTGATAAAATGTTAAGAATTATTAATTACAAACCAATGGTATAAACATGTTTGGGACTAAATTTTTAATATGAAAATGTAAAAAGATTATAAATTATTATAAGTATTGTGACAAAATGATGTAAACTTGAATAACATTTTAAATAACCTCCTTACATTAGAGTTTAAAAACTCATGATCCTTAAAGAAATTATACAATCGAAAAAAAAACCCAAATTACCACTCATTTGTTTCAAATCTTATCACACATAATTAATCATACAATCCATTAACGCTTATCATACAATCTTATAGTTCTTTAAGATTACATTTCCAAAACATTCTTGTAAATCAAAATTTACTAGCATGTCATATCCTTAAATATATAACAACCACAGAAATTAAGAAGTTTACAATGCTATATAAAATAAATTCAACATTTTATCATGTTATGATAGCATTCACACAAACAAGTTCAACAAAAAAAATTCAAGGGCCAAATTCATTCCTAGATCATTTAACAAAAAACACACAAGAAATATCATATATAATTGTAATCTATAGACCTTGTAAAATGAAAATAATTTATTTCAATTCAATTTTTAAAACATATTAAACAACATGCCTACAGATTGTCCAACTACTGTAATTGGAAAACAAAATATAAATGTATTGACAAAAGCACCTCAATCAACAATATTTCATAACCTTATGAACAAATACAATTTCAAACCTACTTTCTCAAAATGCACAACTATTAACAAAACACAAATAAACCATATATGAATTCATGCATTAGCACAATAATGTCATTCTAGAGCAATGCAAGAATACTGGACAAAACATAAACCCATATATAAATTAAGTTCAAATGATCACTCTCCGTCCCTCAAATCATTTTGTCATAAAAAATATGTATCACATGACAAACATCTAGTACATATCAAACACTTTAATTCAAAAAATATTCGAAGAAATATTTTCCATTCCCTAAAGACTTGGCTGGTAGTGCCCATGCATCCTATTGTAATTAACCTAAAGTCCAGCAGAGATTATCGTTGAAAACTGAATACAAAAAAACTGCATGATTGATTGAAGCTCATCATTGTGCAAGTACCATCAAAAACCAAAAATTAACACAAGAATGTGTGCACTCATGGAACTATTTTAATGTCCATCAAGAAGCACCAGACGCTAACACCAACACACGGTGCAACAAACTTTTGAACAGTCAATTTACATTATTTCACAGCAGGAGCAAACTTTGTTTCCTGCACGTTGTTGGCTGGGTATTATTAAACCAGCAAAACATTTCAACACAAGCAAGGAACACCAGACTAGTGTAAAGCTTGCCTTGCAACCTACCAAGGAAAAAAAAGAAGGCACCACACACACACACACTATATATATATATATATATCTGAAGCATAGAAAGGACTAGGCAACCAAACTTCATGAAGGCAGATTTGCCAACTGAGTTCCAAAGACGGATCCTATTTACAGGTTCATTGATTACAGAGGGGGGATCGCCTTATTTCACTTGCCTCAGTACCAGCAAGACCTAGTTAAGCACAATTCCACAAGACTGGATTCCTTCGCAGGATTGCAGTCTGTTTATGAAAGCCCCAATAACTTTGAGGGCCAATCCAAACTACAAATACAATTTTTTCACCTCAGGATTAATTAAAGAAGACAACAACAGGTATCTAGGCTATAGTGAAAGCTCGCAGCACCTCAATGATGGGAGCTCTGCACATGGGACACGTCCCACTATCGTACAACATCTGATTTGCACACTCCAGGCAAGTGCACATGTGCCCACACCTGCAAAAGTAAAACTCCCCAAAAACCCTTGTCAGTCAGTCTAATACTAAACTCAATGTATGCTCATGCAATTTCATTCTTGAGTTTTTTTTTGGTTATGAAAGTTATTCATAGCAAAGACATTTCATAGAAAAAAAGAGATTCTCCATTCAAGTGAACGGATGAGGTGATTGACTGGCAAGACAAGGGGTCAAAAACTCAAGGACACACCTGTAGAGAAGGGAGTTGATATGCTTGTCACAGCAAATACAACAAGTTCCTTTTTTTACCAGCACCCATCGTGAACCATCAACTGCCTCCTCCGGTACATCTGTGCACATGTACACATTTCCTTAACATCTTCATATATTCTGCTAAAACCAACGTATCTATACAAATGAAGACTACATATCTAACAAATTGCAGAGAGAATTCCACAGTAACAATTGGAAGGTACCCATAATGGGACTGTGCAGTACCTCTGCCCACATACATCCGCTGCAGTGCACCTGAAACCTCCTGCCTGACAGAGCGCTGCAGCTCATATTGCATGTCCATACATGCCTCTAACATGCGCCGCATCTCACTCATGCCTTGGTTTAGGCGTGCCACATCCTCCCTCAAGCCACTATTACCAATTTCAAAATCCTGCATCATTGCTGACACAAAGTCAATACTCATCAAGGGTGGGCCATGTATTCTGCCACTCAAAAGGTTCTCAACTCTGAGCTCACACACAAAAAACTGGTACTGAATCAACTATGCAGTACTTTGAAGGTTGAATAAACACAAAAGATGGCCAGGAAAACACCAACAGAAATACTGTAAGGAGTACATCCTGGTGAGATTTCAATGGGTCTAAAGGCAGACTACCATGAGTTCACTGTACTTACCAGATTCCTCCTACGCTGTCGAGTGGGTCGTGGCCAAGTTACATTTTGCCATGTTGGTTGAGGAGGAGGGGGAGGGGGTACACTTAATGGCCTTAGGACAGGCCCTGCCCTGTGTATGCCCGGTTGTTGTTGCTGCTGCTGCTGTTGCTGCTGTGTTGCAACTGGCCAGGCACGAGGGCTGCGTGCTTGCCTGTGCACAAGTGACCTGATCAGATGATCCAACCTGTCTCGGAACTCACTAGCCAGTATAGTCGTCACACTCCGCCTAGAATCAACCAAGTGTCAACACTTTGATGAGCATAAAGCATTCCAATATATCCCACAAGCATCACATGACCTTGGGGGATCTTATCCTTACAGGATCTCCCCACTTGAAAATAAACAATTTTGTAGCATCTGGTGCAACCGAGATAAGAATAACATTTGCTTAAAGTCAGCTGGGCTGAAAGCACCCACCTCCCAAGAAGTTCACGGAGTTCCATGTCGTAAACTGCAGTGGCCTCTGACTCAACCCTTTGAGCAGTAGCAACTGCTTGCCAATCCCTACCAACTCCCATGGCTGGCCTTTCCATGGGCATTGCAGCTTCATTTTGTTGCCTCCTTTGCAGCACATCCTCAGCTGTAAGCTGTTCTTCACCAGATCGTGCATTGGCTTGGCCTCGTACAATGGTCTCTAGTCTAAAACGAAAAGCTTCCCTGCCAAGAGAATGATGCAATCCTTCAAAAGTTTTAGAGAATTCCAGGTCACTGCACAAAAGACAGCCGATGAGATATGCAGAATGTGCACATGTGCCCTTCAGCGAGAGCAGATACAACCACAAGCCAAATGCTGAATTGCACACAGTAGGGGAAGAGACAAGAGACAAACAAATGGATTGGTGAGATACCTCAATCCACTAACAGCTCGCCGCTGCTGAAGCTGATCTAATTCCCTGGAGGCTGTCCTGTGTTCTTCATTGTTGGAACTACTGTGCAAAAATCTTCCCTGCAGCAAGTACTGAATCCATGCATTGTACTAATGTCAGATCACTGAATAACAAGACCAGGTGTAGTAGTACTGCAAAATACTTTCTCTACTGACTGCAGATATCTTCCCTGCAGCAAGTACTGAATCCATGCATTGTATCAATGTCCAATCACTGAATATGAAGGCTAGGTGTAGTAGTGCTGCAAAACACTTTCTCTACTGACTGCAGAAATCTTCCCTGAAGCAAGTACTGAATCCATGCATTGTATCAATGTCAGATCACTGAATACTAAGGCCGGGTGTAGTAGTACTACAAAACACTTTCTCTACTGACTGCAGAAATCTTCCCTGAAGCAAGTACTGAATCCATGCATTGTATCAATGTCAGACCACTGAATACTAAGGCCGGGTGTAGTAGTACTGCAAAACACTTTCTCTACTGACTTTTCTGCGTTGCAAGCATATAAGCCCAGAGCAGAAAAGCTCTACCCCCAAGTGTTGAAGTCAGGAAAGGCTCAAAAGTGCACAAATAGTTTTACTTGGCAGAAAATGATCCAAGCTAGGAGCTTCTTTGTGTGTGTGTACCTGCAGACGATTGCGTTGGGAGAAGTCTGATACTGTACGAAGCTCCTGAAGTCTTTCTAGTTCCCTCTGCCGCTCCCTCTCACTCCTCAATAGCAACTCTAAGAGCATATGTGAGGTGTGCTGGTGGTGCACATCCATGTCCATTTGGTCAGAGTCCCTACTACCTGCAGCACTTCCTCCTGGATGCACATCTTCCTCGATCATACTAGTTTCCCCTTGCGACTCCGGTCTCTGCAACACATCTACCAGGCCATCAAGCCCATGCTGGCTACTTGTTTGCACCCAAGCCCTTACTAGCTGCCTCACCCTTTCCCTTTCACTTTGACCCAACCAGGGGTTCCTCTCATTCTGGTTTCCACTAGAGTCAGCCTCACCTGCTTCCACTCCACTTTCCCTTGCCCAATGTTGCACAATCTGGCTCACCCTCTCTCTCTCCCCCCCACCTCCCTGTGCAAATTCTAGTGAGCTTCTTCCCTCTGTCCTCTGAAGATCATTCACTTCCCCACTTGTTGGATGGGCAGGGATACTGTGAGGTGTGTAGGCTTGGGTTTCTGATTCACTAGATCCATTACTCTCTGTCCGTGGTGATGCTCCTGGAGTCAATTCTGCCTCATTCTGTGCTGAATTTTCGGGCCCTGGCTCTCTCACACTTATGGTGGTTTCCTCAGTGGAAGGATGAGTCATGTCCCTAGAAATCCCTGGCTCACCTTCAAATCCCCTCCACATTTGTACCAAGGAGGATGATCTCCTGCGAGGCCTTTCAGGTGCACTTTCTGGTGAGCGCACTGATGGAGTCTCTTGTAGAAATGAAGCACCCAACATGGAAACTGTGTGCCTTCCAGCCAGAGCAAGTAACTCAGCCTCACGAGCTTGCCTTTCCAGAGTGGTAATCATTTCCTCTGTCCTCGTGTCCCACATCTGCATGACTCTTGATTGCCGTCTACGTGGCAAATCGGGAGAATGTGTGCTGTTTGTGAGATTTTCATCAAACAATGGTTGCTGCAGATGACCCAAGTCTTCTCCTGCTCCTCCTCCTCCTCTTTCAATGTTGTTGCTATGGTCATCCTGGAACTGATCAACCTGCATATTTTGGCAGGAACTGCATCGTGAAAAAGACCCGCTCGCCTCCTTGAGCACATCTGTGAGATGCACTTCAGGATGGTTCTGATGTGTGCTTGCTGAACCCAAATTATGGTGCTCACTGGTCTCCTCTTGCAGTGCTGAGAAGGAATTTGAGCCACTGTTGCTCATACTGATCTCATGAGCAGAACTACAAGAGGCAATTGCCATGCATGTGTTGAGATGATCCTGCACCAGCTCCTCCAATCCTCTCCGAAACTCAACATCAGCATTTGTCACGGGATGAGCTTGCAGAAGCTGAATTTGCTCCTGCTTCTGCTGCACATGCTGCAAGTGCAGAATGGCAGACACTCTTTCATCCACTTCTTCTTCCTCCTCCACCATCCCACTCATCACTCCAGCTGATCCTGTTCCACAAGCTTCACATCCTTCCATCTGCACCACCTGCAGTATCAACAATTCCTTTAAAATTGAGCCAAAAATTAGTCAAACTCAATTCACAACTGCAACCCAAATTGCAACAACAAAAAATTCCTCAACAATCCAGCAGCAGATCAAGCCCAATTGGCACAAATCCTTCACTTACAATCACAAATTGGATTCTTCCATTTCCTCTTCCTAGAAGAAAATTCCAAACCGCTAAACCCTAAAATCTTATGACCACAAACAGCTACTCCCCAGTAACCCAAGACATAATTCATTTGGTCCAGATGGGTCTTTCTCAAGACAAACACTACCCTAGTAGCAGTCACAGCACGTCATCCTTACCACCCATAACCCTGCCCCCACCCCCCCAAAAAAAAAACCCCCAAACCAACACAAGAATGAATTGAATTCCTCAAAATCCATAACCATCATCATCATTACCATTTCCTGCTTCCAAATTTTCTGGTTTGTAACTTCTCTTGGGTTTCCCAAAAACACGTGAAACCACAGAGATTGCAGAGTTGGTGCAAAATGTGATCCAAAAGCAGCAAGGAAACGAAAGCGAGATGGACAAGGGAGGGAGGGGTTGGACCACCCCCCCAAAAAAATAAAATAAAGCTGCTACCTGAAGAGGGGCATACCTTGCTTGTTGGCAGCACCAAAGAGGTCGTCGAGCTAGGCCAGCGCGCACACAGACACGCACGCAACGAGAAGCACACGCGATCACAAAGAGGAGAGTTTGTGGCGCGACGCACAAGGGAACAACAAACAACTCAGCGAAAGAGGAAGCAAGGAAGGGAAGTGAAGGGAAGGGAAGGGAATCCAAAGCGGGCAGCAATTTAGGGCAAGACTCGGTCAAGCAGTAAAAATGGCAACGTGGTAAGAAAGGTAAATAAATTATTAGGATGTGGCACAGTGTTGTAACTAGTATTTCCCTTTTCACATTTGTAAAACCCTCTGCACTCGGTGGCAGTGTGAATGGAGTATGCCTTCCTTTATGTGCTGTAATCCACATTAGTTTTCACATTTGGACTATGATATCCGGTGGGTACCAGGATGGTACATAGTGGCGGGTATATATATATAAAGTAAAGAGTGAGTCAAGTTTTATGCCGGGCTAAAACACCCAAAATAATAAAAAAATTTGGGGATTCTAACCATGGTACCAGTATTGGTAAGATGTTGGTTCACCCAAGGTTAATAATCGGTCTTTGGTTACACAATCTTTAGGAACTCATTGTCTAAATATGGCAATCTCAGATCTATTTTCCTCAAAATATGGCGACTTTGGTGCATTTTTTTTCCCCAAAAAAAAAAAAAAAAAAAAAAAAACTTTTTTTTTATTAAAA
>Ga0116227_10005738_pt1 | contig 25864 bp, 26 predicted proteins | sample S1TSphgellanicum_FD_89693 | JGI IMG/M metagenome (GOLD analysis project Ga0116227, IMG submission 89693) | Host-associated microbial communities from peat moss isolated from Minnesota, USA - S1T2_Fb - Sphagnum magellanicum MG | ecosystem: Host-associated > Plants > Peat moss > Unclassified...
GCCAAAAGGTACGGTTAAAGGTTGGTGCTGGATTGTGGGCCAAGCTACCCCAACACCCCCGGGCCGTAGCCCCCCCCCCCACCCCACCGCACCCCACCCCACCCCAACTCATCCATAGTATGTAGTCACATGTTCCGATGACTTGTTTTTTTTAAAAAAATTATTATTTTTTCATTACAACTGTTGTGATAAGCTCACTGACTTTCCCGTACGTAGTTTGAGTCGGATATATCGGATGCTCGTCTGTCTCCAAATTTGATTCAGTGTTCCTTTCCAATGCCGGATGCCCATTTCACCCAATCGTAAGTGGCTTTTTCAAAAGTCGGAAACTTCGCCGTCAAGATCCTCGTCTGAACCTGGTGGGGCCATCGATCCGTCCATCAGGTCTCTAGTCTCTACTACCCCCCCCCCCCAAAAAAAAAGCTCTGTTCGGTGCATTTACCGAAATATTTTTTTTTATAAATTTTTTTTTCCGTAACTGGCATTGGGTACTCAGTGAAAAATCTTTCATTCCAGTCTGGTGGTACTGGTGTTAGGTCCAAGGCTGGTTTTTCCCCGGGTATATGGCAGATATAATCCTGCTCATTTACGGGTATTAAATCCGGTCTCGTACCAAACCGGTTCTGTTGGCAGAGAGGGCTTGGTATCGCCTCGTGTCATAACCACCCCCAACTGGTATGGTCTTCATTCAGTACTACCAGGACGGTTCTCAGTACCATATACCCGGGGTTGCACCCTATATACCAGTACTATATACCCCTCTCTCTCTCTCTCACAAATATTGTTATCCAAATTCAAAGAATTCTTCTAAGACTATTTTGGCAATGTTGGGAATTTTTCAATTTATTATTATTATTATTATTATTTAATTTGTTTGAATTATTTTCCCTTCCTTGTACATAGCCTATGGGGTTGTTTCCAAGTTTCACAACATATTTATTTATTTATTTGGTTTTTTATTTTATTTTATTTTGGCCTTTTGGGTTTCTAGATGACATCAATTTACCTAAAGTCTTCAAAATCCCAGCAATAAGTCACTAAAGAAAGAAAGAAAGAAAGAAATACCCGCCCAGGCGGATCTCAAACTGGTCCTCACACAAAGATATATACCCACGGGAGGAGTCAAAGGCCCTGTACACACGGCAGTGACGATGGGGCCCAGGGTGGCTGGCGGGGGACAATGGGACACGGGATGACCAATGCAATGTCAGAAAAGCTCCACGTGGAGAGAAATAAAAGGCCGGAACTTTGGCCCCTGGTCACCACCTCTCACTTTGCGTCTTCTTCTTCGCTTCCTCTTCTCCGCTTGTCTCTCGCGCGCTAAACTTCTCCCGTCTGTCGCCGATTTTTTTCCGCATTGATTTTTTTTTTGTTGCTCTCGTCTACACTTTGTTGTGATCAGAACGCAACTTGGGTATCGCTGATTGTGTTCATTTCCACCTCAAAGCAAGCAAACAAAGAGTGAGTGTTTCACTTGCCTTTTTCTTTTTTTGGTTTCCTTGGGGTGCCTTTGGCTATGGAGCTAAGCTTTTGATGTAGTTTTGCTGCTGGTGATGGAATGGGGGGGGCGGGGAGTGTGGGGATGGGTTTTTTTTTGTTTTCCTAAAGTGGGTGTAGATTCCAATTTGGTAGTATTGCCAAGCTCATGAGCTACTGTTGTTTACGTTTTTTCTTCAGCCGCTGCTGCTGCGTTTCTACCGATGTAAGGAAGCATGAAATTACGCATCGGTAGAACGCCGCAGCAGCAGCTGAATTTGCGGATTGAACTCTAGAAGGTGTAGTGATACGCTCTGTAGAAAGAAAAGCCTTCTGGGAGTAGCCATTGGATCGAGTAGCCGGGTTTCAAAGCTTTGAAAGACATGATGATTGTGCAACAGTTTTTGTGCGACAGAGATTTGCACAGAGAGAGACACATAGAGAGACAGAGACAGAGAGTTCACAAGTGAGGTACCAGTCTTCACAAGTGAGCTCCGCGTTTGGATGGGTTTCTTCTTTGGGGTTGTCGTGTGTTTTTTGTTTTTTGGTCCAGGGATTGATGTTTTTTTAATAATAAATTTGTTGTGAGGTGTGTTCCTGCTTTGCTGATCAGCTCAAGAACTTGTGCAGAAGAAGTTAGAGGAACTCTCGTCTCTGGGGACGTGGGTGGGGAGCGGAGATGTCGCATCCTCGGCTAACACGCATCGCCAGCACTAAGGACAACTTGCAAGGTGCTCTAGCGAATCACCGCGACCAGATTCTGTGCATCCTCACTCGGTACTCTCCAAAACCTTCCTCCTCAAAACTTGTTTGTTTCCAACCGAGACAAAAAAAGACAAAGATATCTTTTGAGGCTGGTTTGCTTTCCGACTGATTGTCGTCCTTGCAATGATGATGATGATCAGCAATGGGTTTGGTGAAATCTTTTCTTGTGTTGGGTGGTGGGTATGGCCATGGACAACAAATAGCTATGTGTCACAAGGAAGAACCATACTCCAACCACACCATCTGATCGATGAGCTCAACATTGCAATTGAGGAGAACAAGGACACCTTCGTCCAGGAAGGACCATTTGCCAAGCTCATTCGCAACTCCCAGGTAGATTTGCTCAAAAACCCAAAATCCCTGACTTCTTTCTGTGTTCCAAACACTCTCAAGACACACTTTCTTTCCATATCCTTTGAGACATTTCAGCAATTTCAGCTTCAGAAAAAATTTCAAAGCTTTTGAGAGGCACCTGCGCACCCACCCAGGCAGGAATTGTTTTCAGGTTTTGTTCTTCTTCTTGTTTTTCTTTTTTCTTTATTTTTTGGAGTCCAAAACCTAGCATCCTCTTGATTGGGATTTTGGGTGTTTGGGGGAGCACTGTTGTGGGGATGATGATACCAACTAACTGAAAACATGAACAACAGGAAGCCATTGTGTCGCCACCATGGGTAGGATTTGCAATGCGACCCAGGCCAGGCATTTGGGAGTACTTGCGAGTGAACGTCGATGAGCTTGAGGTTGAGGAGCTCAGTGTTTCAGAGTACTTGGGATTCAAGGAGCGCCTTGTAGATGGCTCCAAGTGAGCCTCTCTCTCCCTTTCTCTTTGTGTGTTGCTCTTCTTTTCAAAGACATCCATCTCTCCTCCATCTCTCCTCTCTCTCTCTCTCTCTCTCTCTCTCTCTCTCTCTCTTCTTTTTCATAGAGATTCTGATTTCAAAGACACCCATCTCTCTGTCTTTCTCTCTTTGTATGATGCTCTTCTTTTTCAAATGGATTCTGATTTAAAGACCAGATTACAGTAAGCTTGAAATTAAGTGTGTGCTTATTGAGAGGTAATCAGGAAGTAACAGGAAGTGGATGTGGGAGTGAAATGACATAATTTGAATTCACCCAATTTGCACGAGAAGAATTTTTTTAGTCTATTTTCAAGCTCTTGAGTTCTTATTTTATTTGTTTTATTCTATTTTTAATTTTAAAAAATTAATGGCTGTGCTAGGGGATTGACTTGTGCGGGTTTGGCTGGTAGATCACTGGATCCATTTGTGCTGGAATTGGACTTTGGACCTTTCAATGCGCAGTTTCCACGGCTCACAATTCCCAAGTCAATTGGAAATGGGGTGCAATTCCTCAACAGGCATCTGTCATCAAGACTGTTTCACAACCCAGAGAGCATGGAACCATTGCTTGAGTTCCTCCAACTGCATAAATACCGTGGGGAGGTCAGTAGCCAGCCAGCCTCCTCTATGTCATTGTCCCCACAAGGAACAATCCAATTGCAAGCTTTTACATGATATGTTGTAATTGTTGGAATCTCTGGAGCAACCAACAATCCTTGCATTGCTTATGTATGTGATTGTTTGGATCTCTGTAACAATCAAAGGATCCTTGCGTGTCTACATCTGTGATGATGATGATGATGATGATTAATGATTCAAGAGCTGGCTTGTCTTCAAAGGTTTGTACTGTTGTGGGTGGGTGGGTGGATACAGACCTTGATGCTGAATGACCGCATTGTAAACCTGGGCAAGCTTGGATCTGCACTAACCAAAACAGAGGAGTATCTGAGCAAGCTTGATGCTTCGACTCCCTACAGCAGCTTTGAACACAAGTATATTTTCCACTGCCTTCTGTTGCATTTTGAAGTTGGTGTTCTACTCCTGGGCAAGTGGTGTGGCACTAAGCTGTGGAGTAGTTTGATGTTATGGAAAAAGCAAGAAAATTTGAGAGTGAGGGATTTATGTGCTTGAGGGTGGGCTTGAGGGCTTCTGTAGGTTACAGACTCTTGGGTTGGAGAAAGGATGGGGAAACACTGCCGGCCGAGTTTTGGATAGTATCAAATTGCTTCAAGATTTACTTCAAGCTCCTGACCCAGAAACGCTTGAGAAATTCCTGGCCCTTATTCCCATGGTGTTCAGTGTGGCCATTGTCTCACCTCATGGCTATTTTGGACAAGCAGGTGTTCTTGGTCTACCTGACACTGGAGGCCAGGTACAAATGTAATCTTCTCTCATCTTCATTATGAAAAATCTCTGATCAGTTAATCCCACATCTCAGTGCGGATTCTGACTCTCTGGAGAGGGTTTATCATGAATAGCACCTACCGGCAGTAGCTGACCAGGAGCTGTGCCAGTAACTTCTGGGTTTTGGGTGGGACAGATTGTTTACATCTTGGATCAGGTGCGGGCAATTGAGGATGAGTTGCTTGAGAGTCTTCAGCTACAAGGATTGGACATTAAACCTCAGATTGTTGTGGTAAGCACAACATTTCGATTGATCATCTTGATGGAATATCCACATTACATCTTTTGTTTGGTAGTCATGAGTAAATGTGAAGAATCGGATACATATGTATCTGTAAAAAAAATTTGTCAATGAAGTGAATTGCCAGATTGATAGTTTGAGGTTTCGTGTTGGATGGATATTTGCAGCTGACCCGTCTTATTCCAAATTCACAAGGAACCACGTGCAATCAGCGGATAGAAAAGATTGTTGGAACCCAGCACTCCCGTATCCTACGAATCCCATTCCGTCACAATGGCACCATTCTCAAGAAGTGGATTTCACGATTTGATGTCTACCCTTACTTGGAAACATATGCTGAGGTGAACACTTCACATTTAAAACAAAGATCATTTCTCCATCGATTAGATTATGCCTTCTTAAGTGCTTTTCCAAGAGGTTTTCTCCTGCTGTGGGAACAGGTGGTGATTGTCTTCTGCCCCATATTGCATTGAGGCATCTGGAACAAAACCCAAGTTCACCCATGTGCAAAGCAAGTAATCAGGGCTTTTTTTATTTTTGGATTCATGAACTAAATCTTTAAAGTTGGATATTATTGCAGGACGCGGTCACTGAATTGTGTGCAGAGCTCTCAGGACAGCCAGATCTTATAATTGGAAATTACAGTGATGGAAATTTAGTGGCGTCTTTGATTTCTACTCGCCTGAATGTCACCCAGGTCTGGTTCCACTTGATCAACCATACCCAGTAGTAATTCATTAGAAAATTCCATCAATTAAGTGGATTTTGTTGTCCACAGAAAGAGTCCTGAGAAGCTTGGAATTTCTGAAGAAACAATTTCCTTGGGTTTGTTTGGTTGGTTGCTACACAGTGTACAATTGCACATGCGTTGGAGAAGACGAAGTACCCTGACTCGGACATTTACTGGAAAAGCTTTGAAGAGAAGTATCACTTCTCAAGTCAGTTCACTGCAGATCTCATTGCCATGAACTACTCCGACTTCATCATTACCAGCACTTACCAAGAAATTGCTGGCAGGTAACCACATGCAATATCCACCTTCTCACAAGCCCAACTCCAACATCTGGCACAGAGCACGTTCATCATGATTGTGCAAATTCCACCATGTAAACCCATCACCTGCAATCAAACTACAAACTTGAATTTGTTTGCTTTATGCATTTTTGGGGTTGTTGGGTCATGGCAGTGAGGATACCGTGGGGCAGTATGAGAGCCACCAGGCCTTTACTCTACCAGGCCTTTATCGGGTGGTGAATGGTATTGACGTTTTCGATCCCAAATTCAACATTGTGTCGCCCGGAGCTGATCTGAGCATCTACTATCCATTCACTGACAAAAAGAGACGGTTGACAAGCCTCCATGAGTCAATTGAAGAGCTCTTGTTTGACCCTTCCCAGAATGCTGAGCACATGTACATGACTGGAAACTCTATTGAACCCTGTTCAGTCTGTTTTCACCAAATGCATTTGTCTATTCTATGTTGACATGAGGTTTTGCTGGAGCTAAATTTGCATTCTTTTTTTTCATTTGATCTTTCTCTGTAGTGGCATAATTGACCGGAAGAAACCAATTTTATTTACGATGGCACGACTGGACCGTGTGAAGAATCTGACGGGCCTAGTGGAGATGTATGGCAAGAATGCAAAGCTACGGGAGTTGGTGAACTTGGTCTTAGTAGCAGGTGACATTGATGCAAGCAAGTCCAAGGACCGTGAGGAAGTGAAGGAGATTGAGAAGATGCACAGCCTGATTGAGACATACAAGCTCCACAATGGGTTCCGCTGGATTCACTCCCAGACAAACCGAGTCCGAAATGGGGAGCTGTATCGATACATTGCTGACTCTAACGGTGCTTTTGTTCAACCTGCACTATATGAGGGCTTTGGTCTAACTGTTATTGAGGCCATGACTTGTGGTCTCCCCACATTTGCAACATCTCACGGAGGTCCTGGTGAGATCATCGTGGATGGCATTTCAGGTTACCATATCGATCCTTACCATCCTGATGAAGCCAGCAACATCATTGTTGACTTCTTTGAGAAATGTAAAACTGATCCAAATCTGTGGACCCAAGTCTCTGAAGCAGGTCTGAAGCGCATTTATAGCAAGTAAGTCCACAGAACAGTTTCCACTGCCTTTTTGCATAGCTGAACAAATTTCTCTTTCAATATAAGAGAAATATGACATTGTGTAGTAATTTTTGCATTTCAATTTCTCTTTGTTTTGTTAGTGCTCTGTTTCCTAAAACTCTGCACAGTGCACAGAAATTGCACATATTGTCAAGCTCATTGACAAAAGCTTAACTACTACAACATCTGGATTTGTGAAGGTACACATGGAAGATCTATGCTGAGCGACTGATGACACTTTCCAAAGTTTATGGCTTCTGGAAATATGTCTCCAAGTTGCATCGGCAAGAGACCCGCCGCTACCTTGAGATGTTCTACATTCTTAAGTTCCGGGAATTGGTATGCACTTCAGTTCTCATAATAGTATTGTTGGTGTTTGTGAAATGGGTGGTTGTGATGATGACTTTGCAAAAATGCATTCTTCCCACTGATGTTGAATTTTATGTTTCTGGAATTCATGAGTGTGTGTAGATTGTAATTATATGCCCACTTGATGTTTATGTGAACTCTACAAATCTCTCAGACCATAAATCTCTAAAATCTGGATGTACCCTCTACTCTGTTTTGCAGGTAAAGACAGTGCCACTGTCAAATGATGGTGAAAGCGAGGTTGAGAAGATGGAAAGGAAAGCACACTTGGGTCCTGGAGAGGAAGCCATAGTCGGAGTGCACGTGCCACCAGATGGAGTGAAAGCAAAGGCAGCTGTTACTGAATCTGTTCCTTGAACTGCAAATCACAAATATGTTAGCTCTGAAAACCAGTGAAAATCACCAGTTTCTGGACTTTGTTTGAAATTGGGTGTTTTTCTTTTCCAATGGGTATCATCTTAAAATCGGGATTATGTAAACATGTTCTGTCATTTTTCTATGATTTTGGACTTTTGAAAGTCTGCCAATTCTTTTGGCACAACAATGTGTTGTACATATCTTCTCTCTGGTGAGAGATGGAGAACAGCAAATCTTTGTCTTGTTCAGACACCCAACTGTTGGGGATTTGTAGGAGACTGGACTTTATTGTGGTACAAAGAACCATAGAGATGGTTTTGAACCAGTGCAGACATCTGGCACTGCAATTGGACAAGAAATGGGAAATGCTCGATTCTAGCCCCCAATCTGTTTCATTTGCAAAATAACCCGATTTCAGTTTTCGAATTGCAATTGGAAGAAAATGACTAGTGTTTTTGTACTTGGAATAGATTAGGCTGTCTGTTGATCACTACTGTGTTCTACAAATTGAAAGCAGATTCTGCATAAACCTCAGTCATATGAGCTTGTCCAAGGCTAATTACTGCAACTGACAAGGCTATAATTGGAGGTGATAAACTTGGTTAGGTCATTGATTCCCACATGAATTTGATGAAAACAATGAGTACGGGTAACAATAAATTTGTTGAACTTGGTTAAGTAATTTGAGCGCAAAATGAATTTGATGAATACAAACAACAGAAGTAATGTGCCAGAACCTTGTCTCTAGTACAAGGAGGTTGGAAGGTTGGAAATGTACCATGGTTCATAAGAATATATATTTACACACATCTAACATTGTCACTTCTAGTTGTGCTCTTTTAAAAACCAATATGTTGATGGAAATGAATAGGTTTCAGTCATTTTGCATCACAATTGACGCATTTGGTTTTAATGAAATCCATTACCTTTCTATCTAGACCTTCCTTCATATACAGAATGAGGCCATGCTAGAGCCTAGATGTTACCCTGCATTGCCAATCTAGCTACAATGTGGTCAACGGCTCTCAACTGGTCATCTGAAGTAGGGTGCCATTACAAATAGATTTTTTTGGATTTTAGTGTTCCGATGATGCTCCTAATGTGTTCTTCAAGCTCCCAATAGTTGATTAAATCAAATTACAAATATATATATTTAAGTGTGAATGAAGCATTGCAATTTCTAGAACATGAATGTGGAAAGCATTGAAAATAGGCAGCAATGCAACTTCAAAGAAGGCCAAGTTGATCCTTGTGCTAGAATTCTTTGGTCAATTCATATATGAATTTAAAAAGTTCACCCCTTCCTACCCATACTTTATGTGAAGCCAAGTTGATCTCAGTGCTAAAACTCCTAGGTCAATTCATAAATGAGTTTGCAAAGCTAACCCCTTCCTATGCACCTTAAGGATGTTGGGTTGATCCCAATGCTCCTCCTAGGTTAGAATTCCACCTTAGCTAATGATGCATACCTATTGTAATTGAAAATTGAAGAGAATTGTTGCTTTGCCTATGTTTTGATAATTGTACACCAATTAATGTTTTTGGGTGTTGACAACATTATATTGGCACTACCATGAAGGCACCACAAATTGGATGCTTTCATAACTAATGGGGGACTTGGCCATGGCAATTTCTTTGGGTGGTTTTGAAATTTGTTCACATCATGCACTTATGGGTAATATCCTGTAATGGACTTAATCTTTCACACAATGTTTCAATGTAACCAAAAAGAAAAGGGTAGAAAAACTATTTCCTGATTACAAATCCTCACTTTGTGCAACAATGCTTGCAACTCATTTCCTACCAAATTGGCACTGTCACAACACCTTGGTTTTGCAGTCCTAACAATACATGTTTTTCCATACCCATGTGAATTTCTAGACTACACATACCTATTAGCCTCTCCTAAATTGCTACAGTGGTAGCCTTCAAACTATTGCTAAGAACAAATTCACATCTTGTGAGTGCATGAGTTAATGGGGTCGAGCTTGAGGTCAGCACTCTCAATGTTCAGTTGGTTTGTCATGAACTGCTATTCCATCCCTCTACCACATGAAATAATGCAAATAAATGTTTGGTCTAGCTTTATAAACAAATCGATTTCTAGGTACAAACCACAACTGAGCAAGATATGCCAAGTTGGGTTGCAACTACTTGAAAAAAAACAAAATTTTGTGCAAAATATGGATCTATGGATATTTGCTATAATCTCTCCCATTCAGTTCCTCTCTCACCCACATTATGCCCACCCAAGGATACCCCCTAAGGTTTCTGGCTTTTCACTCATATGTATGCGCTACCCACTAGATTTCAAGAAAGGTTCCACCAAGGTCCCCTGCATATGCACTTCTCTACATGCTCCTAATTCTACAACTTAGACCTCCTTTATGCATCATCAGCCTTCAGCATCAACCCATTATAAATCCTAACTCTAGCAAGAATACAAAACCTGCCATGACGTAATTACTGGCACAGTGGGAATCAAACAACAACTACATATTTTTGCAAACTCCTTCTACGCAAACTGCAACAAAAAAACAAACATGTCCTTTGCCCTCAAACTCCACTTCTTATATTCGTCTAAGATCATCCTACCTCCCATCTCCATTGCATGCTTGCAACGCCTTTGGCCACCCATCGTCTGCTGCCAACTTGTTTCACATAACACAAACAAACAAAGTTTCCTACTCACAACCACTAACAAACAATGATAATAACTCCACCACCTACACCAAGAAAGTTGACGGCTGCTCAAAACAAAAACCTAAACCCTAAAACAAAGTAGTGTTCACATTAGAAAGATCCAATTGACTTCATATCCGGTCACATATGTAACCCCTCCCTTCCTTAAAAAGTCGAGTCCCTCAACATCTTTAATCCTATAGAACATGATAGATTTGTAGATCCCTGCATGATCTTTCCCAATGATTTCCATCAACATCTTTAATGATGCATATTCTACTACCTTTTTCAAAATCAAGATTTCCATTCCCATTTGCATGCACAACAAACTAATATGGACCTTCCCAACTAGAAGTTAAAGCCTTTTTCTTTCATGGCTTTTTCATCTTAACCATCAACTGTCCAACAACCAATCCTTCAAAGGTTTACTTCCCTCTTTTGGTAGCATATGTCCTTTTTTGCTTTTGTTGTGCATGTTCTACATTGAGTAGAACATTCTCATGGATGCTTGTTATCAACTTCATCTTTTGTAAAAAATTGTTTTACAGTAGTTTCTACATCAGTACTATCATTAATCATAGCAATCAAGGAATGTAAGTAGTTGTCAACCCTAAGGCATGGTGTGCGCCCAATCAATATCATAAAAGGGGAAAACTTAGTGCCGATTTAAATCCCACATTTATATCCAAACATAACCTTAATTAATTGCTCATCCCAACAATCCACATTTTTGAGTGTTGCAAATAGCATTGTGATGCCATGCTTAGTAGTCTTGATCAAACGTTCAGCCATCCCATTGCATTGTGGCCATTGAAATGTTGTATGTTGATGGTGAATCCCATAGTCCTTGCACATGACATCAAACTTTGCTGCCCACTCTCTTCCATTATTAGTCAACACAAACTTGGAAACTCCATATCTACATATTATATCATCCTCTAGAAATCCGACTGTAGTTTTAACACCATGATCAGCAATCGCTTTTGCCTCACACCATTTTGAGTAATGATTAATGGCCACCAGAATATATTTGTTTCCTGACTTGGTTTCAAGTAATGGTCCTGCAATGTCCATGGCAATCCTATAAAACAACTCACAAATAGGTATATTCTTCAACTCCTCATTTTCAGAGCAGATACTACCCACCTTCCTCACCATCTAGCACTGCTGGCACAACTTTATAACTGTTTTTACATCTTTTGTCTTATTATGCCAGAAGTACCTCCTACAGATTTCAACCAATGCCCTTTCTTCTCCAAAATGCCCCAATTTTTCATGCATTTGGATTATCAGTCCCATTCGATCTTCTGGCCTTGGCACAAACAACCCTTTGAAGTAAAGTCTTTGATCCTACCAGTGATAATTCAATATCCTCTTCCTTGCTCTTTTGCATTCCTCAAAAATAACAGTGTCTGGCAATGTTCCTTCATGCAACAATTTCATGCAAGTTATGTCCTTCCAGATGTCACTGTCCTTTGTGTCTATCCAACACTTCTCCTCCTCATTAAAGTTTGTATAAATCAAATCATGTACACCATATTCAAATAGTTCTTAAGCTACCAATACTAGCTCCAATTACTATTGTTTATCATAGTACTAAGGTCTCTTTCTTTTCAATGCCTATCTCACATCACTATCCTTCAAAATCTCACCTCCTTTAGTATTTATCGCCTCATTCTCCTCCACATGCGGAGCAAGTTCCTTGTGTTGATCATCCTCTGGTACAACATCAAGCATATAAAGCTGATGATTTTTGGCATAACGCGAGTGGTTGATGCCAAAACAACATTCATGATGTTGTAAAAGCCTTTTCCTTGTCTCCTAAAATCAAATCGTTCTAAATAAAGAGGATTTCATCTTCTACCCTAAGTGTGTCAGTTCGTATACTTCCGATGTCCTGGATTTTTTCACTGAAGTCATCATCATTCGTGGTTGGTCCCACTGGATTTTTACTTAATGCATCAAATTCGCATGTTTGAGCCTTAATTAGTGCACTATTTTGAAATTGAAGTCCTACAACATATCAATCCACCTACCTCTCTTGCCATGTGCATCTGATACTGTTGCCAACCATTTTATCCTCGCATTGAGATGTTCTTGGTGTCATTGGAAAGGTCTTGAAACATAGATATCGAAAATGTCCTCGCATTGGCCATTCGGACATCTGCAGCCGAAGTTATGGGCAAAAGAAGGGTCGGGAGTCAAACTAGCAGTTTGACTCCTGACCACTAAAAGTCGGGAATAGAGCTCTTCCCAACGTCCGAATTGAGAGTGCGACACAGCGTTGAAAAGATCTTGACGAGGGCTACAACTTTGGTTTAGACCTTGTCGCGATCAGACTCCACAGTCGGGAGTTATGGCCGTTCAAAGTTCCAGGAGTCCAACCGGGACAGTTTCGGGACTCCATTTCGAGAGTCCTAACAAAATGTGCCATTTGGATGTAGCCTCGGCGGCGAGCTGCAGAGAATACTATAGGGAGTAAGGTGGTGGCTTACTCCCGAGTCCGGGCTGTGGTGAGTCTTGTGTGTCCAAGTGCCCGTGACAAGTCCCAACACCCAAGGGTGTCTCGAATGCTAAACTAACCTCGTGTGGTTGGTTTTTGGATGCAGATTCGCACGAGCTAAACTAGTCCCTCTTCCTAGTCTAATCCCTGGGCTCCCAACTCGACCCTCTACCCCTCTTTAGAGTTAGAAGTCGGGAACGTTCCGCTAAGTCACAATTTTCGCAACTTGACTTTGTGAAACCCTCAAGTGGGTTTCGCCCCGTGACTTAGGAGCGCGTCAAGAACACAAAGCTTGCCATGACATAATTACTGGCACAATGGAAATTAAATAGCAACTACAAATTTTTGCAAGCTCCTTCTACACAAACTGCAACAAAAAAATAGACTTGTCCTTCTTTGCCCTCAAACTCCACTTCTTATATTCGTCCAACAACATCCTACCTCCTATTTCCATTGCATGCTTGCAGCGCCCTTGGCCACCCATCGTTTATTACCAACCTATTTCACATAACACACAAACAAACAAGGTTTCCTACTCACAACCACTAACAAAGAATGATAATATAAACTCTACCACCTGCACCAAGAAAATTGATAACCACTCAAAACAAAAACCTAAACCCCAAAACGAAATAGTGTTCACATTAGAGAGATCCAACTGACTTCCTATCCGGTCACACCAATTTCATGTGTCAAAGTTCTATTTAGAATGTATGATATTGGTCCGAATGGGAAGTTGCAAACAAATCAATTTCAATACCTAACCCTTCCTTAGAAAGTTATATCACCACAAACTAAGTTGCAATTGCACTAAGCATCTCATCTATGGCTATCCTCATGTAGACCTAACATTGAATGTAGTGCTCATACAAACCACCATCCATAGCCACCACAATCTTATTCATTTTTCTTAAGACATAACTTCTATTTGTTATTATTGACCCATGACCTCATCGAATTTTTTCATTGTCCCCACAATACCTATAGCTACCAATTGTGCTCCCCACTTTACAATGATGTCACATATGTCATGCATAGCCTTCCATTCTTGAGATGTAAACCATTGAATTTGAAAATAAAACCCAACATAGAATTATTATAGCCATTGTATATGAACATATTATGGACTATGTATATATTGTCGCAAAAACACAAATGGGAACCAAATTGTGACAACATTTTGTATATAGGTTTAAATCATCATATTGTGCGGGAAAACATAATTTGTTATCTAAAATGGCTTACTTCAAAAACATATGAAAAGCTCCATAGACCATCGAAGTGCATTTTGGAGACATATGGTGTGTTAAAATCACTATGAAGTTTAGATTCTTCCTTTGGTTAATGTTAATGAAGAATATCAAATGGTCCTAAGAAGGGTATTTTCATGACAATTTGTAGTGCATGTGGATGTAATGTTAGTGAGCCAAAAATACAAGAATATATACCCTTGAAAAGAATGGCTCAAAGAGTTTGGGTGAAATAACATGTCCAACAAATAAAACTACCTTGTGTGAAAATTTGGCCAATACATAACTTATTATTTCCCCAAGTTACACTCTTGATATCATCTTCTCAAACCACTATGATAATCGCAATCCACCACATCTCTCAATTTTTCTTGGAAATGGAGATGATTTATTATTTGTTCACACAAATCTCCAATTTTATAAATGTAGGCCGCACTTAATTTCCAAGGTTCACACTATTTATGTATGTGCCTCCTAATCAACAAATGTGCATGGAAGATGGGGTGATCTAAAATTGCCCCATTTTGTGTGGATAATCTGCAAGTCCCTTTCCAACTACATGTATTAATATAATGTTTCAAGCATTAGATTGGATTCATCACAAGCCATCTATGTTCACATTTGCCCTTTGTTAAACAATGCACCCATGCTTATTTATGGTCCACCCCAAAAGGTGTTCATTGATAGCCATTGATTGCAAAGCAAGAACTATAATTGTTTGATGGAACAATTTCTTGTGAGTGAAAAAATGTACATCAATGTATACAAATTGATTCAAAAACAAGACTCAGAAATACCACCCTAAGATATAAACAAGGAAAAAATTCATTGAAGGAAGTTCATTAAAATTATACCATCTCACCAAATTTTGGGGAACTTCTTTCCATTTGGGTACAACATCTACCTACTTTACACAACAAGCATTTTTCAATACACCCCCATATTTTATCCTCATGGACATTCAAACCTCACTTAGTCTAAAAAGCTCTTGTACAAAGGAATGAAGTTCACAAGATTACAACTGTGTTTTTCTGTGGCATCGTGCCATGTCATTTATCCTACAATTATAGCCTTTAATGTTTGGATTTGATCACCCTCATTTATAAAAGATATCATATTCTCTTTTGAAACCACTAACACAATAGGTTCATTGGCATGTGGCAAATTTTTGTAGTTTCATTAAATTGTATCAACCTTTCCATCACATCCAAAGATCTTGTATCCATTGAATTGGGCATTTTTATAAAAAAATTACATCTTTTTTTTAAATGTTATTTTGAAGTTATCAATAAGTGATCTCCCACAATCCTATTGCTTGAAGTTGAATACTTGATCTCAACACCTATTATTTCTACTTGTAGAACCTCTCATTCAATTGTTGATGGTAAGACATTACATTTAGGTAACTCCTCCCCAACTCCCCTTGCATCATTCCACCATTTTTCAATCTAGACAAACTCCAAAATGGAATACTACCCTACACAATTTATATTGTGTTTATCGTTTTCATTTTGATCCAACAATTTTACATGGCTATGATGGCTTTTATATTTAACGATCTCTATTAGTTTGCTTAAGGTCCTTACTCCATTCCAATATTTCTTTTCCATATGTTCCTTCAACACCTCATGGTCAATTTCTATCAAAATTAAGACATTTAAACTTTTGGTATTGTGCACAAATTCTTGAACATGTAAAAGGTTTCATTGTGTTGTAGGGTAAAAACTATAAGATCTTCAAAAGGCCATTGGTCTTGTTGAACAAGTTTAGAGTGAACAACACTTAATTCTATAATATGGGGTGTTTCTAAAATCTCTCCTAGGCATAAGCATGGTAAAGTATGCCACTCGGTAAAATATATATATAATAAACCTTAATATATTAAATGCATGAATATATTTTTTAGTGATCAATAAGGAGTGCTTTGACTTCATTGCATAATATTGAAAAACCACATGTTTTAATATGCAGTAAAGTATATATTTTTGAAATACAAGTAAAGGAAACTTTTGTCCATGTTTTTCAAAATATGGTTACAAGTACATGAATTTAGGATTTCAATTAAAATTATTGTACTTTCAGTTGATAAAAGCCCTAGTAAATATTAATGTAGTTTCAACTTTTCATGTTATAGTCATAGTCTATCAAAGTTTTGATGTAAAGTTTTTTGAAAATTTTGAAAAATCACCCATTATCACCCAATTTAGAACATATTTTTCATATCCATTTATTTTACATAGAAATTTCTCAAAATTTATGTTCAACTTACAATAAACTCAATGAAAGGCAAGATGGTTTCAAATCTCATTTTAAAGAGGTTTTAAAATTTTCTTTTATGTTTATGTTGAAAAGATACAATTCTTGAATTAGATTTACTTTAGACTATTTTTTTTGTCATACTTTAGCATGTTTTGACCCTCTATCAACTATGGAAATCATAATGCGTAAAAGATCATTCAAAATTTATCCTAACATTTTTATTAAAAATTGGACCTTTGGTAAAAATTTCAACCAATTGAATATCAAATGAATTTGAACCTTGCAATGACAACCGTATGAACTCTCAAATAAAATGGACCACTAGCAAAACTTGGTTATTGTTCCTCAAAGGACTTGTGTCTTTGTTCAATAGGCTTGCATTTTTTTTAATGCAAGGTTCTGCAAGAAGTTTGTCTTTTGATGACCTTCAAAATTATTAGGAGGTTATATATAATATTTTTTTTCTAGAGTTGACAATGCAACATTTGCAATATGATAACCAACAAGTTCTAATTCATACAATGCACCAAGGTCCATTGCATGGATAAAGAACATATGGATGGTTGTTTAACCTTTTGTTGTGTTCACATGCCTTATAAATCTTCAAATGCAATAGAAAGAAGTTCATCAAAAAAATTAACTCTTGTCAAATTGGCCATCGAAAACTATGCTCATTTTTGTTCTCATCAAGAACACCATATTTGAAATCAATTCCTATATCATAAGTTATTTCATCCTAATGGAATGAAGTGAGAACTATTTTTGAAACAACCGCATCTTAAGATGGACTTGTACATAATTCAATGATTACATAAAGATTGGAATGGACACAACTTTTCCTAACTTGGACATCTAACATTTGATGTTTTGTTGTTTGAAGGGGTTGTGACATTAGAGGTACTAGAATAACAACAATCAAGATTACTATGAGAATGGTAAATAATCAAAGTGACATGCTAATAAGGTTTCAAGAAGGTTTTAGATCAACAAATCAAATATCTTACCTTCAATCAAATTGGATTAGACTACCCGTGATCATTAAACATCTAAAGTCAAATAAAATGCAAACACAAGGTTGGAACGTGTGACAAAAATCATTTCATTAATGAACTATGGTGGCAAATTGTGGTTGAGACTTAATCACCAAAGACAAACAATAAACTTCAACTTTCATCACTATGATTTGTTAACATCCTTCAACTCACCTCATGAACAAGCATTGAAGACAAATCTTTGTTCTCCAACATCAATTCCTTATCCTCTTTTTCTCATCTTGTTATATATAGGGGTTTTTAACAACCTTTTGTGATTCTTGAATTTCCACCTTGGCCTTGAACCTTATAATATGGTTTCATTGCTTCAACAACCAATGTCTCAACCACAATATCATCTCTTAATGAAGTTGCACTAGGTGGCAACAAAATTGATACTTCATTGTTTGAATTTGCATCTTTGAAAAATATAAGTTTTTCCTATTGCATTTACATTTACACTTCTTTCAAAGATTTGAGAAATTTGGGCATACTTTCCATGTGTGGCACAAACTCATCATCATATTCAACACCAAACTTCAACCAACTCATGTTTTCCACATTTGAACACCTTTGCCTAATTCTATTGGATAAAATCAATTTTTTTAATGAGACATGTTTTTTTCTTTTCATGGTAGTGTCAAGTGATTGATGCTTCCTTTGGCAAACAAATTAGACATGTCATCCCAATGTCAAGATTCCCAACATGTTCACATGTAAGTGGTTACACCATTCATAACATCACCATACCTTGTAACCAAATACAATAATCACCCACTTGAAAACGTTTTCAACAAAATTTTAGAACTTTCAAAATCATTTTATAGTATTAGCCATTCTTGAATCCAAAAGGTAAAGATCGTCATAAATTAAGGTTCTTGCAATTATTGTGTACATCATAAATCCATTAGTTCTTTCCGAATTTTGAGAGAGGTAGTTAAATGTGCTCAAATTGACTAGTTGAATTAACAAATCGTTGTTTTTAACAAGCTCAAAATTGGAACTAAATACATATGGAAGAAGTAATGGAATTTGTCAAATACCCTATAAATGGAGAGATGATTTCAACTCCAATGTTAGGAGCAATGTAGTCTTTTGGCCATGTGTAATTATCCTAATTTCAAACAAAATCTCTCCATACAATGACTTCTTCTCATTGTGAAATAATTGAGATCTTATGTGTTGACGCTAGAACTATTGTTTTAATGGACACATTAGTGTCATTCTCAAGCAATATCTTTGTTATTTCCAAACTTCAAATGCTTTCATACTTGTACATGACCAAATTATGCAATGTTGCTATACCATGCATAATAAAATTGTGATTAAACTTTACTTTCTACCTTGCTTCCAACATATTTCCTTCCCATTCTTGAAAACACACAACAATATTTCCTCTTCGATACTTATAAATTTTACTAATATATTAACAGACATTATTCAAACATCATGTCATTGCAACAATAGTCTACAAATGCACTCACTTCACCATTAAAACTAGCCCTAATGTTTTCATATTTGTTCTCATATTTGCAAGAAGGAAAATCCAAGACCAAAATGTGTGCAGAGAACAACCATCACAATAGCAAAAACAACCTTGACATGATTCTACTTACAAATGCCTCCAACTAGAGATTTTGCTAATAATGGAAAAATTGGAGAGATGCAAAAGATAGATGTTCATTTCAAAGTTGGTAGTAGAAATTTCATTCTTGATCTCTCCTCTAGTTCCATGACACAAAAATTTCACATAACACTAATGGTAGGAAGTACGATCTTATCCATTTTGAAAAACTATTTCAATCACCTTCAATTCCAAATGGAATCTAAAATTCCAAAAAACTAATTGAACTAGTTATGTATGATCTTTTATTAACCTAGGGTTAGTCTTACATTAAATTAAATGTTAGTTTAATTAAAAGGGTAGCCTAGAAAATTTCTTTACCAACATTAATTCTCGTTACTATCTCCCTTGGGAGGTGATGTTCACTTAGGTTGGTAGGTGGAAAGTCAAACAAAAACTTCTAGAAAATGGAGGTTGATTAGTCATTTACCTAGATTTTTTTTTAAAAATCTAAGAAAGGAAATGTCCTAGCTAGATTAATGAAATTATTTTTGAAATTCCCTTTGGGGGAACTTGTAGTTAGGGGTCAAGTGAGCCTTTGGGGAGGGGTGAACAAGGCAGCCCTTACCCTCCAATGTGGGGGATTATTATTTTTATTTTTTTGGGTTTTTTCATAATCTCTAAGGGTGATTTTTTTGGGTCTCTCTTCTCTATCTTTGATCCCGTCGTTGTCTCTTTTCCCCTCCCTCCCTTTCTCTAATGGCTTTTTCCCTTCTTTTGGGGGTTAGATTCTCTAGCTTGCCCACCTTGTCTTCTTTTTCCTCTTCTTTCTCTTTATTTTCCTTGGACTAGTTATTTTATTTATTTATTTAAATGTGTTGATGGAGAATACGGGGAAGACAAGGCAATATGTTTCTCCATTATGTCCAATGGATGATTTCTTTTCATTTTATGTAGAGTTTTGTTATTCTTATGTGAATAGTTGTAATAAAATAAGTTAGGAGGTTAACTACCTGTTTAAGAATTATTGAACTTCTTTTCCCTAATATTGCCATCACCTTGAAGGTAATTAATGTGGCCTAACAAAAGGCTTATTTACATCCTTCATATTCTAGTCAATTGGAGTTGTCAACAGATGAACATAAGAAGGATTGTGCAAAATCCTCCCTATACCAATTCCAAGAATACTCATCATTAGAATTAAAAAACCTTTCATGATTTACATTAAGGAAGGCCTACTTCTATAAGTATCCCCCAATTTTCAAGCCTACTCCCTCATGTTATCACCCTTAAATATATGACCTTCAAATTAAAAGAGGCTTTGATGAACATGCATTCACCAATAGGTAACAACCTTCATTAAATCCTAATGTGTCTGAAGGACACTTCCCTTGGTGCAAATTTCACTTCTAACATCAATTGGAGATTTCTTGTAATTTCTTGGTGGGGGGTCATTTTGTTGTAAGGCAATTTCCATAATTTAAGACATTTCAACACTAGCAATGATAACACACCTCAATTGTTATGTTGAAGGAGGCATTGGTGTTCATTCTTAGGACATTTTGCACGTACCTTGGGTGAAATACCATCACACCAATGCCTCTTCCTATATATAATGGGTTAATGAAATTCAAGCAAATGGATTATTATTTTAATTTCATCCCAACTTTTTGTTTTGATCTTTTTCCACACACATTATAATTGTTTTTTCAACAATCTTTTCAAGTTTCACACAACTAATAGACTCCATTAATTGCAACTTCTATAAATTGAACTTTTCTCATTTGGGTTATTTGGTATCTCATTAACCACATTGTCATTTCCATTTTTTAATGCATGTATTGTCTTTATTCTAATTCCAATAGCATGTCCATTATTATTATTTTTAATTAAAGAAATTAGTTTTTCCATTTAGTTTTTTTAAGTTATTGATTTAATTTCTAGAACAATATCTTTCATTGTCATCTTCATGACATATGTTTTCATTTATGAATATCTCATCATCTTTTTTTTCAAATGCCTTCAAACAAAATGATAAAAAAAAATGTTCAAACATTTCCCTTTAATGTAAAATAATCAAAGAAAATTCTTAGTATATTTGGAAGGTACCTTATATCTATGAATGTCTTTACTAGAAAAGAAGAATAATTTTACACCTACTCCTTAAAAGTGGCAAGGAAATTAAGCCTACCTTATAAGTGTTAGATCCCTTGCACTCACTCTTAACAAATAGGTGTAAGAAACTTCCCCCTCCTAAAAAATTTGCAGTTTACATTTGATTAGGTGTATGATGATTTTGTTTTGTACTCTACAATGGGTAAAGCCCACATAAGAGGGGCATTCTCAAATTTTGGGGTTGGACTTTATTATCATTTCATCATAGGCCCCTTCATTTGAGAATGCATGTATCTTTGGGCTTTATCATACATGTAAAGATCTATAAAAAAGAATCTAGCATATTTGGAGGTAACATTATAAAAGGGGAAAATTTTCATTCACAAAATGTAGGCAACAAACAAAGCACCCACTTTAAAAAGTAGTTCACTTTTCCCAACACCCACACTTTTTTTCTTGTGATACCCCTTGAATACATTTTTCCCATATATTCAATGGGTATCCATTGGTATGATTGGATCATTTTATTTTTCTTGTAGGTGTTTACACCATGTAAAAATTTCAAAACAAAGCATTTTTGAATTAAACACCTCTTTCACACTACCGTGGGCCAACAATAATTTCAAGAACTTCTTGGCCCTCCTTCATATAAACCACTTGAGCAAATTCCCTAATGTATTTGGAGGAACATGGATCTTGCACCTTCTCCTTAGAATGGGAAAGAAATTAAATGTAAGTTAATACCCAAGGAGTGGGGCATTTCAAAAATAAGCATCCACTTGAAGCAGAATCGAAAGTCACTTATTTTGGGAATGCCTTGTTACACTAGTGTTACTTTTTGTAAAAATTTGTAGATTTCTTTTTTATTTTGTCTTGTGATACTTGATGAACATGAAAAACTGAACAAAAGAAATGCCCTTTGGAATGGGTGGTTCACTTTTCAAAATGCCAAGCATTGTTTGTGGACAAATTCCACTAGATAATGTGTTTTCCATATACACTATAAAATATGTCAATGCTTTATGCTCATTTATACCTTCTTGTTTAAAGTGGGATAGAAATTATGATAAGTAGGCATACTTACTGTAAAGACCTCTAATTTCTCTATTGCAAATTGTAAAATCTTATTGGGCTTTTTGAAAATTAAAAATTATGTTCATAAAAACATTCTCTAATTTCTCTAGTGTATGAAGAGAACGCCTTGCAAATTGTAAAATCCTATTGGGTTTTTTGAAAATTAAAAGTTATGTTTGTACAAGCATTATATTCTCATAAATTTTGTTGTCAATTTATTTTTCCTATGTATACCTACCAAGTATCATAGGAATTTTTTTAATAAAAATGCAAGGTCATTTTTTATGGTTAGTAAAGCACACATGCAAGACCATTACCAAAATCAGGCAATGTTCGACTACCACTTTGCACATGCCTTTATTTTGATAATGCCATCACCCTTATGCTTTACCTTACACATAATTTCCCTCCCATTTTAAAGAGAAGATGTAAGATCTAATGTTGGATGAATAATTTATTACCATGGTGAAAACATGAAATAAAGAGCCAAGGGTTCGAAGGTTAAAGTATTTTTCAAGGACTACATTTTTCACACGGCCTTCTTCTATTAGTTTATAATGCATGTTTGGCACAAATTTTCAAATTGGATATGGATTTTGAGGTAAAATATGATCCACAACATGATCAACACTTAATGTTTTTGCATCAAGTTTTACAATATAATTAAATGTATAACTTTGTTTTGAACCATGATCACAAATTTGAAAATATAATATTAATTACAAATATTCAACTATCAAAATGTAAAAGGAGGCATGTATAATTGTTTTTGGAATGGTTTGAACACATAGAACCGTTCTTGGGAAAATATTAGAGCACAAAGAATTGAAAACTTTTGGTACATATTTGACAAGGAAAAATGATTTTTAAAACAAAAAAATCACATGTTCACATTCTTTTCTTGAGTGTTTTAACATATAAAAAAACTTTTGAAACATAATGAATTTGCATGAAATTTTTGTAAAGTGTACAAATTCATTCCAATAATTAAACTAATTTTTTGATGTATAATGTTCCCATGGTGATTTTTCAAAGATATAAAAGACAATTTTAAAACATTGTGCACATTTATGTGGCTTGCTATTTCATGATTTCACCCACCATACTATACCCATAGGTATAAAATGATAAAAAATATCACTTGGGTATTTGCATGGTAAAATGCACACAAGAGGAATCAAAACTAAATGTGTAAATAAACTTTTAAAAATATTGCAACTTAAAATTAATTAATTTTAAATTTATTTAGATTTACAATAAGTTGATTTGGAATTTAAAATTTTAAAAATTAAAGAATATAAAATTGTTTCATATTTATTTCTTTGAATAGATCATGTACACTAATCGCATTATCAAACTTGACTAATATATAGTTGAGATTTATCATTATCGAAAGGAGGATAATTGTGTTAAGGAAGGTAAATATAGGGTATGTGCCCAAAAAAATTCATATTTTAGCATATATGCATTTCCACATTTTGCAACACATTTGGTATGATGAATTTGTTTGAATTATGGTGATTGATTATTGAATATATTTTCTTTTGGCATTTTTTTTAATTCATTACATTAATTGTCTTGATAAAAAACTTTTACCATATGATCTTGGGAACCCTTTTAGATTTATTGTCATTTTTCATTGTAAAAATGATTTGAATATTTTTAACACTATTTATTGATTGATTGCATTTTGATAAATTTTTGATAGGATGTTTGCATGCGTTTACATTTGCAATGCCAATTAACTAGCAATTCTTTCTTCACTTTGAATTTTTCCATATTTGTGTAAATATTTCTTTTACTTTGTTATGCATTTGGACCCACATGGTATGTATAAGGTAAATCATGAAATATTTACCCTTATTGTCACCGTACAAATAGTTTCATCATTTACCTTTACCATTGCCCATATTGATAATGTTGCAAAGCCTATATGCCCTTACGTGGTTTTGAGTATCTTTTAAAGCCTATTTGCCTTTATTCGGCTATTATATGTTTTGAACATTTTTATTTACCCTCATCTCCCATGTGTATTGAAAGGGATATACCCATTCAACACTAGTAAGAACCCTACACTTTTGATGCCTCATGGTCTAAGTATGTTTAAGTTCCCGATAATCTTTACTTCATGGTTTATGATGGGTAAAGCCCATAGTTCATGAACATTCCCAAAATTCGGGTTGGACTTGGTTATTGCATTGTCCTAGTCTCCTTTTGCAAGTGCATGCACCATGGGGTTTTACTCTACACATAATCCACAATCCTGAAACAAAATGCTAATAATATATTCATCTATATGTCACACTTCTCATGGGCATCTAACACAATGTGAAACTAATCAAGTGATTTGTTGTCCATATGTAATGTAAAATTGGTCTCATAGGAATCTGTCTATGAATGTTCTTTGGTTGTTTTGTTTGTTACTTTGAGATCTTCCAAACCATGGCATTCCATGTCATGTTTTTGGTACCATTGGAAACCCTTCCATGAGTATGGATGCACCAAGGTGGTTTGGTAGTGTTTAGATCTATGGGGCGAGGGTTATTGAATATTGAACAATTTTGTCAAAGAAAATTTATCAAAACTAATTATTGTAAGGAAATTGGGTAAGCTTTTAGTGAGACTTTGACAATTGGGATTTCTTGGGGGGTTATTTTGTGATGTTCAAACCTAAGGTACAGGAGATATTCAATTTTGAGTCATTTTTGTCACTACAAATTAATTAAAAAATTTAAATAATCTTTTGACAATTGAGCTCTATTCTCAAGGTCCTATTCACACTTGGGGTTGATGGCAAAGACCACACTAGACTTGTTTAAAATGCATTATGACTAATGATTTATTCGAGAAACAAAAAACATTGGGAATGTTTTTAAAAAAGTGTGAATTTGATCATTTGGATCATTTTGGGCAAAAAATCGTCCACCTTGGTATCAAAAAATTGAAAGAAATAAAGAAAAAACCCTTATTCATGACCCAAATGAATGCATAATATTGAAAAATCTCCACAATTGTTTTTGTGACCTTTTGTTACAGAAACACAAATAGGAAAAAAGAAAAGTTGTAAAGAAGAAACAATTCCACTTTCGTTGAACATAATTCATAATACAATGAAGTGGCATTCCACTAACCAAAGCACTTTGAGGGTATCGCATGATTGTAGGCCCCTTATTTGAGAATGCTCCCACCTTAGGACCTTATATGTGTAGCTTTATGATGAAAAGGTCCATAGCCAATGTATTGTAAAAGCCCTTGGAGAAAATCCTAGTGTATTTGGAGGGCACTTTATATGGGTGAATGTCCCTCCTAGAAAAGAGCAACCTTGGTACACCTAAATAGGCCTAAGATGTTGAGAATTCAAGCTCAACTAGTTAGGTTTCATTAGTTACTAGAGTAAGAAAGTAACTAGGTTATTTTCACAAGGTTGAATTACTTTCGTTACTTATTTTAGTTTGGTTATTTGTGGTTTGGTCTTGTAGTTAAATACCTTGGTGTTGATGGTTTGCCTCTCTCTTTTCTTCATTACACAAGTTTGTGTATTTCATGTAACAAGAACCTTGGAGAGTTCTTAATGATGTGCTTTGTGTTGTGAGCATTATGTTGTAGTTTCCTTTCAATAAAGATTTATGTTTGCACTTGAGTAGATCTCCTATTTGTTAACATGGTATCAGAGCTTAGGTTGATTGGTGAGAAAGTTGAAAGAGGTCTAGAGCTAGAAAGTCTCTAGAACTAGAGCTTGAGAGTCTCTAGTAATATCATAGGAGTTTGTCAAGTGCAAAAGAGAAAAAGGGAAAGGAAAGAAGTGA
>Ga0116227_10005739_pt1 | contig 25847 bp, 19 predicted proteins | sample S1TSphgellanicum_FD_89693 | JGI IMG/M metagenome (GOLD analysis project Ga0116227, IMG submission 89693) | Host-associated microbial communities from peat moss isolated from Minnesota, USA - S1T2_Fb - Sphagnum magellanicum MG | ecosystem: Host-associated > Plants > Peat moss > Unclassified...
AAATTATTTTTTTAATTTTGATGGAAAAAATACCAAAGATATTTTTTTTTTTAAATTTTTTTTTTTTAAAAAAAAAATTTTTTTTAATTTTTTTTTTTTTTTTTTTTTTTTTTGGTATGCATTCATGTGTCTATATTTAAGCTATTTTTATGGCCCATTTCAATTTTATTTGCACAATTTTGTAAGTAATTTCAAAAAGGTGAATGCAAACATCCTCATAAAAAATTGTGCATCCATTAACACAATTGACATCCAATTCTTCACCATTACATTTTCAATTATAACATTGATTTTTTGTTTCAATTTAAAATCAAACTTTTGAGATGTTCAATAAACACACAAAAAACCAAGGACAAGTAATTGTTTCCAAGGCAGTAAATGTAAATTTATTTATTTTTGGTTTTTTTTCTTAATATACATTTTTCATGTGTATATAGGTTATCAAATGTATGAATATGATTTGCATTACCACCCAACCAAGTTTATAAGAGGTGTAAGCTTATAAACATTTATGACATCATTTTGATAATTATTACTATGATTTGTGTAAGATTGACAACTCATGTTCTTTTCATATTCACATAAATGTGACAATTTTGTAAATAATGATTTAGTTCATTATTGACTTATGATAATTTCATAACCTTTATTATTTTATAATAATGTTTGCATGACTTTTCATTTATTCATAAATAAATGAAATCTATTAATGCCTATTGTAGTTAACTTGCAACTAATGCATTACCAAATTATTGTGTTGCAACCAATTTGCCAATGGTGTAATACTGCAACTTAAATTCAATTAATATAAAAACCTACTTGTGATTATTTATTGTTTACAACTATCATTAGTATTTTTTGCAACTATAGTGCAACTAACTTGCAACTAATATTTTTTTCATTCATACATTTGGATGGCTTTTAACATCATTTTCATCCAAGAAGACCCATCTATGGGTTTTAATTACAATTGTGATCAAATGAATTACAACCTTATGTGCATTCAAAATGTAATTTGCATATTCCAAGGTGTCTAGGTTTATATTGGTGTATTAAAAACATTTTATTCATTAATATATGGGTCCATACTAAGATGTAAATACATATAAAACATATTACGTATAATGGTGTATTTTTATAGAATTTATTAAGTTTTTCATCATAAAAAATTTCTAATAATTGCATTGAAACTAATTATTTAAATTAAATTAAAATATTTTAAAATAATTATAATTATATTAATTATACATCAATTGAAGTAACTATATATTTAAAATCAAATTTGGTATTCATAATTTTTAATTTTTATTCGAGATTATAGTTTCAACTATTTATAATAATTTGAATGCAATTACATCATTTGATGATGTAATAATAATAATAATAATATGAATGATTCATAATCACTTATTTAAAATAAAAATTTATTATAACATAAAAATTTCCATGATTTTTATGTATTTTGCATTAAAATATAATTAAATAATTTACACACATTCAAATTAATTTATTAATACATTAATTACATAAGTGGCATAATTCATAATTAAACTTAATTACTCATAACTCATAACTTATGATTTTGAGTTTATCAAATTATCTAAAATGTGTATAATAATTGTCAAGGAATTAAATTAATTGATAAAATTAATTTAATTAGAATAATTAATTTATCTCCACAAAATATAAATAAAATAAAATAAAGTATTCATTTTTATAGTCTCTATTATTTATATATAAAAGAATTGGTGTGTGTCCGTCCGTTTGTCTGATATCTTATTAGCTGGAACTCTGTCCGATATCCTATTGGCTGAAAATCACTTAGTGTGATGGGTATCACTCAGTGTGATGGGTATCACTCAGTGTCAGGAAAAATCACTCAATGTGATGGGTATCACTCAGTGTTAGGAAAAATCACTCAGTGTGATGGGTATCACTCAGTGTCTGGTATTTACTATATTAGCAAGCTCTCAATTGAAGGGACAATTGCCAGCTCAAGCAAAGGTACCCGATTTTGATAAGGATTCAAGAAGCCCCCTTTTTGTGGGGGAGGGCTACTCCCAAGCAGTAGGAAAGCCTAAAAAGGCATTGCTTGTTACGACTCAAAGATGGCAGTGCCGGCACTTGCAGGGAGACGCCCGTAACAAAGCCAACAAATGCCTTACTAAAAACTGGGACTCTGCTTTTGGTCTAGAAAAGGCCCCATGGACGAAATAACAAGACAAGAAGAAAGAAAAACAGAAAAAGCACACAAACACGAGAGGAAAACAGAACTTTCTAAACTCTTCAGACCTGTCAAGCTTTGGAATGACTCTCCGAGGAGCTAAAGGCTTAGTTCTTGGAACCTGCAAGAGGACCTTCTAGGAAACCAAAGAATGTCATGAAGAAAAAGAAAGGACTTAAAACAAAAATAAGAGGAAAAAACAGAAAACAGACAAAAACACAGAAAAACAAGGAAGACGCCACACACATAATCTCTTAAAGAACATGTAAAACTTTAAAATGACCCTCCAAGGAGTTAAAGCCTTGCTACTTTCAACCTGCAAGAGAACCTTACACGAAAACAAAACATGTCTTTAAGACGAAAGCAAGACACAGAAACGCAAAAGAGGACAGGAGGAGAAGAGTAAGACACAAAGGGAAAAACACATTAACTAGAAGGAACCATGATTTTAGATGTCCTTAGTCCAGTCGGAAAGAAAGACAAAGAAGATGTCCTTAGTCCAGTCAGAGAGAAAGACAGAGAAAGATGGGTGGTTGAAGTTTTCGAGGCGAGCAAGGTTCATGTTTCCAATGCAGCCTGGTGCTACAAATCTTACAAGAAACGATAGTTTTCCTGCACACACCTGCACACACTACATAGGTGGAGACAGTTCAGTTGGATGAGACGACAGGGAGGTTCTATCGAACTCCGAAGATGTCAGTGGAGCACCCCTACCCAGTGACCAAGATCATGTTCATTCCAGACAAGGAAAGCCAGAAAACGGATTTGATGGCAACCTCGGGAGACTACTTGCGCATATGGCAGATCCATGATGCATATGAGGAGGCGAAGAAATTGGAGCTCAAGAGCCTTCTCAACAATCGACCAAAATATGAGTATTGCGTCCCACTCACGTTCCCGATGATTAGCACCAGCAGTTTCGCGCAGGGTATCAGTCATTCAACTAGTTTCCTAGCTACCAGTGAGCTTTTGGCGGAGGTTCTTTCTAAAGTGGATCTACCACAAAAGCACAAAATCGAATATGGTGGAGGAGAGAAACAACAACAACAACAATTGTTATCCCAAATTCAATCAACAGCCAAGACAAGCCAGACAGCCAGCGCCCCCACCTCGCATTTTGCCCCCACCGACGCCTGAGCAAAAACGAATCCACTCGAGCACCTTACGGAGAACCGGAATGAAAAGGCGTAAACCGGCGGTCGACCTCGTCCACTTCACGAACTCGGAAGGACACCACGTAACCGCGACGGCAAGACCCCAAAACACTTCCAGTGTCGACCACAAAAAGTCACATGAGTATACCTATATAAAATAATCGGTTTTTGCAACATCATGAATGTTTTGACTTGTTTTATTATAATTTGAATGATTAATCTAATTTATATAGATTATTTTATTTTTAATTTATAGTTAATAATTTCTATCATAATCTAAATGATCTACTAAATTATTTTTTAAAAAATAATAAAAATCTAATTCTACAATATTTGCAAAAAACAGTTGATTAAAAGTTTTAATATTTTATTTTATGAATGGAACATCAAAATTATTGTAATAGTTAGTAAGGAAATTTGTTAATTATTATATTTAATTAAAGAAATTAATAATAAATAGTAATATAAGATAATTAATAATAGTTAAAAAAAATTTGTAATAAGTGAAATAAAAATGTGAAATTTTTTTTTTTTATAGTGTAGACATTATATATAATAAAATTATGAATGTTATGTGAAATTATACATTATTCCATATTCATTACAATAATTTTAGAATAATGAACATTTATATCGAAATTTAATAGTACTATGAATAATATTTATTAATTATTGATTGTATAATATAATTTGATAAATAATATTAAATTATTGGTTAATTATATAATTATGTAATTAAAAATTCTCACAAATTATTACTATATGTATTTAATTTGATAATGTTTTTTTGTTAATAAATTCTTTTGAGTTTTTAAATATTTATTATTATTATTTTTCAGCAATTAATCAACTTGTTGATTAATTAATCATTTTAAATTTAATTATATAATTTGTAGAAATCAAAGCAAAACATATGAAAAAAACTTTCTTGTTGTAAATAATTGTAACATAGTTTTCAATTAAAAGTTCAACTTCAAAATTTATTCCATAAACTTTGTTTCCCAATTTCATATAAATTATATTAAAAATAATTTTTTTTACATTTACATATTAAAAAAACATGCACAATATGGGATGGGGAATTTAAAAGGTTTAACCCCAAAAAAATTGATGTACTAACCTTTTAAATACTTTATTCATGTAACCAACTTATCAATTTAACTACTTATTTATGTACCAACCTAAATAGATATGCAACTTACATAGGTAAGTACATTTAGTTTTGTTTAACCCATTTAAATATCTACGTACTTAAATTGATTTTGAGTAATTTAATTAATATGCCATGTGGCAGATTGATTACACCACATCATAATTCAAATCATCTAAACATATGAATAAAATGTCTTAAATTAATTCATAATTATATGTAAAATCATTAAAAGTTGAAACATGTGGTAACACATCATTTGTTTTTAAACAACAATATGTATACAATAAATTAAAAATTAAAGATTTATTTATTTTTTCGTAAAAAAATCATTGTCATTTACGATTAATGTCATCTATGACTTGTTCAATGCAATTAATAAAATTTTAATTCAATAAATGAGATTTTAATTATAAATATTGTTAACAAACAAAAATTAATTACAAAAACAAGTTGCAAATTATTAATTTTTTTTACAATGTGAACCTCCATTGACTTAAAGTTTTAAAAAAATGTCCATCTATTTGGCCCAATTGTATTGATAGTTTCCATGAAATGTAAAATTTTTGATTTGGAGCCTCCATAACTTAACTTTTAACTTGTACCCAAACTTGCATAAAATCAAGAACCTACCAACATTGGTTCAAACCATCCATATATAGTTTTTGAAAAAATAACACTAGCTAGAATAATTATTATTATTTAACATTTAAGAATTCTGACCTCCATTATCATAAAGCAATTATTTCTCGAATGTGCAACACGATGCTTCACAATCAAAACAAGCGGTGGAAGAAGGCAAACAACAATACGAAATGAAGAGACAAATTTCTTGAAAGCCACCATATTATCTTACACTTCTTCAAAAAGATTATATCTTCCTTCTTTATTGTTAGCAAACAAAAATTAATTACAAAAATAAGTTGGAAATTATTAATTTTTTTTGTAATGTGAACCTCCATTGACTTAATTTTTTTTTAAAATGTCCATCTATTTGGCCCAATTGTATTGATAGTTTCCATGAAATGTGAAATTTTTGATTTGAAGTCTCCATAACTTGACTTCTAACTTGTACTTAAACTTGCATAAAATCAAGAACCTACCAACATTGGTTCAAACCATCCATATATAGTTTTTGAAAAAACAACACTAGCTAGAATAATAATAATTATTTAACATTTAAGAATTTAAACCTCTATTGTCATGAAGCAGTTATTTTTCGAATGTGCAACACGATGCTCCACAATCAGAGCAAGCGATGGAAGAAGGCGAGTAATAGTATGAAATGAAGAGACAAATTTCTTGAAAGCCGCCATATTGTTTTGTACTTCTTCAAAAAGACTATATCCTCCTTCTTTAAAAAAAATATCTATAGTCTTCTCCCAAAAAAAATATATCAAAAAAAAATCATAATAGCATATTAATATTTTTACTCTCTTTCTTATAAATGATGGATTTTTTTTTTCCAATTCACAACAAAAGCAATGAATGGAAACAAACTAGTTCATATAAGTACAGGGTTTCTTTCAAATATCACATAAGCTTCATTGACATATTTGCATCAGACATCAAATCTTTTGTTGCATAACGGAAAAAGAACTAGTTCCCACAGACTCTCATTCTTACATAACCAAAATGTAAGTTTCTGACTAATTTTTATATTTCTTCTATGCTACATGTAATTTTATTCCTTTGGTTTTTTATATCGTTATTTGAGGTAGGATTCTTTTTTATGTTTTTGGTTGTCGGGTTTTCTGAAAAAGGTCGTAGCACGTGACCTATTCTTGCCTCTGCAACATGAGTGTTTGTAATTATTATTTTTTTGTGGTTTTTGTTTTCGATTTCATGATTCCTCCCAGCGTTTTGGATGGCGGAGAAGGTTTTGCTAGGAGGCATGAAATTAGAACCTCTTACCATTCTCTCACTTCAAGTTGGGAGCTTATTCACAAAAATGCTCCTATCCCAAATTAGCGTTTTGGAAATGGTACATGCACGGGCGAAATGATCAAAATGATGACATTTATTATACTAATTAAGTAGACCAAAATACACGAAAATGTTGGTTCATGAATGCATTGTTGTTTTTTTTCGCTAATGTATGGTAGAATGGATTTGTGAATGCATTATTATTTTTTCCCCAATGCAATCAAATGTAACTATATGCAACCATGTGTATGATTGTGTTTCAAATAATAAGCCAAGTAGTAAATTATATGTTTAAGAAAAACATGAAGTTATACATAATTACAAACCAATTTAAAGGCTCTTCCATTGTCACAATACTACCTAACATTTCATTTCGCATTTGAAATGCATTATGGTCTTTTGATGCCAATGGTTTGGTATTTTTTCACATTATTAGTGCAAGGGGCTCTAGATCTTGACCTTAACATGAAATAATGTCAATATTCATAGTTAATTAAATTACTTGAAGACGTAATGCATCTGAATTTGAACACTAGTTTTAGAAACGATCCCTACCTACATTGTAGTTTGTAAATTTTGCTTAAGTTGAAATTTTTATTTATTTTCTTTTATTATTAATTATTTTTCTTGCAACCTTTAAATTTTAATCGTTGTTGAAATCAATGGAAATTCTTGATTGTTAATTGTGTGAAGGCTTTCATCAAACTTTAGTGAATTAGTTCGAAGTTATGGTTTTCTATATTTGTGCATGACCAAAGCGTCCATGCGCATATTTCGCAATGGTATTCATTGTAGCCATGGAATTTTGATTATGGAAAAAAAAGTTATATAAATCTAAATCCAAATCAAAAATATCATTTTGAACAATCACTATAATTTTTTGTCAAGAAAACACATTTACATGATTCATTTTTAGATTCAATAATTCGTTAATAATTTTTGTGTTATTTTGATGTCGTAAGTACCATTAATCAATTATGCGTAACACATAAAGAATAAACATGTGCTAGTATAAATTATTTCACATTGTTCTTGTGTTATGTCATATTAATTCAAATGACATGAAATGTTTATTTTGGAAACAAATGTTTTTTTAAAAAAATTTAAGAAAATAAATGTTTTTTTTTTTTTCCAAATTTCACACTTCAAAAAAATTTCAATCATTATAAGTCCATAAAAAAAATTTAAATGATAAAGTGATAAAAAAATATTTTAAAGAAAAAATATGTTCAATAAATTAATATATGACCCTAAAATCCACATTCGAGTATGTGTGTGCATTAAATTCATAATTTCATGTCATTTTCATAACTATAAATGATGAGCATCAGAAAAACATTACGTGAAATGAAAGTTTTTCAAAATATTCATAATCAAATAGTCTCATTTAAGATGATAGTGAGGCCAAAGGTATGTGTCAATAAACTTATTAGCTTAATTATCAAACTTGAATAAACTTTTAAACCATATGCCAAAATAAACCTAGACCATGAAATTGAATAAATTTTTTGAAACTCAACCTTAAGTTATATTATTTTTATATGTGAATGTCACATAAATAAAAGATTTTCATATAAAATAATATATTCAATTACTTGAGATTTCATTTGAAATTTAATTTTAGCAAAAAATTTAAAATAATTTTTTTATTATAAATAATTATTAGATTGTCATACAATGTCCAAAATCATACAATTTAATCAAAACATAATTAGAAAAAAGGCGAACATCCTTAAAATTATGAACATTTTTTGGGGGTTTGATTAAATTTTTAAAAAATTGAAAATTGGAAAAAACCTATAATAAAATATTCTTTTGAGAAAAAAAATGTAAAAAAATTTAACATAATAAATAAGCTAGTGGATGTGAAGTTGCAACATATAATTAAATGTTTAACATTTTTTTATCATTGGGTTTTTTCAATTTATTCGTTTTCCTCATTTTTTCATAATTATGAAACACAATTTCAATGAGACATAATTATAATGTATGAAGCACAATTATCTTCAAATGAAAAATTATGCAAAATATCTTAACATTTTCATTTATTTTTCCTCCTCAATTTTTGCTTCCTTATTCATGACCTTTTGGCCATTTACACCTTTTTTTTCACCACCATTTTTTATTCCACCTCTTCATTTGTTTTGCATTATGTTGCCTTAAAATGAATGCAACATTTTTTTTTTGTTATTTTCCACAAACTTCAAATTTTTTATTTTTATGTATTTATATTATATTTACATGTGTTTAATACCATAGTACCTAGGCCAATTGGACATGCTGTTATCAAGTATTTATTTAATTTTTAAATATATAATTTGACACATTTTTAAATTATTATTATTATTGAAAGAAAATTGTAATAATTTTGGATATCTTGATAATAATATATGAGCTAGTGCAATAAATTCATGTTTTCCATTAATACATTAATTTATTTATTTTAATGAATCAATATATGGTCTTTATCCATGATTAATGAATTAAAATTTTTTTTTAATTTTATTTTTTTAGGTTCCACATTTTTTAAAAATTATTGAATGTGAATTTTTATATTATTTTTAAAAAAAATGTTGATAAGCATAAATTTTTTAAATGATTTTTTTAAATATTTAAAAGGTAGTGGATAATTAAAATGATTCATACCATGAATTTTTCTTACATGTTTTTTTCCATAGATATTGACTAATGCAAAAAGATGTCTATTAACTAAAATGCATATATTTATGACATTTTCAATCATTTTATTTGAATTAGTGCTATAAATTGGTGTATTAATCTATGGTGATCCATGATTGTGTTCATTTTCACGACATTTATAATGTAAACTAGTAAAAAAATCATTAAATGTTGTACAATAATTCTTATTTTTATGAAAATGAATATGGTAAATATAATAATGTGCACATGTAATATGAAGAGTGCAATAATTTTGGTTTACACTAATTGTTTGATGCTTGAAAAAAAATTCATTTTTGTCCATTTAATAAATTGAATTACATTGTTGATTCACAAAATGATATATTTGATGTTGGAAAATTAGATTGACATAAACTTCATTTAGGTTGGTATGCAAAAATTAGTTCATTAACGATCATTTAGTGCATTACGTCCATTGTCATAATAAAACAATCAAAAGTTTTGAAAAGCAAATTCACCATCAATAGCAAAACATATAATTGTGTTTATTTTAAATCATATGTGAATAAATTATGTAAACAATACACCAAGTAATGCATGGCATGGATTTTGCCCTTACCACTCCAATCAACAAAAAATATTAATATTTACTCTTTTTCAACACGAAGAGTCCAATAGACCTATTTTGAATATTTGAAAAATTTGACAATAAAAGATAAACAAACAAGGTTCACATGTTGAAAGAAAATGTTGGCAAAATTGAAAAAAATCATGGTTTCAACACATTTCTCCCCATACTATGTCCTTGATTTCTTTTTAAATGTGTGCACCAAAATTGCCATTTGTTCCTCACTAAATGACATGTATTTTCACAACAAAAACTCCACAGAATCCATTATGCATATGCTATTATTATTATTTTATTTTTTCTAATCTTCCAAATTAATGTTTTCTTTATATTAAATATATTTTAATTTTGAAAAAATAGTATCATAAAGTTAATTAATATATATATTTTACCCAACAACCAATATATTGAACCTTATATTTTATTCATGTCATTTTCCGATTCGAAAATGAATGTTCTTCCTCAGTATGTGAAAACATCAACAAATCATTAAACTTGTTTAATTATAATACACAAAACCATGACAAAATAATCAAAGAAAGTCACGAATAATTGCATATATAATCCTTTCCATTCCATTGTACCATACATCTAAAATAATCAAATTATTAACTTTCAAAATGAAAATGAACATACTTAATGAATTAAATTAACATGAAAATTATACTACATGCATCATCAATATGAAAATTATAAAACGATCATTCCAACTCAACAATGTATGTCAATTGTACTTGAAGCATATTGGACAATCCACAAACCAATAAACTTTTCATTTCCTCTTCTAGATCATGATCCAGAATGTTATCTTATTAACTGATTTTTTGCATGCTCCTTAGGCAAAGGCATTATACAACTAGTTGTTCATTTTAAATGTGAAACATCTTTTATCAATCTCATACTACCTTGGCATCTTTGACACTAATTATATTGCTTTTGAAAATGTTGAAATTTCCTTCTTTTTCAAGGAATTTAAACAAAATTGAAGATACTTCGGAAATATTCTATTTTTGACCTAAAGTAAATCATGATTCAATAGACAAGTGTTGAAGTTGCCCTTGAACTCCAATATTTTTCTCATAGTGATCATAATAGCAATTAATTCAAACCCTAGTAAGTTGTAAAAAAAAAGTCCTTTGGTCACAACACTCATTCAAATCCTAATCCTTTGAAAGATTTTTTATGGTGAAACCTTTGTCACAACTCACACCAATGACTAATCATGACAAAAACTCACAATGCTGCCAAAGAACCACAAGTGGGTGTTGTTGGAAGAGATGTTAGTCATTCATGAAGGAGTTTGTGTTAGAAGTGAAACATATGAATTTCTCATGTAATGGCAACAATAAATAGCGAGGATGAGCTTGAGGAAGGAGTTGCAATGCACCTTGAGTGGCTTCAATGTGATTAGATAAGTATCGCAATAATCGTAATAGCAATTGATTCAAACCCAAGTTCCTCGTAGAAAAAAGTATGTTGGCCACAACTCTCCTAGTCCTTCACAACGAAAAGTCCTTTGTCACAACTCTCTAACACCAATGACAAATCATGCCAAAAACTCGTGATGTTGCAAAAGAACCACAAATGAGTATTGTTTGAAGAGATGCCAATCATTCATGAACAAGTTTGTGTTGGAAATGAACCAAATTAATTCTTCATGTAATGGCAACGATAGTGAGGATGAGCTTGAGGAAGGGTCTGTGGCGCACCTTGAGTAGCTTCAATGTGACCAAACAAGTATGGCACTGGGTAAAATGGCCAAGGGATGTAGGCTTCTCCCACTGTATCAGACAAGCCCAATCCCACTGCACTTGGAAGTTCTACAGACATTGACAATTTTCGTTTGCTTGGTGCTGTTTCTTCTCCACCAATTAGCAAGTCATCAGCTGCAACTTCTGGATCCTCAAGCCATGCACCAACCTGGATACCAAACAGGTAGGATGAACCTTGAATCTCTTATGAAACCTTGTTATCTCCTATGAAGCAGAAAGAAACACGTGTGTTGGCAAATTTTTCTTTTGTTGATCATGCATCTGAAAGCAAAAAAAATTGCATAAATTGAAGAAAGACTCAAGAGGTAATCAATTTGTTCTTGCTGCCCATTTGGTAGCTTACCAGATTCATGACAAGCATCAGATACAGAAGGTCTTCAGGTCTACTGCAATTGACCAGATCCCAGGATCTCAATGGATTTACACATGTTGTCATGAGCTCAAGGAATCATCAGACCAAGGTTCCACTGGATTGATTCTATTACAAGCTCTTTGCAAAATTGCTCAAAAAATGTTATTCACCATGTTTGCGTTGGAAACCTGATTTCCGAACTGTCAGGATTGAAAACACAAGCAGCAATCAATCAATATTACAAGTAACCAAGCAAAGAGCTGAGTTCCAGAGACATAAGCCAGCCCACATACTGAAGACCGGAAGATTGGAGACTGACAGAAGAGAAACTCTCATCAAAAGTTCCGAACTCCAAACCTTGGAAAAAACAAAAAAAGCTATAAAAGTTTTGCTCCTGAGACCCTAAGTTGTGAACCCTAAGCTCTAAATCTTCGTTGCCTGCTAGCCTTGCATCGAATCCAGAACTCGCGTAGTCGAGGATTGTTGTTCGATAGAAGAGCATTGATCGTTCCACCAGCAGCAGCAAATTGTTTTTTTCTTACGTAAGCGGAAGAAATTGTCGAAGAAGCAAGAAACCTATTCACGCGCTTTTGAGGGTTTAGTGGGGTCGCCCGAGCGAAAGCTGGAAACGGCTGAAGAATCCCTGTAGCCTTTGAGCTGCAGGCGTTGTGCATGGTAGGGATGGCGATGGAGGAGGAGGAGAAGAGAAAGAAGAGAGTGCTGCCTATCAATCAATACGAGGGACCAATTCTGGATGCCATCGCCAACAACACTGTGGTGGTGATCATCGGAGACACCGGCTCCGGCAAGACCACGCAGCTAGCTCAGATCCTGTACAGAGCGGGATATACAGCAAATGGCATCGTTGCCGTCACTCAGCCGCGTCGTGTTGCAGCTGTCTCTGTTGCACGGTACGCACAAGGGACAATTCAGAGACACTCTGATTCCCCTTCCCAAATCTCTCTCCCCTCTTGTCTTCCTCTTTTTCTTATCTTCCCAAGCATCAAACACATCAGTGTTTGTGGGGGGTTTCAAGGTCTGAAAATCATTAGGTTGAAACAGATGCTATGCTGCTGCACAGATCGATGAAAAAATCTGCCAAATACTTCTACAACTCTGTCTGCATAGGACAGAAATCCTGAAATGTTGCATCTTGAATCTTGCAGCATCATCTTGATGAGAGGGTTTTTGTCAAGTTCAGAAAGAGATCTCCTGTTGGGTTTTTGAGGTCAGCAGAAATCTCTGGCTGCATCAGAGTTGTCACACAGTACATCACATCTTGAATCTCGCAACATCATCTTGATGAGAGGGTTTTTGTCAGGTTCAAAAAGAGATCTTGTGTCAGTTTTTTGAGATCAGCTCAGGTATCTCTGGCTGCATCAGAGCTGTGACACAGTGTGTTCCATCTTGAATCTTGTAACATCTTGATGAGTGAGTTTGTAAGTCAAGTTCGAAACAAATCCAATGAGACTTAGATGACATGAATTGTCTGAAAGATTGCTTGCTACCATTATGATGAGTTGGTCATTGCCTTATCTCATTTATCTGGCAATTTGAAGTATTGTTGAGCTAGTGCATTTGATGCATAAACCTGATATACATACCCAGCAGTGTCATTTCAATCTAGTGTTTGCTGTGTTTCTGGGAGAATTCTGTGCAAGTGTTTTGTCATGGGTTAAAGGGATTAGAATTTGTCCGCTCTCGGAAGGATGCAGTCTTTCTTAAGGATCCAGTTGACACCCTCATCTTTCTTCTTCATCAGATCTCGAGAAGTATCTTGGTTACCAGATTGATTTGAAACACCTGACAATATGCCGGAACTTAGTGCAATAGGCTTGTAAATGGGTCATCTTGGATGGTTTTTTTGTTGGCACCTTGGATCTTTGGATGTGTGTGGGTTGAGCTCCATCAGTTCTTTTTGCCATTCTGTTGATTTGAGGCCTGTGCATGGGTGTATTTGGTGTCTTCTCCTCCTCAGTCGGGTGGCATATGAAATGGGAGTTCAGTTGGGGGATGAGGTGGGATACTCCATCAGATTTGAGGATCGAACCTCCAGCAAGACCTGCATAAAGTACTCTTTCTTCCTTCTTGCGCTCAGGAATTGTCAGGTATTTTGGTTCATAAGAGGCAGTGGCAGTGAGCAGGTGTAGGCCAGAGCTTGGTTAGTCTCATAGGTGGAGAATGCTTTTCTGAACCAAAGGATTTTACATTGTACATAGCAGATTTTTGCTGCAGAGCAGCTCAATCCAAATGCAAGTCTTGATGTTATTGGTGATACTGAAGTGGGGATCGTGTGGAATACAGGTATCTGACTGATGGTTGCCTGCTGCGTGAGTGTCTGTTCGACTACAAGTTCCAGCAATATTCTGTCATCATTCTGGATGAAGCCCATGAACGGAGCCTGAACACGTACGTGTGGATGGCCTTTCTCTTCATTTTGAAAGCTAGAGAACTATCTTTCCTATTAAGCTTTAGCAGTACATGAATTGCAGTGGGGATAAGAAGCATGAGTCTATGGCTTAAGGAGCTTAACATTTCAATGCCTAATGTGGTGTACATCACTGTTATGTTGCCCTTTTCTAGTCATAAAACAGTGTGCATGGTGCTGTCATGTCTACCGCCAGTAATAGTGCAGAGAGACTAAAGGCAAGATGCAGATGTCTGAATAGAAAAGTTGGGAGATGTATAAATCTATTTGCTTGTCTGTGTGTGCATGCTTGCCTGAAACTCTGAGCAGATTGTTTCATGCTTATGTACATCCACTGTTGGGAGCTGATGAAAACCTTGGGGAGCCATGGCAGCCCGTCACTGCCATTCATGACAAAGGTGATGGTTGGCCACTTTGTGAGTGACACTCATAAGGCTATGACTGCTCTCATTCGTGTGTTGTTACCTTCAAGTGTTGTTGTAGAGTCTCTGCAATCTCATAAATTGTGGCTATGTGTGAACAGGGACATATTGTTGGGTTTATTAAAGCGTGTTGCTGCAGAAAGGAAGCCAGAATTGAAGGTGATCATAACATCAGCCACACTTGATGGGCAGAAATTTTCCGAATATTACTTCAATTGCCCTGTTGTAACAGTTCCAGGCAAGCTCTATCCTGTTCAACTGCTCTACAGCGTGGACCGGCCTGTAAATTATCTGGATTCTTCAGTGCAGACAGCACTTGGTGAGCATGTTTCTTCCTTAGAATTTGTGATAATCTGTGCTGAATCTCTTTACCTATGCCTGGCAGAGAGTGGGGCAAGTATTATGGGTAAAAAGAGATAAGGACTCAAGTTCCACAGCTGGTGGTTATGGTGCAGATATACATGTCCGAGAACCTCCAGGGGACATACTACTCTTCATGACAGGACAAGTAGGATGAATTCCCCCCATTTAATTCTTTATGTCAGTTTCCCTCAGCTCTTGATTGCTTATCCCCTCTGTTATATGCTAAGTTCTGTAGGATTCATTGACCAATTCTACTGGTGCTGTGCACTACAGGAGGAGATATTGAAAGCAATAACTATGCTTGAAGAACGGGTGAAAGCTCTTGAGGAGGGATCCTGCCTTGATGTTGAGATTCTCCCTCTTTATGCATCTTTGCCTCCTGAAAGCCAGGCATGTTACTATTCTTGTCTGGGTGCTTTTGTCAAGTTGCTGTTGCTTCTGTCAGGTTTTCAACAGTACATGCCAAAGTAGTGAGGCTTGTCCAATGTTGTGTCTACATGGTTTTGGTTCTATACAAGCATATGTAGACAACTTCTACAGCAGTTACTGTTAGGTTCCAATTTTGGTTAATAGTGAGGGTGGATGGGTACTGGTAGGTGGATACAGGCTCGTGTGTTTCTTGCACCACCATCCAACTGTCGGCGAATTATTGTGGCAACCAACCTGGCGGAGACTTCTCTTACTGTAGATGGTGTTGTGTATGCTGTTTGAGACCTATTCCTGTAATGTTCTCTTGGTTTTAATTTACAGTCTTCTCGTTCGTACCTGAATTTTCAGTTGTAGATTACTTAAGTTATAAATGTCTAGGACTCCAATTCACTGTAGGCCATTTATCTTCCAATAATGTGGGGACAAGGCAGCCCTCTGCCTCTGGCCTGCCAATCTAGAAGGGGGAATGTGTAGAAAATGCCATTCACCTTTTTCCTACTCTCAGAAATCTTTGCTAGTTTGATTACATGTTTTCTTTACCTCTGATCTACATCTGGTTTCTGAGTATGTGCTTGCAGATATGTCATTGATCCTGGACATGTCAAACAACGTCAATATGACCCAGCCACTGGCATAGATTCCCTGACTGTGGTGCCAATCAGCAGGTATGGTTTCCTCAGTCTTGTGTAAAGACATTGAAGATGTTCTGTGGGATTGCAGGAAGGCCCAACAGTTTTGGCCTCTTGAACCCATTGCTATAGCATGGTGTTGGTGCCCATGAGGATCCTTGTCTGTTCTTTCTTTTCCGGAGCTTCATTTTGTGTTATTACATGGATATGTAAATGTTTGTATGAACCTTGCAGGGTACAAGCAATGCAGCGAGCAGGAAGAGCAGGGAGAACACGTGCTGGGAAGTGTTATCGCCTCTACCCACTCTCTACATATGAGCATGAGCTTTTGGCCACCACAGTTCCAGAGATCCAGCGCTCATCCCTGACAGGTGCTGTGCTGCACCTGAAGTCCCTTGACCTTCCAAACCTGGACATTCTTCGATTTGACTTCATCGACCAACCATCAAGTATGTCATGTTGCAACCCTGGATATTCGTTTTCCTCAATTTTGGCATACCAGAAAGCAAGTGATGGAATATCCTGCAATCCAGATGGTGGGTTTCTGAGCTTTCTGGCTTATTTAGTGAGATTGTATGCTGGGTGCAGTGGAGTCACTGGAAGATGCCCTCCGCCAGCTGTTTGTTATTGACGCTATTCATTCAGATGGAACTATCACCACACTTGGCAAGCACATGGCTGGTAAGTTGGACCAGAACAGCAGAGGTATGAACCTGATGAAGATGTCACATGCAGTTTTCATCAATAATTCAAGCTTGCAAGATGCCTGTCAAGCATGAGGAGTGGAAGAAATGAAAGTTAATGTTAATTTCAAGTTGTATTCTCCTGTCTAAGGCACATGATGACAGTGCCAGCTTGAATCCTACTGGATTTTTTATGTAGAAGACCGAGACATTAGGACATCACAGACCCAAAAGCTTACTGCAGGTGATCACTTTTAAGTGCACAGGATAGCCGTTGTGTACACAACTAGGAAGGGTGATTTTTGGTTATGATGATGTGACAGAGCTGCCTTTGGAACCGGCACTGGCAAGGGCTCTTCTGGCTGCTCAGGAGTTGGGGTGTCTGTCACAGGCCCTCACAGTTGCAGGCATGCTTTCATGTGAATCCATCTTCTTTCAAGCACCAAGGTCCAAACTCTAAAATCAGATTCATCCCCCTTTGTAATGGCAATGTTGTGATTTTGTCCATTCCTAACCTCAGGACAGTGCTCATCCAAATGTGGTTCCTTATTGCTAGCTGCCTGGTTCTACAATGCATCTGGGATCTGAGGGGAGATTTTGAGGGTGCAGAAGGGGCCAGGGGAAGAAAAGAGAGAGAGAGGAAGGGCTGCTACCCAGTGGGGGAGGATATGGAGATCATATTCAGTACTTGCAAATATATGAAGCATGGCAACATCACAACTTTGATGTTGAATGGTGTAAGAGTCATGGCTTGCAGGTATATCATTACTGATAGATACATGTGCTGTGTGAAAAGAATCTTTGAGCAGCAAGAAGAGCTCAATTTCCTGAATTGGTAGTTGATTTGTGTAGCCATACATCATTTGTATCTTCTTTATTAATGTCAGTAGGTCAATGAATATAGAGAGATCATTATTTGGGCCGTAGGATGCAGATTGAAGAGCTCAATTGAGTTATCGGGCAACATGACTGGATGGTTGAGTACAGGGTAGGTCTATGCGCTTTGCAAAGGATGTGCGACATCAGTTGGCTGTCATCATGATGAAAAAGAACCCAGGTTTGTACTAACCTCACACAAGAGGATCACCTTGTGGTTGACTCCATGAAGTTTCAGGTTGTTTTCCTTTCATGTAAGCCACCTCTGATACATGCTTCAAGTTGACTCCTGATATAGATTCTGGCATGATCTCAACAATGCAGCATTATAACTGCACATGGGCTTTCTCATTCCGAATAAGGTGGGCTTGTGAGGCAGGTGGTTTTGAGGAGAGTGCAACCAATCAAAGCAAGGGAAAAGTGAGCAGTACCAGGTCTCTACGGAAGGCACTGTGCCAAGGCTTTGCAAATCGGTTGGCACAGCGCATGCCCCATCACAATGGCTACCACATTGTCAGCCATAGATCGCAGTTAGTTCAGGTCTGGAGCATATCACCTTTAGAATCTCAGGTTTGTTGTGTGACCTTTATTGTTGGAACTATATGGAAGGAATAATTGCTCCATAGGTAGTTGACAAAAGCATGGTATGGCAGGGTGGACAGTGATGATGGTTTAACCAGAACAAGTAACCCTAGAATGAGGTGTACTTGTCCTTATATGTTGGACATACATAGAAGGGAGCAATCAACAAAGGTATAGTATGGTAGGTGGACTGTGCAGGTGGTTTACTGAAATGAAGGTGGGGTGCTACAGATTCATCCATCAGCCAGCACTCTCAAGGTGGATGAAGAGGGTCTTTATCCAGAATGGGTCTTGTACCATGAGCTTGTAGCCAGCCCACGGCCTTACCTTCGGCATGTCTGTGTGGTGGAGGCTTCTTGGGTAGCACCTGCTTTGAGCAAGCTGCAGAATGTCAACATTTCCAGCCTCAGGTTTGCACCTTATTCATAGTCAAACCATGCTCATCACTCTCTCCTGCCTCCTTGGATCACATCTTATGAATTCCATCTCTGTGGCTCCAAGTTTCTTCAGAATATATCTATGTAACCTTCTCCTTCCATTTGGTCTTGATGAATCTGCTGTGACTGCTCACAGTGGACAAGGTGCAAGGAGAGCTTCTAGCAACATGGATGCTGTGCAAGCTGGTGGAGTGGTAATCAACATAGAAAAGATTCTTAGCAGTGGTGGGAATGAAGGTAGTCATGTTGAAATTGAAGCAGCTCGTGCTCGATTCCTTGCAAGAAAACAGTCAAAGACAATCAAGCTGTAGCTGTTGTTATCCATCTTTTCTGTTAGACCATTTTTGCATCAAAGGTAATGCTTTGTAGTACAGGAATATTATTCCCAGTGGCCACTGCATCCAAAATAGTCAATCAGTGAAGCGCTTTAAAGGACGTTTTCAGTGTTCAGGAAGCACTAACCACTATCCCTTGTGTAGGCCTTCCTATGCCTTAGGCTTAGATGCTTGCTTGTACAGCATCAGGCCAAAACAAAACAAAGCTTACCATCACAAGCTTTTTGCAGCTTGAATGAAGATATTTCTGATTCTTTTGTAAGATTTGTTTGCCCTAATGTTTGCAGATTTTTATGTACTCATTTAACTCCATTGCGGGGTGCAACTGAAGTCAGTGGGCAGTAATGGCAGCTAGTTGTTGTCATTCATGATGAAGGTAATGGTCTGTTACTGTATGGGTGACACCCCTCGAGGTTACAGCAGTCTGGGTGGAGTTTGTGTGGGCTGGAACTGATAGATTGGTTACCTTCAAAAGTATTTTTGTGGAGTTCTGTCAGCGATCTCATGGATATTCCTTGGTATGCAGAGAGCTTGTAAATTACAACTTCTGTGCCACTCTTTTCCTGTGAGAGGTACCTCTTAGTTAACATCACGTAGTGTCATCCTCTTGAGACTGGTTCCCTTGGCTGTTGATTCATGGGAAATACTAACAAGTTTTTGCTCAAAATTCATTGCTTTTGTTGTCTCCTGGAATGCGGAGTCAGTCAGGAACCGAAAGACAAAGCAAAATGTTCTTCTCTTGACAACATGATAACTCTTAATATTCTTGATAACTTGTACAGCAAGAATGGGCACCTTCAATCGGTGAGTCTATCTTTCACTAGCATCTGATGTATTACAATGATGATGATAACCTGTGCATTCAAGAGGCTGCTGCTCATCCTCAGGGAAGTTGTGTTTGGCATGTAACAGACCGTACCTCCTTGTTCTGCAGGATTTTAGGTGTCTTACATGGCAGAATTGGCAGTGGTGGGTGCTTCTGTCATTTCCTACCTACCCATTGAACTTTGCCTACCCACCTATGCCATTTCTTATCTAGCGGTCCATAACTCCCTAAGTGCATTCTACCTTTAGAGTCTTACATACGTAAGGTCTTACAAAACCTCTTTTGGTGTCTTATTCAGGTAATCCTTTTAGGCTCTTTCTTAGGTGGGACATATTGTCATCTGTGGTTTTCATCTGTGGGTTTCACTTTTGGTTCTGCCAGTCCCACTTGCGATGTTCAACTGTGTGGAACACCGGATATGCAGTGGAACACGACCTGGTACAACCTCCTCTTGTTGTTCTTCTTCTTTTTTTGGAAGCACAACAGCAGACCTGACCTGACAAGCAATTGGCATGCCCAAGTCAAGCTCATTGGCAGGCAGTGGAACACGACCTGGTACAACCTCCTCTTGTTTTGTTCTTGTTCTTCTTTTTTTTGGAAGCACAACAGCAGATCTGACCTGACAAGCCATTGGCACCCCGAAGTCAAGCTCATTGTTAGATGGTGGTAGGACCTCTTTTACCACTTCAACAAAATGGGGCTACACTTCACAGGCCCCGCAGTGGAACAACCCATTTTACCACTTTTAACAATTCTTGTGAACCTTCACTCCTTATGCGCATTGTACATTTATTTACCCACTCATTTATTTACTTTTTTTTAAAAATTTGTTTTGCATTAATTATCTTGAGAAAGATTTGTACCTTTTTATCAAGCTACAATTTTCCATTCATAAGATTGCCTCGAAAGTACTACTCTTAAAGTTGTTGGAAGGTTTATTTTAATTTTTGTCAGCTAAAAATGTCAGTCCTTGCCTCAATTATTCCAAGTAACCCGTGGATAGTCTTTAATGTCATGTGTTCATGATGTTTGCAATGCTATTTTTGAAAACCTAATTGTTTTTCCATGCTTGCAAATGTGCCAAAACTGATACAAATGTTATAAACATGTATATCATTTTCTTTTTATCATTAACTCAATTGATTTTGCAAAGTATATATGTATCTACCCTTACCCAAATTGGAATTTTTTCAAACCTATATACCTCTACCCATCTTGTGTATATATTGGAAAAACATTATTGTCCTCACTCACCCACAATATAAAGTCAGCATACCCACCCAACATTAGCAATAATTACCTACACAACCATAGTCATCTATAGTGAAACTTTTTAAGTCAAGCACTTATTCATATTGCCAATTATTTCAATCCATACATGATGAATTTTCAAATTTCAACGATAAGGTATGTTATGTAGCCTTCATTAGTGCAAATTATATGATATTACTATGCACAATGTAATCATTGAAAAATGTTATATGTGAGTTAAGGTATTATTGAAATGAAGTGATTCCCACATAATTAATCAACAAAATTTGTGTTTAATTTCAAGCTATGGCTTTATTGGACCCAAAACTACTTGTAGCTATTAGATCATGCTTTGCTTGAAAGCTCAAAATTGATCGCATGCTATAAAAGTCCATTTTGAATTGGGGTTTTTGTAATTATTTGGAATTTTTTAAATGTTGAAATTGGTTAACAAATGAATTGCTTGCCAAGTTCAATCACAATCAAAAGAACCAAAATTGTTATTTTATCCATGAATCAAAAGTTCAAAAATCAATTTCTATCCATTTTCAATTGGGGCAACTAAACCTAACTATACATGCGTAACCCCAACACATTGGTGATTATGTGATTATTGAATAAACATTAATTTTCAAAAATGTGCATGTTTTGTGGTGCATTTGAAATTTGGTCAAAACATACAAAGATTGATTCAAATTTTTAGTTCTTTAATATTTTAAATTATTTTCTTAATATGTTATGTGTTTTATAATCTATTTACATTTGAAAAAAGACTTGTGTAACAATTGTTTTGGGCTTGACACGTGGATCTTAAAATGGGATGTTCAAGTTTAATGCAAAAGAAGGGAACAAGCCATGAAAGTGTCCTAGGATTCAAGGGGGTTTGCATGTTATAGTGTACACAAAAAACTCTCATAATTTGACAATTTTTAGTACCTATTCGAGTTTCATGCATCACGGTGGAAATTTGAAAAATAATTTTCACTGAAATTTTGTAATAAATGATGGTTTATGTCCCAATCTAACATTATATTATGAAATCAATGCACATATGAATGATATAATAGTCCAACAAAATATTATTTTGATTTGCAAAACCTTGAAGCATCTTTGTGGTTCCAACAAAAAGACTAAGAAGTATTACATTTAATGATTTTTTTTCATGAAATTTTACACGTACAAAAAAAATTAAAGAACAGTCTTTTCCATCATGGTTTTCAATATTTTTCAAGGTGGTGAATTTAGATTAGATGATTTCAAAATGTTCATTAGTACATTATGGTATGATAATGATTATGATTATGATTTTTTTAGGTTGAAAAATGTTTTTCCATTGAAGATGTACTTGGGATAAATGTTTTTTCAATCATTTGACAAAAATAAGATGAAGTTTTGAATTCTTATTTAAATGGAGAATCATTGTCAAATAGAGGTTTTTAGAAACCTTTATTAAATTATTGGTATACATTTACACAAATGCAAAATTATGACTCAATTTCATATTAATGATTCTTGTGACTTCTTTTAATTTTGAGACCCAAATCATTTATATGTCATTTTAAAAATAATTCAAATTGAATGAAATCTTACATGTTATTTTTAATATTATATGTAGTTCCAATTTTCAAACAAATTGTGTACATCATAGCATGCAAACACCTTCAAACACATTTTCACAAATATTGAAAGTAAAATCCCAACGTTTTCAAGTGGATTTTTCATTTTAGGGGTTGACATCTCAAAATGTCTAGAATCTTTGGAACAAAATTGCAAATGATAAATGATGTTTGAAATGGTCATTTTCAACTTCGGTTTAACAACTTGGATTTTATAAAATTTATAACTTGGAATTTCCATCTTGGGTTTTGCAATTTTCATTTTGACTACATCTTATTTTGGAAGTTGCAAAACCTAAGTTGCTAAATCCAAGTCATTTCACTTGTTTGAAAATGACATTTCCTTGTTGCAGTGCATTAACTATCCTCTTTGTTTGTTTGTGCAAATTGATTTACAGTGAACTTGTCTTTGTGAGTTTTGTCATAATCCCATCCCTAAATTCCCATGTCTTTTTTCTTTGTGGGAGCTAAGGAACTTGCCTTGGGTTTTGCATTCCAATACAAATTTGGGAATCAATTGGTTTTTAAACTCATACCACTTGACAACCCTAGGGGTGCACCACAAAATGTTCTAGAAAACATAAAAGACCTTACACACAATGGTTTGCACTTCATCTTTGGCCTTCATTTCTTGCAACTATGAAAAGAATAAGAATTAGCATATGCATTACACTATTTGAGGGCCTTTCACAAAAGAATTCTTATAATGAATGAAATATTCATTCCCAAAATAAAGCATTGGTTACAATTGTTTTGGCTCTTGTTAATGTGATTACATCCAATGATTTTGATCTAGAGAAAAACACAAATTTCATCATGCAACAATGTTTGGATGAAGCTCCAAAAGTGACAATTTTAAAAATCAAGTAGCAATGGACAAAGTTTCAATCTCAAGCAATTTGCTAGAAAACATTAAAAAGACCTAACAATCTTAATGTTATTAATTTTGTATTCATATTGATTACAAGTTTACATTTTTCTCAACACATTGATTTTTTGGCTTTTTGAGTGAAATGGATACTTACAATGAATGAGACATGGAATGAAATGGAATGGGAATTGTTGATGATTACCTTGAATGATTTAAACAATGTAGATGTTTATCTTTTCCACATTTTAATCTCCATATCAAAACTCATATATTTGGGTGTAATATGCAATGCATGAATTGATTAGTTAAGCACAAAACATGTTTGGAAACAATTTCTCAACAAGGATAAAATTTTCATGAAAGAAAAAATACATATAATATGTTATTTTGTTACATAATTTTAAAATCTAGATTAAATGCAACATATGCACATGATGAAGATTTGAAATCAATGTTTTGAATATGTATAAGGAGATGATGCTTGATGAAAAATAGGTGTGCACAAATGAGAACATGAAATCTACATGCATTGTGTCTTCCAAAAATCATGTGCTTTTTAAAATTCATATGGTTTAAAGTTCAACACCTTCAATCCATGTGTTTAATATTCATCGCCTCAAAATAGGAAATACTTTGGGTTTTGTCATTTTCACACTAATTTTTGAATTTTTATTTTTAAATTTTATTTACAAATAACTTGCCAACCTTCTACGATATTCTTTAAAAATTTCACACTAATACGGTATTAGTATTGGGTTCAAAGCTATTTTTTTATTAGCGAGGAAGGGATAATTTGCACAAGTCCCTAGTCTTGACACCCTACCAAGTTGATATATTGGCCTTAGGTCATATTAATTGGGTGGGGTCTTTGGCACTAGTGTTGATATAAGTGTGGGAAGATATTAAAAAATACACAAATCCCCATCATATATATATATATATATACATACCCATGCATATCAAAAAATCAAATGCCTTGTTATTATATATAAACATGATTTTCCATTATTATTTTTAAAAGTCAAATAATCATCTCAATAGTTTTTTTTAATGAAACCCGATGGTTTAGATTTGGGAAAAGGTTTAGATTATTTAAACATTGAAGGTAACAAGAAAATCCATGACTAGTTATTCATTATTCATTGTTTCCATGTTATTTCTTTAACATCCTTGATTGTTTCCCAAGGTAGTTCCCATCGTTTTCACAAATGTCCCTTCAAATCCCCAACCTCTTTTCCAAGTGTCCCCTACCATTTCCTTTACATCTCTTGCTATTTCTTCAATGTTACAACCATCCCTTGCCATGTCCCAATGTGGTGTGATGTTTCACACCATTTTTCACTCATAATTTGGTGTTGTTAAACATCACCAATGCATCACAATGTTTTTCTTAGCACTTCCCATGTTCTACATCTCTTCATTGTTTGTTGATTTTGAATGATGTCCCCCATCATGACCCCTTCGTGTTCTCACCATCACCTAACATTCTTGTAACTTGTCACATCATCCATTGCCATCCCCATATGTTTTTTTATTGTTTCCGATGTTGCATGATCCTAAATGAAAAACTATCCCAAAGCTAAAAATTACCAAGGACACCCCTAGTTGGTACATTTCGAAATAAAATGATTGAAAATCTTGTTTTGGACCCTCTTATGTTGATACCAAACACATGCCTAATTATAACATTCCAACATTGGTTTTAATAGTTAAACTTAACAATGGCCTCACTTTAAGTCCTATTTCACCTTCACCTTAGGGGCCTGAATGACCTAACACCCATTAGTGCACCAATTTTGTTTTTGGGACTAGGTGGATGAAACCCAACCTCACCCACTACGTTCCACCTAAGGTGAGTTTTCTTTTTTTTTCCTATGGTTCCTACCTACCCTTCCATGCCGCATTTTACCTTCCTTCTCGCCTACCTATTTCCCTCCCCCCATCCTACCTATCTCCATTCCTACTACCATTGCATCTCCATTGTTGGAGCTTGAAAAGGACCATCACTCAAAAAAACACACATTAGTTAATAGAACTTCTTGGAAACACTCAAAATATGTGCATGTGTGTGAATTCTAATTGTTTTTTGGGGGTTTTTAACAAGCTCCAACAACTAATTGTGTGTGTTCAAGTTTCATGTTGAGGAAAAAACATTAGCAAGGCAAGGTTGGGGGGGGGGGGGGGGGGGGTTGGGGAAAGAGGGGGGGGGGGTTTTGGGGGGGGGTTTAAAACCCCCCGGGGGAGGGGGGGGAT
>Ga0116227_10005740_pt1 | contig 25845 bp, 16 predicted proteins | sample S1TSphgellanicum_FD_89693 | JGI IMG/M metagenome (GOLD analysis project Ga0116227, IMG submission 89693) | Host-associated microbial communities from peat moss isolated from Minnesota, USA - S1T2_Fb - Sphagnum magellanicum MG | ecosystem: Host-associated > Plants > Peat moss > Unclassified...
CCACCAGTAGGACGAGTGAGGAAAAGTGAAACAAAAAAACGAGATGAATGGTGGCGCCGAATATAAAGCCAAAAAAGAAGAAGAAGAAAAAAAAACCGACAAAAAAAAAAAAAAAAAAAAAAAGCATGGAGAAAAAAATAATAACACCTACTTGAAGTTTGTTCCTTCTTATGAGCTAGTAAAGAAGAAGCTCCACATCCCAACAAAAGAATAATATCCAGACTTTCTTTTTTTGGTGTGTTTCTTCATCATCATATAATCATTTATTCAAGACACATATGTGCCATAAACTTTTGTGGGTTTCATTCATTTTTCTATTGAAAGAATATAATAATGTTTAGAATAAATTTGACATTAGTGTAATACATGTTATATGTAACTACATTCAAATGTAAAACGGGCCCTATTGCGTCATAGGTTAGCCCTTATTCTATTGTAGGCTCATGTCCTTGAGTGTCCCTCCCTCAAGGGAACGCACTCATCCGGGAACATCTCCTACAACTTAAACACCACATAATAAATATTATACATTTTGTAGAATTGAATGAAATCATAAAATTTGATTTCGCTAATGTGTCATGAACCGTGGCTTTGTCAAAATATGGTTTATTCGACATCAATTTATGTCTAACAATTGATGTAAAGGTCAAAACCTTACATTATTGTGTAAGGTAATACTCTCAAGAGAGGAAGAAAGGAGAAGACCCAAAAAGGAAAAAGGCCTAGCATTTATTATAAATAAAAGCCCAAGACTAATCGACTTTAAAATGTATCAAAAAATGGCTTTGTGAGTCTAGTAGTAGTCTAATAAGAAGCTTTTTCTTTGCTTTAGTCAGCTGGTTGGAGAAAGATGCTAGAGTGGGGATCCATTGTCCATTGGCCTCTTTTTGTCTCCATGTGGAAAGGCTTGGTAATCTCTCCAAACCTTGCCTTTCCCCATGTGTGGGGTTGGGGGAAGGGGATTCCTAGGGAAAGTAGGCTTGGAACTAAGCCTTTCTCCACACACTTCCCAGGCCTCTTTCCCTATGGTGGGGAAAAGGCTTGGGAATAAGCCTTTCCATAATTCTCCCCCAAGCCTTTCCTATGTGAAAGCTTGCTTGCTCGGGGAAAGGCTTGGGGTAACCTTTTCCATAGGAACTCCTTTGGAAAGTCTACTTGGGAAAGCAAACTTGGGGGAAAGGCTTGGGAATACCATAGTATGTTACCTTGGGAGCTTTGACACATGTTTGTGAAAGACTTAACTAATTTTGAAATTTTCATTTTTTTTCAACAAATAGAATATTCTTGAGTATTCAACAATTTTGTTCACAAAATTTTGTCATTTGAAATTTTTTTTAAAAAAAAATTTTGGGGGAAAAATTTCAACATTTCTGAAAATAATATATACCTGGGGCAAGCTTAAAAATAGGGAAAAGGTTTGGGAATAAGCCTTTCCCATGTGAGTGAAAGACAGGTTGAGAAAAAGGCTTTGGGGAAAGGCTCGTGAATAATAAGCTTTGTCCCACACCTCAAGCCTTACCTTCTTCCCCCGAGCCTTTTCCCAAAGCCTTACCTTCCCCCAAGCCTTTTCCCAAGCCTTTTCCGGAAAAGGCTTGGAGAAAGCAAGCAGGCTTGGGAAAAGCCTTACCTTCCCAGAGCCAAGTGCTGGACAAAGGAGTTGTCTTGCTTGCATGGGGAAGAAGGGAAGGCAAGGGAAGGAGACAAGGAAGGGAAGAAGAAGAGGAAGAAGAGACAGAGTGACCACAGTAGCTGAATTTGCTGATTGAGGGTGTGCCCATGTTGAAGAAAGAAGGAAGAACAAAACAAAAGAATCACTGACTGATTGCAGCAGACTGAGTGATGATGAGGCTCATCATCATCATCATCATCATCATTAGAAGAAGAATTTGCCCCTCTAGAGATTGAATCCTTCTTTCCTTTCTTTGGGAGAGTGTGTGTGTGTTGTTGTTGTTGTTGTTGTTGTGTGTGGACCCACAAATTTCCTTCAACTTTTCCTTGGGAGTGTGTGTAAACTGTGGACCCACACTGTGATTGAGCTGAGCTACTGCAGCACAGCATGCATGGTGGTTTCTCCCTTCCTCCCTCCATCCCTCCCTCCTTCCCTCCTGGGTACTTACTTACTTACTTACTTACTACTACCAGCACTTCACAACAACAATCCAACTCATCTGGAACTTATGAATACTTGAGATCCCTCCTGATCCATTGCAGACTCTGACCTCATTGCTGCAGCAGACGCAAATTCTGAAGATCACTCTAGAGTCATCCTGGAGAGCTCAAGCTTGTTCAAAAAGTCTTTTCTATGGTTCAATGCTCTCAACTTCTTCTGTGTGTGTGTGTGTGTGTCTACTCATGTCATAATACAAAATCCCACATTGTTGAAAAGAACTGGGAAAGAAACTTTCTTTGAGCTCTACAGAAAGATATTAGTCTAGTGGGTGGGTGAAGTTGCTGGGCAACATAGGTTTTTGCAAAATTGACATAATTGCTTTGCTCTTTGGGCAATGGACGTTTTTGCAAAATTGACATAGCTGCTTTGCTCTAAATTGGGCAATGTAGGTTTCTGCAAAATTGACATAGCTGCTTAATTGCTCTAAATTGAGCAAATGTAAGTTTTTGCAAAATCAATATAGTAGGTGAGGTTGACCTGGGCAAGCATAGGTTTTTGCAAAATAGACATAAATTGCTTTGCTCTATGCTCTGCTGAGCAGCTGCTGCAGCAGAAGAGCATAGTACAATTTTTACATGCAGTTTAGTTTGTGCTGCAAGGAGATCAAGACCACCACCAGGAGTGCCTCCGGCGCCGGCATGATGTTGATGAGGAAGCAGCAGCCTAGTAAGGTGGTGAACAACCTGCAGGTGGTTGTTGCAGGAGGAGGAGGAGGTGGTGGTGGTGGTGGTGTGGTGTCAAACATGAACCATCATCATCATCATCATGATTCACTTGCCAAGAGAGTGGAGATAGCTGAGAAATTGATCAAGGAGCTGAGACAATCAGCAGCCAAGAGCTGCCAGCAAGTGAACCAAGCCAAAGCTGATTTGGAAGAGCTGCGCAGCTTGTGTCTGCACCAAGAAGAGGAGAAAAAGGAGCTGCAGGATGTGGTGGATCGACTGCGACAGCTTTGCATGGATCATGAGAAGAGCATCTATGGTCTTCGTCAAGGACTTAAGACTCAGATCGATGCAACCGAATCTTGTGCTAAAAACAACAAACTGCAGCTGCTGCTTCCTGATGCAGGATCTGATGCTGACGATGAGTCTAGTAGTGCTATGATCATCACTGTGCAGCTGCAAAAGGAGCTTCACAGATTGAGTGGAATTGAAGTCTCTTTGCGAAGTGAGCTGGAGGTTTACCAGAATGAGAATACCCAATTGCGTACAAAGAACCAGCAGCTGAAAGAAAAACTTGGAAAATGGAGTACTACTAGTGTTGGTGTGCAGTGTTTGCAGAGTTTTGAAGATCAACAGAAAGTTGTTGCAGTGAGCTGTGGTGGTGGGGGGTTGCTGAATTGGCAGCAGAGAGGAGAAGCTGCAGCTGCAGCTCATGCAGCTACTACTGAGTTGCATGAAGAGGTGAATTTGTTAGCTGCAAAGCTTGGGCTTGTCATGTCACAGAAGCAGCACATGAGAGAGGCACTTCGAGTTAGTGAAGAGAAGCTAGCTGGTGCCATGGAGGAGAACAAAAGCCTGAAAGAAGAGTTGGGTAAAGAGCGACGTGCTGTGCATGCAAGAGCACAAGATGTCCAGAACCTGGAAAGGCAACTGGAGGCTTTTGCTGCTAGTAACCAGATGCTGCAAGCCATGTTGTTCCTGCGGGAGAAATCTGCTGCTATCTGTTCTTCTGTGCAGCTGGAATTGCAAGGCCCAGGAGGAGCCTCTGGGATGGAGAAGAAAAAACTGTCTGAAGCTCAGACTCTTAGACAAGTGCAACAGCATTGGAGCACCACAGCTGAAGAACCTGTGATGATGGAGGAAAAAAGCTTTGAGCTCCAGTGCAACAGCAACAGCAGCAGCAAGGCTGAAGAGTTGATGATGATTCCTTGCCTACAACAAACGCTCCTTGACTTGACCCAAATGGTGAGCTCTCAGAATTCCTGTGTCGTACGGCTGTCAGCACAGAATGAGGAGCTTGCAAGGTTATCCCAGAGCCAGGTGAGGCAGATTGATGATCTGCATGCGGAGATTGGCACAGCTGTGAAGCGCAAGGAGAAAGCAATCCGGGAATTGAAGCAATTCAGAGAGAAGATGGAAGACAGAGAGAAGGAAATGGAGGAGCGAACATCAATCTGCGAGATGTTGCAAGAGTATGTGATAGCAATGCAAGCAGATCTGCGACAATGTCATGCCCAAGTCACAGTGCTGTTACAAAGCCATGACGATCTGAAAGCAGAGAAGGACCAGCTGCAATGCTCACATGCTGAGGCTTGCTTCCAAATCTCGGAGCTCAAGAAACAGCTCAAGGAAAGAGTTGAAGCCACCAAACTCATGGTGCTTGACCTGGACAAAAGCTCAAAGCAAGTGGAGAAATTGCAGCTGGAGCTTTGTCGAATGACAGAGGAGAGAGATGAAATGCAAGAGGAAGCTGACAGCATGGGTCGTGAAGCTCTTCACATTGGCTTGGAAGTTGAACTTTTGCGCCGCCGATTGCTGCAATTGGAGGAAGATCTCCTGCTTAAAGATGGTCAGATTGCCATTCTGCGCAGTCGATGGGAAGGTGTGGAATGAATGAAGGAAAGAAAGAAAAATTATATTTGTACTAGTACTTACAACAACTGACATAACCATGGTGTGACCCGGTGGAATGGGCTTCAAATTGTGTAGTCTAAATTTTGGAGATTTCCAACTACAGTTGCTTCCTTGCCAGCTTCAGAAAGAATTTACTGAGTAGAAGAAGATGTGCAACTAAGTATTGGGTGGGTTGTAAAATTGAGAAACTTGTGCATTTGGGATGCACACAGTATAATATCCCATCATCACCTAATTTTTTAGTTGCCAGTTCAGTGTTTTATAGAGATTTCTTCACCATAGCTGCTCCTCATTTCTCATTGCACATACATTGTTTTATATCTGGAAGCTGCTGTACTTGGATCTTCCTTCCTTCACAAGTCTAGAGATGTCATTCTCTACAAATTACAACAGTTGTGTGATCAAAACCCACAGTAGCAACAGCAGCAGCAGCAGCAGCAGCTTTGAATGTAAAGAGATCTGCAGGCACACTGTGAAATTGCAGATGATCCATGTACATGTCACAGACCCATGTGAAAAAAAATGCCACCATAGCTTCTTTTCCCTTGCATTGCTGCTACTGAGCTTGTCAACAAGGAGTTTTTGGGAAGGATTTAAGGGGAAGTTCAGAAATTTCGGGTCCAGTGAAAAATCAAACTTAGCTTGAGAATTTCTCTCATCAATCCTACTAAGCCTAGGGAATTTCTTGCCACGATCATCAGATCCAGAAATTTGGATGAAGCTACATGCTCTCAGATGGGTTCTTTTGTAGAGAAAAACTTGCTGAAGCTCTCTCTGTATAAGCAATGCTGTAGCCATAGCCAGGAGAATTCAAGGAGATCATTGAACTTTGTGCTCTCTTTGCCATTATAGCTGCAAGTACATAACCAACACTCAACCTCTTTCTCTGTCCAAAAATGTATCAAAACACAAGCAAGGAGATTGCAAATTGTGAAATTTGTTGTTGTAAAGTCATGGTGTTAAAATTAAGACTTTGAGCAAGATTCACCATATTCCTCCCTCCCCTCACCGCTCGAGTGTTTTGTTTGTCATTCATTCATTCATTCATTCATTCATTCTACTTCTTCATTACCAGTGGGTAGCAAAGAGCAAACATGTGTAGCACCAAATCCTTCTTCACACACTTAGAAGCAATTTAGATGGTCAAGAATTTGATTTTCATGGTGACTTGGGAATCCATCACACCCACCTCATCATCATCATCTACTCCCAATTCCTTCCTTCATAGCTAATAATAATGCATCTCCCAACTCATGCCTGAGCACACATTCTGAAGAGTAATCTATCTATGAAGGAAGGTAGTTTGATTTCTTTTGTTTTGTTTTGTAGTTATGAGATCCACCAAACCAGGATGCTTCAGATCATGTTCTTGGTGTCGTTGGAAAGCTCTTGACGAGGAGTGGTGCATGGGCTTAGTCCCATGACATTTGGACTTGCGGTGCAAAAGTTCTTGAATCTTGAATGATTTCTTCACTGAAAATTAAATTAAATTAAATCATAGCTGAAAATTTGATGGAATACTTGGGAATACATCATTTGTTGAAATGGCAATCCTCAAAGTTAATCAACAAACATGTGTTGAAGTGGCCAATGCACACTACCCTAGTGTTTTACCACATTCAACATAGAGTGTTAGTTATTCCCCATCCCTACCCATAAACATGGAGAATAACATGGTGTAAAGTGAGAGACTATTTAAATGCCAACAACTAAGCCAATCATTATGGTTGGTCAATCAAACGCGGTCAGCCTTTCTACTAACCCTTTAGGAATTCATTGTAAAACTTGTGTATATTTATAGGTACAAACTCAATTTCATGTTATTGAAAGAATTTCAATGCCCCTCTCGCCCCCACCCCACCTAGGCCAATTGATATGGTAGACCAATCAAAAATAGTCATCTTTTTTGCACTAACCCTTTGGGAGATTGTAAAATATCTTGTGCGCATTTACCATTTCAAACTCATTTTCATGCTATTGAAAGGTTATATACTTCAATTCAAAATACTATGTACATGCCATTTTGCTGATGGTGCTGAAGATGTGCTGATGAAGGTTGGCTAGAATGACATTACTCACTAATACCCAACCATCAACATTGCTGGAAAAAGTCACAAAACCTCTCTCCCACTTTGAAAAACTAACACATGGTGCGAATGGTTGTTGTTTAAGTAGTAGTTGATTGCACAAAGAAACGGTTAAGTATAAGTTAATGTGATAGTTGATATATAAGATGGACAAGCCCATAGTTTGTAATTAAAGCAACAGTGGTGTCTGTCTGTCTGTCCGGGTAGTGCTTGGAAAATTCTTCCAATCATAACTTCCCCAGATGTAACTGACTCCACAAAAAAAAGAAATCTGGGGCAGCCTGATTTTTTGAGGAGCTTCCCCAGATGTAACTGACTCCAGATAAAAAAGAAATCAGGGGCAGTCTGATTTTTTGAGGCAAAAGATTTGGTAGACCAGAAAAAAAAATATTTAAGCTTTGGACAGCCTAGAATCCTTTTTTTTTTTTGTTTTTTTAAATTGACCAAGACTACCTTTTTTTTCTTTTAGCTATTGTCCGTCCCGATTAAGGGGACGGATGAAATGTCCGTCCGGCTTGATGACGGGACGGATTTAAGGGAAGACCAGAAAAAAAATATTTAGGCCTTGGACAGCCTAGAATCAATTTTTTTTTTTTTTTGTATTGACCAAGACTACCTTTTTTTTCTTTTACCTACTGTCCGTCCCAATTAAAGGGATGGATGAAATGTCCGTCCGGCTTGATGACAGGACGAATTTTGGGGAAGCTTTTTTTTCTTTTAGTTACTGTCCGTCCCAATTAAGGGGATGGATGAAATAATAATAAAAATAGAAAACAAATAAAAATTAAAAAATTAAAAAATTAAAAGTTTCTAAAAAAGATTAAAACGCGAACCAAGTTTAAAAAAACCAGGGGACTTCACAGTGGCCGAAGGTCATGGGCACCCACTAGTAGTTTGTAATATGAGTAAACTTTTAATAAACTTAAGGTGTTTTTTAATATAAAATATATAATTTTTAATTATTCTTTTTTTAAAAAAATTAAAATATATATACAATGGATGGTCATCAAAGATGTCCATGAAGACCTAGTTACTTAAATAAGAAAAATTAACCAAGTCTATTTTTGTTTTTGTCATGAAAGTTATTAACCAAGGAGACAAGGGCTTCATCATGATGATATGTTATGTGTTTGCATTTCTTTGATTTAGGAATACATCTGAAATTATGGGGAACAAAGGATAAGTTTTAAATATTTAGGTTAGTTAGGTGAATAATGTTACATTGGGGGTTTGTAAGTGGGAATTCACATAAGGTTTTGGGAGCCTATAATCTTGCAAAAATAATGACTATCAACCCATCCATGAACCAAAACAATATTAAATGCATGTTATTGGTGTTTGGATAGGTCCTACAACAGGCTTATATTTCACCTTTTCTTAACCAAGGGTTAAATTATTATTTTTGGTTTCTAATTTTTACTTGTACCACTAATTGCAAACCTAGTACAACCCTTAATACAACCAATTATGTGCCACCAAGTTCCTTGGTTCACTTTTGGTTTAATTTGGACATCATGTAAAATGGAGAAGGTGCATGCCATATGTCATGGTATTGTACGAGGTAGGTCTACCTCAAGTGAAGTGCTACAAGGTTGTGGGAATGAACTATGTCTCAAGATTCATTGATAGTTTCAAAATAAGTTTCTATTTTCATTGCTAGGTAAGTATTTTGCTTGAAACATGACCTTACAAGGAAATTAGATAGAACTTTTTTGACAAAATGTGTCTTGAATGACATCTCCTAACCTTAAGGTCATTACACATATATTAGGCCTTTTACAATTGGTCATAAAAATGAAGTATTTCATCTAACTTAACTTTTGATTTGTAGATAAGTTCATTCATCATTATCCATTTTTCATCCATAATGGGTGAAATAATTTATCATTTATTATTTTTACTAATAATAAGTATTTAGATAGGTCTTCAAGAATATTCTTTGGGTAATGGGCCATGTGGATGTTTTTATGTGACTTTTTTCATTGTTGAAATGTGGTTTTCCTCACACAATAGACCACATCTCATGACACATGACCTTTCATCACTACTAGAAATTCTGGGTTTTGCAATTGTCATTTGCAACTAAAATTGAATTGCATGTGACACATGCAACTGCAAATTTGTGTAGTTGCCTAAGACAAGCTGCACATGACATTTAGTTGTATGTGACACTACGTATATAACATGTATATACGGTGTTAATATACATGTTCATCCATACATATTAATCCAAATGTAGTTACACCTTATGTGCAATTATCTTTGCAATTACCATGTAACTAATAAAAATATGACATGTGTTTAAAAATTGGACAACTAACTTGTGAACACGTGTCATTATTTTTTTTTTCAAAATTAAAAATTCATTGGTTTAATCTCAATCATTAAAATTTTTGCCACTAAGATGATGACACGTGGCACACCATGGAACCTTCATTAACCATTTAACACGTGTCTTTTTTTAACACCAATTATATGATGACACGTGGCAATTAAGGCCCACCTTTTAAAATTTTAAAATATTAATTAATGAAATTTAAATCATCCAATTTATGGCTAATAAAATGTTGACACGTGTTGCCTAGGTAGGTAGGTAATTATTAAACCCTATTAGATAAATATGTTTATTTAGGTATGTAAATAGGTTAGCATAGTTAGGTTTAAGCTATATAGGTAAAATTAGAATAATCCGATTTATTTTTTAAATTAACCATTTCATAAAGGTCAAGTTTTATATATTCACTCATCCCCAATGACACATGGCGTTTGGCTAATACAAGGTTATTGCTTCTAGTTATATACTGAGCCAAATAGAATTGGAAGCCAAAGTATATGGGATAAAAAATTCCATTGCAAACTTCATGAACCAACTTAGTTGCACATTAAACACAACTAATGTATTAGAATATAGTAGCCAAAGGAAGGCTTTGTTGTTTTTGATGTCCAAACAAAACTTGAAGCCCTCCTCTTGACGCATCTAGCACATTAAAAATCATCCAAAACAGATTAAAAATGAGAAAGTTGTGGCTCCCCAAAATAAAGGGGGTAAAAAACTCTGAAAAAAAACCATTGAACACTACAGAGGCCGATTTTTAAACACCCAGAAAGTTCCTTTTATGTTTTTTTTGCTATTGAAGTTCAAACATGATTTGTAGAACTTCAGATGGCACTCCTATAGCATTTTAAATCGTTTAAAATGAATAAAAAATAAGAAAGTTACGAGGCTTGAAAATAGGAGGGGTCCAAAGAAAAGAAAAGAAAAATGTTTTGTAACTTGGAAATTTATTTTTCTTATTTTTCTTCTTGTTAATTTTTCATTACTCATTTTCTTTTGCACTTCAAAGATGATTGTAAAATATTTTTAATAATTATGATTACTTAATGAAACTATGATTTTAACATTATTATATAACTTAAATTGATTAGCTTAAGATGTTTGTGTACTTATATGTTAATTTGTGTAACCTATTTACATTAATATTTTAACATAAATAATAATTTTAAATATATAATACCTATTGATATTATATATATGTGATTATCATTAAAATTATAATAAAAATTTAATTGATAATTATGAATATCTATCATAAATTTTAATATTATTATATTAATTAATTTAAAATACTTTTTTATTTAATCAAATTTACATTTTCTGAAAAAGATTCCAAATATAATATAATATAATATAATATATTTACTTGCCAAAAAATTATTTAAATATTTTTGAAAAATAAAATTTAAAAACTTGCAATATATATTCAAACCATGGTTTAGTTTAGCTTAATTTAGTTTAACCATAAATATTTTAGCCTAACTTAATTTAACCATATTTATTTCATGTTAATTTAATTTAACTTAATTTATTTTTTCCATAAATAATTTAGCCATAATTAGGTTGACCTAATTTAATTTAGCCATAATTAGTTTCACCTAACTTAATTTAGCCATAATTAGTTTCACCTAACTTAATTTAACCATAATTATTTAGCATAACTTAATTTAGCCATAGTTAATTTAACATAATTTAATTTAGCCATAATTAGTTTCACCTAACTTAATTTAACCATAATTATTTGGCCTAACTTAATTTAGCCATAATTAGTTTAATCTAATTTAATTTAGCCATGGTTAATTTTAGCCATAATTATTTTAGCCTAACTTAATTTAACTATGGTTAGTTTAACCTAATTTAATTTAACCATGGTTAATTTAACTTGTTAGCTTATTTAGCTTATGGTTTAACCATGGCTATTTTTGTTTAGGTTAATTTAAGTTAACCTAAGTTACCATGGGGTTAACCTTAGTACTAGAAGCACATAATATTATTATATATAGCCTATGTAGATATATTAAGTATAATAATTTAAACATGTGTAAATTTAGGCCATCGTTTTTATGACATGTGTCCATGTTGTACACATTTAGTTGCATATTAGTTGCACACACAACCGTATGGCTGAAAAAATATACAATATCAAATTTACAGTTGCAAACATGATTGAGATAGTTGCAAACAATAACCAATTGCATGCCAATTGCATAGTGACTAGTTGCAAACGATAGGATTTATAGTAGTGCATTTGGTTTTATTCTACGAAAAAATAAACTTTGTGGTTCATTACAATGTGTAATATTGTGGCATATATTACATTGAAATCGCATTTTGGCATTAATTCAACATTTTTGTTACATGTGTTGTGCAATTTAATGTCAAATTACAAGTTTAATGTAATATATGCCACAATTACACCACATATTTTACTTTGTAATGGATGAAATAACAAAGTTTAGCTCATGTGTGTGAGAAGCAATGGCCTATTATGTGAGAAATACCACATTCTATTGTATTGTGAGGTAGTTCCTTCAACATGTATAGATAAAGTAATTTTTCCCTCCTCACTTCTAATTTGTTCAATGTATTAATATAAGGTGACATTTTGTGTATATAACCTTGTTCTTTTTGTTTTATGTTTTCAATTTTTTTCATGCTAAGAATAAAATTTTATTTAAATGTTTTCTTGCATATTATGTGGCTTTGTTGTAAACAAGTGAATTAAAAACACTCCTCATAATGTGGCAACAATGTGCCATTTTTTTCCCAATAAAAACCTTTGTACTTGTCATGAATTTCTTTTTTTTGGTCACTAAGATGCAAAAGTTTACCAAAAGCATTGCTCCCATTGTACGTGGCGGCTTAAATCAATTGAAAATTTTGAAAAATAATACAACAACAAGGACGTATATCATATCAAACAACAAAAACTTTAAAAATCACAATTTAAATAATAAAGAAAGAAAAGTATAAGTACTAAATGAAAGGAGGAATGAGTTGAACAATGTCAAAGACACTCATACATATTTTTAAAAATCTTTGTTAGCTACATGTATAGTAGAAGCAATATAGATCTATTGATTCACAAGGTTATGTATAACAATGTTAAATATAAATTTACATATTGATGTATTTCACAACATTAGAAACAACATAATCATGTATCTATCCATAATGTTGGGACACTTTAATATCACATATTAAATTTAAGGAAAAAACCTAAGAAACTAAGGAAAGAAAGGACCAATAATTGTGAAAAATAAATCAAGTCATAAAACAATTGTGTGTGTGTGTGTGTGTGTGTGTGGGCATGGTAAAATAAATAGAAAAAGTAATTTGCCCAAAATCAACTTACAACTAAAACAAATTTTGACATAAACATTAAAAAACAAATTTAAAAACTTAAGTAAGTAGAAATATAAAATCATCATTTAGCTAGCCATAGTGAACCAACACCCACCAATGCACCATGAAGGATGAATGATAAGTGATCAAAAAATAGTTTTCTATTGGGTTCTAGTTCCTTAATTAAACATGGTGGCTAGCTCAATTACTATTTTTAACTATCTACTTACTAACAACCCACAAGTAGGTTGTTAGTAGGTAAGTAGTAAAAACAACCTTTACTTATGTATAAACAATATACTTACTTAATAATTACCTATTTTCTTACCTACCTACCTATATATGAAACATATCTCCTACAAAATTGGTTATCAAGGTGAAAACAAATATTAATTCACTTGAGGTTCATCCACAAATGAGTAATAATGGTTTAGTAAATCAAAGTTTATATGATAACTTGTCATTTTTTGTGACAAAGAATAACAATAATTTATTTTACCACATTTTTGCCAACTAAACATTATTGTTACAATAATTCACTACAACATTATAAATCATTGAATTGGTTTTTAAAGGATATTTCAAAAACACTTGAAAGGTCAAAGCAAGATAAAATAAACAAAAAAATAGATGTATCCATTTTAACCCTACACATTCATATAACTACCATAAAGTGGGTGCAAATGGGATAGCACGACCCACACCCACCTACTTTTTGACTACTTTTGTGATTGTTTTTGGGGAAATATTCTTATAATATTATTGGAATATTCTTGGAATATTCTTTGAAAAATCTTTGAAAATTTCTTCATACTATTTTATTTAGGTTCATGTTAAAAATTTGGTAAAAAATGTCATTTTCAAAAAAATTGAAATCCATTTGCAAGTTCTTTTACTACTTAAAAACAAAAGTTACAATGTTTAATGAATGTTTTTATTAAATTTTTTATTCATTGTATGAATTTCAAATAAATTCACATGTTTCCATGATATATTAAAAATACAACTATATAAAAAAATCTTATAATTTCAACATCAAATTAAATTACAACTTTAAAAAATGAAAAAACGAAACAAATGTTACATTTGTTATGGTTAATGTTATTGTGACTGCACCCAAATAACATCAAATTAAGTGAAAGTATGTTTCACATAGTATTAATTTGTTTTATTAAGTTTATAAAAATATAATTTTAAGAGAATTAAAAGCAAATGAATTTTAAAAATATATAGAAAATATATTTGAAACTAATTGAAAAATATGTGTTCAAACCTACTTTTTGGTCAAAACATTTAATGAAATTGATATGTAATAAGTTAGAAAATGAAAATAAACATATGTTTTAGATTACCATTAAAAAAAACTAAATTTCTTTTTTGTAATAACCTACTTTACACTTATTTGAAACCAAAAGCCCACATTGAAAAGTAGATGTCAAAAGCTATTTGTATTTTGAAAGACTTATTTAAAACCTACTTTTACAATTTGAAATATGAAAATAATGCACGTTGATATAAACATATATTATTCTTCATCATATTAATTTTCTTCTTTTCTTCTTTTTTAAATTTTGGAGTCACAGATTACATTTTTGTCATGGCATGTTGTGACAAATTTACATGCCATGAAAAACAAATTAAAAAAATCCCCGATTCTATTGACAAAAATATTTTGACACCATTTAAGCATGATGTACATGGTCATGTATTCCCCGTGATGTATATATTTTTAAATTACTTTTGTACAAGATACATTAAAACATGCATCCATCAACGATTAAACCCAAGACCTGATAGAAACACACTAAGGGCTTAACCACCAAACCAATTCAACATATTATTATTGAAGATGACAAAGTTTAACTTTATGATGTTTGACAAGAAATTGTTTAAAAGATTCAAACTTTAACATATATTTTCTTTTGCAAAATTTATTCAAATGCTACAAATGAAAAGATGATCTTGAAGTTTAGTCAATAATGTATTCAAAAAAAAAATTATCATTTACAAAAATTCAATTTACAATGTTTAAAAAAAACTTAAAATAACATTTTATGAATAAATCAACAAATGTCTTTTTATTTAAATTGACCTAATTTTTTTATAAATTCAATGTGAATTTGAAAGTGCATTTATTAAAAAATTTATAATATTTACATTATTGGTATCACTTATAATTATATGATTAAGTATAAATTTATACTTATACTTTCGACATTGTTAAAATAGTACTCATCCATAAGAACATTGCCACATTTGGTTATAAACAAGTTTTGTAGTTGGGAACTTATTTGAATCCTTCAATATTATGGTTATTTATGATATTTTATTATAAAAAATTAACAATATATAATTTTGGCCCCAAAAACATTTATTTCAAAGAAATATTTTTTTGATGTCACTACCCCCTTGAAATTGGCAAAAATTAATCATAAGAAGAAACATTAATTAAGTAATAAATATAACAATTTAATTATCAGGACCATATTTGTTTAGCAAGATTAATCATACATTAATACCAATGATTAATTACACAACTTTGAAAAAAAATCACAAATATATTTTTTCAAAATGATGTAAAAATATACTTTACATTTGTTTCCTTTGTAGAAGGAAACACAATTTAATTTGGTGAAATTTTTGGTTTAAATAGTTGGATAAACCCTTTTTCCCCCCCCACTAACATAGTAATTAGTATAAAATATTGATAATTTTTCATAATAATAAATATAGTAATAATAATACTTGAATTTTTAAACTTTTATCCATTGTTTTTAACATGGATTTTTTTTCATACACCAAAACAAAATGGGGAAAAAAATAGGGATTACTTTTGGGGTTTTATTAGTGTGGCATCATTAACATTTATAATAATAAACTTGTGCATGATGCCTAAAATAAACTAATGGAAAGACATACATTCTAATTTACATAAATGTACAAGAATTTAATATATGAAAAATTATCATTTAAAGGTTTACATGCATCCTAGACTTTGCATGCATAACATTTTAACGTAATCACTAAGCCATTCAAATATAAATATGAGACTTTTTAAATTTTTATACATTCATTTCAAAAAATTGTGGTGAATGTAAAATGCAATTCAAGAATTGTGGATTTAACAATATTCATAGTGAATGATTCAATTCATGTGCAAATGTTAATAATTCAATATATGTGAAAAAATTCACTAACCCATTCAAGTATAAATGTGAGGCATTAAATTGTTATGTGTGCTTTAACATATATTAGTAAATGCAATATGCAATGTATGAATAGTGGTTTCAATAGGCTCAAAGTGGATGATTCAATTCATGTAAAAATGTTGTTAGTTCAAAGAAATGTGAAAATTTTCATTAAATTATTTAAGTATAATTGCAAAATATTGAATTGCATGTGTTTTAATATATTATAATAAGTACAAAATGTAATTTGTGAGTAATGATTTCAATTTATTAAAAGTGAATGCTTTAATTTTGATAATTGAAAAGATATGAAAAAAATCACTAATTCATTCCAATATAAATGTGGGGTTTTAAATTGTTACATGTTTTTAATAAATTGTGGTAAGCGTAAAATGTAACTCATAAGTAATGGTTTCAACATGTTAAAAATTGATAGTTCAACTCATGTACCATGTTGATAATTAAATAAATGTCAAAAAAATCACTAACCCATTATAATACATTATGTAAATAAAGTTAAAAGCTACCTCAATTTCCACGTTAATAATTTGAAAATATTGAATAATTACATAAGGTTCAAATTATACTCATAAATGAACAATATAGTGAAAGTAACAACTATGAATAATATTGACAATTAATTAATGCAACAAGCCATTTGCAAACTTAAGATGACTAAATGTAATCAAATTGAAGAATAGTCACAATATGTGCGGGTGGAAAATGATAAGATTTCTTCTTGTTTGTATATGCTGGTTTTGTATTTTGATGGATTAAGAGAATAAAGGAATCAATGTTTTTAATGTGAAAATGTATACTCTATGTATGGGGTGAATGGTAGTTCTAAAGTAAAACATGTTATATGGTAGGTGACCATATTTTGTCAATAGTGTAAAAAATAAGTGTGGTGATGGAGACCCATATTCAAAACATGGACATGGGAAGGAATGATAATTTGCCATACTACCCATATGGTGATCATGGTGGTAATGAAAATCTTAAGAAGTGGCAAGTAACCCTTGTTGAATGTTATTTATTTTTCTTTCATGATGTATTAATTGTGTTTTTCGGTTGTACTATAGAGGTCAAGGAATGGTAATAGTCCCCCTTTTGAATTGGTTAATTGTTATTTCTTTATTTCCAATAATTAGATATTTTATTCTTAATTTTAGGAAATATACCAAGTCATAACAAACTATGGATCTTGGTAATTAAGCAATCCTAGATAGTGGATTACCCCTACATTAAGAATGTAATTTCATGTTTGTGGTCCTTAATTATTTTTTTATTTTGAATTAATAGTATTGTTTATGTAGTAATCATGCAAGAAAGTCAAAATCAATTAAACCTTTTTATATGAAAATTTTAAATTCATATTCAAGTTCTTAAATAGTAAGTTTTGATATTTAATGGATTTTCATTCAATATTGAAGTTTAATAAATTTGTCAAAAAAATCATTTGGAAATCCTGCATTTATCAAGAATGATATCAATGTTCATTTTATTGGAAATTATATTGGTGATGGCTTATAATCATGGTGGAAATCACAAGTTTGTATTTAGATGATATTCCAAAATAGGTTTGAATCTAACCATGCTAACACATATCAAAATAGTTGTAGCCATTATTTAATGTTTCATATTTGAAAATGGTAATTTAAGTTTTTGTTAAAATTTTTGGATTTATTTACATAATATCATTCATAATATATCATGGGAACATGTCAATAAAATTGAAATCAATCTAATTAAATAAAAAATGCACAAAAACACTTTTTAAATAGTTGAAACCAATGTTTTTATTGCTTAAATGACATTTTAAAAGGTTTAAAAATATTTGAAAATATTTTTTCAAAAATTTAATATAAAATTAAAAGAATTATTTTAACATTGTTTCTATTTTAAATTTTTAAAATGCTTTAAAAATCTTTCAAAATAAGTAGTCACCAAAAAAGACACCTTTTGTTTATATTAACATGGTAAATTTGTTTATATTAAGGTTGCCATAAAGGATGTCCTTAGGCTAGGGACATCTCAAAACACTTCCCAAATTAACAACTTGAACATCCTTTTTGGTGTCATATCCGAACTCAACCTTTGCATTATTGCGCATTACTAGTGATGATCAAATTTTTTTCTTCTTATGCTCCCATATTCTTTTCAATGGTTCATCATTATTTAAGTCAATGTCAAATTTTATTGAATCAATATAAATATCATGGACATGAAAAGGTGCATTTTAATTTGCCTTTTCATATCCATGTTGGTGGGTAAGGAAAAATAATGAGGTAGTTCCAATGACAATGGTAATTGAAACTAATTTATATAGACCAAGTATGTGGTTCTTTTTCATCATTAAGATGATTACACCATGGTCGTCAACCATGATAATTAGAAATGGTCGCATGGTTAATAATTATGCATTAGAATGACCATTTTTGATAATTATGTGTCAGAATGATGGAAGTTTAGCCAAAAAAAATTTCATCATTTTTTTGGTGATGGCGGCAGCAACAATAGGAGTAGGAGGTATTCGACATGTGTTGCAGAGCTTTTTGCCTTTCATGAGTGATGGACATGAAGCTGTTAGTTTTGTTGGTGGCATGTGATGGTTCAAAGCCATTTGCAACCATAATTCTCATTGATCAATATGTTACCATTGGAAGGCAATGAAAGCTTCACTAAAGGAATCACCATTCCTCCTGCATCATTTTCTTCTTCCTTGAGGTCTACAGAATGTATTAAGCTTGGTATTTGTGCTACAAGGGCCTATCTCTTCCTCCTCCTATAATAATATTGTCAATTCTTCGATTTGCTCGTTCAATGTTCGAGATAATCATCTCTCTCTCTTGACACCAACAAATGGCTATTGTCAAGGAGTGTAGGGTTTGAAGTGGAGGGGGAGCTTTTCGTAGCGATCATCATCATCACTATATTTGGCCTCAAGTTTCCTCCCAAGTTTCTAAGGCTATGGTTGTTGCCTTTGATACCCCACAACTATGACAGGTGGAAGGTTTCACTCCTAGAACACCACATAATTTACAAATGGATGAGGAGGAGGAGGGTCATCATCATCTCTGGATGTTGGAAACAAGGGATCCAATTTTCAGGTTTGTGGAAAAATCAAATGGAGTAGTAATAACATCAACAACATCTCCTTTTGCTCTTAATTGTGTTTCACTTTCTAATGTTATCACATAATATACATCTATGGAGCCTCCCTATTTGGCAGTTGCTCATGCACAATACAAAATGTTTCCAAAGCCCATTGGACCTTGTGTGGAAATTTTCTCGTTGTGTTCCATATAGTTGTTTTGCTCTTCATGTTACAACTATTGAATGCCTACTATTTGTCACCATTAAAGATCCATTTATTGAATGCAGTTTTCAATGGGTCAAGAGAAAGAAAAACCCATTGTTGTTTGTCATGTAATATTGGCGTGACCATAATTGCAAGCGTAACACAATTTGGCCAATTTGGATTCCTTTGCAAGGAATGGCAAGACTCGCATGTTTTTTGTCAATACTTTGGAAAGGAATGTAAGCAAGCGTCATGGCTTGGTCACCTCTATGGCTATTCCCAACAACGTCTTGTTGGTCGGCACCAACAAAGGCTAATTGATTCACCATGATTTTGCAAAAATCGATTCCAATAGTACAATTTTTTTTTCTCTCAAATAATAGATTTGACTTGCCCATAAAGTTCACAAAACTAGGAAGGAAAAATTGGAGCTTGCCATGCATAACCCTAACCTTTCATATCAAGAAAAACAAAGAAGTGATTTTGAACAACACAGTCACATGAAGTTGATGATTGACTACATTTTTGTGTGTGATATGCATGCCCTAATTGACAATCTTTAGAAAAGCTTGAAATTTTGAACATTAATATGAGATTTTTTTCAGTTAAAAAAAGATTTGTGCAACATGTGTTTGGTGAGTGGCATCATTATTTCCCCTCTTTAGTTATGTTTTTCACGTGTTGTTTTTGAGCTACTCAAAACCATTCATTCATTCATTCAATCAATGCCTAGGTTTTTAGTGGGAATTGATAGAATTGGATTTTAGCACCAAAGGTGTGATAGATCAATGGATACACAAAATATTCATCAATCCTTACAACATGCACTCTCTTGCTAACATCTACAACAATATTAGTGCAAATATTTATTACATTCATGGAAAGTGGAAAAAACCTCATGCGAATAGCAGATTGAAAGGCATGACAATAAGTTCCATGGTTTGGAATCATCAACAAATCAATGAAGGCATGAATGATGGCATTTTTTCCTTATTACCCTTTTCCTAATTTTGCTATCACACATCTAATTTATACACCTTCAAGAACTTTGAATTCAAGAGTCAGTGATTAGGGTTCAAGGATTCAATAATTGGAGGAGATTATTGTGCAAATTAGGGTCAAATGTTATGAAACTTTTGGAAGGTTTTCATTGTTTTTGTGGACTGCATATGTTCTTCTCTTCCTTTAGAATTGTCAATGGCATGCTGGTTTTGTTTGCACTTTTGAATTTTCGTGTGATGATTCATGATGATTAACTATGAACTATTGGAAAATCAATGACTGATGATCTATATATTTGTGTGCCCAACTACAACTTTCACATGAAAGGTCATTTTGGGAACCACCAATGGTCAATTGTATGAGATAACAATAGAAGAGAAAAACAAAAAGGAGAAATATGTGAAGCTCCTGTTTGAAATCACTGAAGCTTCAGAGCCTTTTATTGATGTACATGTGATTATTGTCTGAACAAAGTATATTCCTTGTTTACTAGTCATACTAGAGAAAAGAATGTTTGATAAGAGTATTTCTAAGATTACAGATACTCATTGTGCTTTAATGTAATGTAGATGGAGATAATGACCATAGATATTGTAGTGTGCTACTTTGTAATGGCAACTACTCCCTCTCGTTTGTATGTCTTTCAGGGTACCACTTTTCTAAATGTTAACTCCTATAATTTCCCTCTTGGATCTTATGTGCCCATAGTTTTTTCTATCTCGCTCCTTGTATGTTCTTTCCAAGTTGGGCAAGGGATTTTACAGCACAAGGCCCATGGTTAACATATTTGACAACATGTTTCTTATTTTTTCTTTAAGGTCTGGTAATGTTGGATGGATGTATGCATGGTAGGTAGTATTCATGAATTACACTAAAGGAATAGCCCACTTCACTAAACTTCCAAGGGAGATCCCAAATAGGTGGAGTAAATGAGAATATTTATTCTATCGTCATAGCTACAAGTTTAGTCATTTTTTAGTTGTTTTCAACCCTCAAAAGGTGGATAAACAAATGCAATATCATATTCAAAGGATTGATGAATGCATGCTAAAGTGTAAATTCATTCCAATGTGGGTCCTTGCAATTGTTGTGTAATGAATTTGCATTTCTATGGGAAGTAGTGCATATGAGAGTGGTTTGCATTGCTTGTTGGGCTTGGTATATGTCATGGACATCTCAATCTTGACATTTCACCAAGGTTTTCACCAATAATACATATCCTAATTGGAATAAATTACTTGTTGAAACACCTTTTGTTTATTGCCAATCTAAATTACGCTATTGAAAAAATTGATAAAGGTTTTTGGAATGACTCATGGTAATGTTAATCACACACATGGCAGAAAAAGTAATGTTGAAAGCAAGTTGTTTTTAGGGTACTCCAAGATCTTTGACAACACAAGCACTACAAAACCCTACTCTTTGGTTTTAACAAAGTTCCATTTCCTTTTACTTTCAAATAATTTGTTCAAGGTTTGGTGTCTTCCTCAACTGAAATATCATGGTCTGTTTCATTACATTTAGTTAATGGTTGTCTGTTGCCCTCTAGCTATAAAGGAAGTTTTTCCACTATTCTCAAATGTCTTATGTAGAATACATTATCCTTATATTCTCTTCTTAAATCATCTTGTCTTTTGCATTCTAGTCAGGCAGTGAACAAGGTTAGTTATAAGGTAGTGGAGGAGGAACAATTTGACTTCCGTATGGACTTGGGTTCTCCCACCATGTTGGGCCTTTGCTCAGACATAACTAGTGGTGCATTCTACGCTGTTGATGATAATTCTATCTATGAGGTCAGAACAATTGTCCCGAGTTTGTTGGGGGGCTGTTAGGTTCAAAATATTGAAGCTTTTTAACATTTTACCCAAATTATAGATGGGTTAGAAATGATACTTATATTTTATGGCGACATTGTTTGTTGTTTGTGATCATTGCAGATAATAGTTCAAGATGAGGGTTGAAACATGTGGCAGGTGTATTCATGTTTGAAAGAATATATTGTTACCTTGGAACATTGTCGGGATAGTTTACAATGAGATTGTGTCTATGTTGCACATGTATTTCCTCTGGCATTTATTTTTGGGAGAAACCAAGGTTTATAGAGTGTAATGTTTTATATTTAATAATGTGTGGAATGTTTTCATTACAAGGAGGGCTTAAGACTATTCACATGTTTCAAAGTCTTATATTCTTCCTTTTATTCCATAAAAAACAAGAAATGATTTCATGCTAAAGAACTCATGAAAATGGAAAGATAATCAATGTTTATATTAAATGAAGTTACCAAATCCCAATTCAATTGCCCACAACCATGCAATCACAATGGATTTGGGAATACCAAAATCATTGATTGGTGTTACTGTGACATGATCTATTCATCACATTCTTTGGTGCTGCATGTAGAGACTACCTTTGAAGCTAGGGATTACTTTAGAGCATCCTCTTTTTATGCCAAGGTTGTTTCACAACACACTCAACTTTTTGGATTAGTCATAATTTCCATAGACAGTTGTGTGTTGTATGCACAGAAGATTATTAAATTTGGATGTTGAATCTTCTACACAATGTATCCATGTTTTTTAGACAACACAAGTCGTGACATTTGAGGAGGTTGCATTGAAGTTTGTTTCAGTGGGAAAGTTAGTAAGAAATTGTCATTTTTTCCAGTGTGTGTTCAATATGTTTGTGTTTTTTTCATCCTAACTAAACTATTGTTATTTGTGGTTCAACTATCTATTGATGTTTACCACGATGCATTGCAAACATATCTTCTCATTAGAAAGCTTGATTATATGAGCAAAATAGATCACTCTCAGATCACAATGGTCTCAACTTGAGCTTTGAGCTTTACTTGGACAAGGTGAGGTTTTAGGTTTCTTTTCTCTTTGTTTGTGATTTAGCTAAATGTTCCAACAAAACTTTAAGCCAAGGTTAAGGTTTCTATGTGGCTTCTAAGTCCCCTTCATGAGCATTTGGGTATGCTTGACAGATCAACCGACTACTCTTGGTTATTGACAAAGAGGACAAGGGAGGAGAGAAAGGGGAAAACTTTGTAGTTTTTGAATACTAAAGCATTGTGTAAAAGTTTTAAACCTTTTTGAGTGATTGTAAAGATGTGTTGGATGACGCCACCACTATCAAATTGTTGGGCATGTATAGTTGCCTCCATAATGTGATCCATAAAATCATGGCCGCTTTTGAATTATATCAACACATGAACCTAGAAGAAGAGGAAAATATATTAGTGTCTACCAACTTGAGTAACATGTGGTGTTTGCATCATCTATTGATATTACACAAGCTTGTAAATCCATTTCCCCAACAACAAACTACTCAGTTGTGCTACATGGAAGTTGAATTTATTACAATATAAGAATGTGAGCTGGTCACCACACTATTACAAGCATATAAGTCCTAGAAGATGCATTTGAATTCAACCTAGAAGTTCATTTTCAGTGTGTGGTATAGTACAATTTCTTTCTCTAGAATCAATAGTACAATAACATGATGCCTTGTAGCTCCGTTGCACATTTGTAAATATCTTCATGGCTGATTATTTAAAAGACAAGGTACTATGCTTTTTGTCTTAACAAAATGCCATCTTGTGACTGATGTGAAAAAATTATGGACGAGTGGAAGAGTTGGTGTTTTTTGTAGGTTTGAAAGAGCAATATGAAACATTTATTGATCATTACGTTCAGGTCAATCACATAGACCTACTTGATGCATTCTCACATTCTCTTTCTATAGAGGGAATTTTTGTTTGTTGTTGATTACAAACTATTCCTATTAATTCAATTTCATTGGTGTGTTAGCTTTTTCATCAACTTGCATGGCTGCTATGGAGGAAAAATTGTGAAGGAATTGTATTTGAAATCCTTGGGACCATTGAACTTGTAGCAAGGGGATGCAAATAAGGCATTGACAATTTTTCAAAAACCAAACATATCTTTAGAACTCTATCATGTCAATATGAATAAATATGAAACTATAACCCCCAACATGTGTAATTTCATATGTTGATTTTTACTTATGTTTATTTCATTATGTAGGAATTTGATATTGGTTCCACATTATATGATCAATATGCAAAACATGACTATCATATCATTAATATAAAGGAATGAAAATGGTTCACACTTCATAAAGGTTCCAACTACCATAGCACATTAATTAACCCTCAAACTAGAAAGGCAGCCTTTGCCCTATTCATAGGAGTTGTAGGATCATGTTGGTTGGGGGAAAAATGGAAATTTTAACAAAGTTTTCTTTGCAAACACATAGGCTGATTCAACATTTTCAATCGTCTTGGAAGATTCCAAGTTCATTAAAGATTACAAATAAAAGTTGTCACAATGGAGTGAGTATAAAACCAAAAAATGCACTAACCTGACTTCGTATGAAATTCAAGATTTGATATTAAAATTTTTTTTGTTGAACATTAAACGGAAACAACAACATCAGAATCAATAGAACATTCATACTCCTTACTTTACATCATGAAACCATGATCTGATGAACCCCATGGTAGTAGGCACTTGAGGAAATAAACAGAGTTATATCCTGAAAAGAACTCATAGCAACATTGATAATTTAATAGGTTATTTAAAGGTTGTGAAGGCTAGCTAATGTGGAGGCACAGATTTTCATGTGAATTAAACCCAATTTTCATGCTAAACTTTTTGAGTAACCTCATGATCTTCCATAGCTAGATAATAACACTAGGAAGACATATAGGTATGACAAACAAACTGAAACCAATTCTCAAAGGCTATATAGTTAGGAAGAACAGGTCCTTATTTGGACCTTTATAGTGTTTATCGCATGTAACATAGTGTGTTCATTGTTTCCCAACCCCACCCATGGACATGAAAAATGGAAAAAGTGAGTACAAATCTTGGACCCAATTAAAGGACCAAATTTGTTTTAACATAAAACTTAAAACCAACAACCACCCAATTCAGTAAAAACCTCCAAAATCTCAAAACACAAAAGCAAAAGAAGTGTAAAACCCATATTAACCAATATTAACCCACACTAGGATAGGATGCTACACCAAAGTCCAAAACCCAATTGACTTCAAGGTGAAAAAAAACTTGAACACAAACAACACAAAGCTCAAAATAATTATCATGAAACTTGGACACCACAAATTCCCACCTGTATAATAAATACTGTGGTACAAGGGCAGCTTTAGCACATGTATGCCCAAAATTAATTAATTAATTTTGAACATTTCATTGTGAAATATTGAATATTCTAAAATATTTTTCATTTTCTTTCACAAATTGTGTTTTTGAAAAGAAGTAAAAAAATTGATCATTTTTAGCATTTTTATAAATAATATAATTTGTGGTGTGAAGCTATCACAATACTATGGTATTAGGGCTGAAACTAATAAGTAATGTTAAATTTAATGGTAAGTTTCAAAGTTATCTTGTGTTTTGAATTGGGTTCAATTTCTCAAGAATTTCGACAAATTGGTGTTCCTTCTTTTCTTGTGTAACACTTCTTCATTTAGACAGACTAGGGCTACACGTTGCTCCACACAACCATTTACGCACATTTAATCAAAGGTCGAAAGTTTGCATAGAAGGAGGGGATCTTATGCCTACCACTGTTTAGGAGTAGGAGGGGTCTTATGCCTACTGATAGCCTACTTATTTGTTCGTTATCTCTTCGCTCCTAAATAGTAGGTATAAATCTCCTCGGACTCTTACTGCTATTTGTAATTAACCTTTTGATAAAGATCACCTCCTGTTTAACAATAGGTAAGGCCTACACAGATGTAGGTTATTTCTCCATTGAGAACCTCCTCCACTCAACAATTCAACTACCACC
>Ga0116227_10005741_pt1 | contig 25843 bp, 19 predicted proteins | sample S1TSphgellanicum_FD_89693 | JGI IMG/M metagenome (GOLD analysis project Ga0116227, IMG submission 89693) | Host-associated microbial communities from peat moss isolated from Minnesota, USA - S1T2_Fb - Sphagnum magellanicum MG | ecosystem: Host-associated > Plants > Peat moss > Unclassified...
ATTAAGTGTGGGGGTTATTTTTTTTTATTATAAACAAATTATTTAAAAAAAAAAGTCGCCCCCCCCCCCCCCCCCCCCCCCCCCCCCCCAGGATTTATTTAAGAAAAAAAAGACCAAAGTCACCGTAATATTTGGAGGCAGAAAGTTCTCATGTCACCATATTTAGAAATCGGTTTCTAGCGCGTGGCGGAACGTAGTGTGGCATTCCTAAAATAGAATTCGACTTATAGGGCGCTGGCCTATTTGACTAGGCCCTTTTGGAGATGATTGCCAGCCCTGGTTATCATAGTTATGGAATGTCGGAAGCAAGCAGCGGCCTTTCTTTTCGTTTTTGGCTAAATTCAGCGAGAGCTGGCTTAAACAAATCCAAAATGGCTACAAATATATATATATATATATATATGTGTGTGTGTGTGTGTGTGTGTGTGTGTTTTTTGGTTTTGTAGTCGCCAAATTTCTAAAGTTTTTTTTGGGAAAAATTTGGCCAGATTTGTCGATTGATTGAGTTCTAGCAAGTAACCAAAAATGTGAAACAATCTTAAACTTTGTTACTTTCATAGCCAAATTCGGCTAAAATCTATTTATAATGGATGATCGCCAGTTCAGTAGTATAAGTGATTGAGTGAGAGAGGAGCGTCTTCAAAGCAAAACCAAAAAAAAAAGAAAAGGGATTTTTGTTTTGTTTTGTTTTGTTTTTTTTTTTTTTTGGTGAAGAAACGTTTTTTTGGCGTTTGAGTTTGAGTATATTTGGAACGCACGTTTCTTCTTTCTTTCTTTCTTTCTTCTTCTTCTTCTAATGTCTTGTTAGCGTCTGATTGCGCTTCGACTCCCTTCTTTACCACGACGAGTACTTCTTCTTGTTTTTGTTGGTGAATTGTTTGTTTGTTGCTCTTCTTCGGCTGCTGCCGCTTCTTCCTGTTGTTGTAACAAAAGAAAGATCGTTGATTGTCGATCAACACTCTCTGCAGAATCCAAGCACTTAGTGGATCCAGGAGCTCAGCAATTTTTTTTTTTTTCCCCTCCCTTCCTTTCTTTTTTTTTCTTTTCTCCCTTGTTTTTTGAACTTACGAAGCACAGAAGGACAAGGAGTGTTTAGAAGAAGAAGAAGGAAGAAGGAGGAAGAAGAAGCAGAAGAAGGGAGAAGGAGGAGGAGGAGGAGGAGGAGGAAGAAGAAGAAGGAAGAAGGAGGAAGAAGAAGCAGAGGAAGGGAGAAGGAGGAGGAGGAGGAGGAGGAAGAAGAAGAAGAAGAATTCAAGTTCTATTTGAACTGAAGAATGCACACAAGGCCAAGGAGTGTTCACGAAGAAGAATAAGAAGAAGAACAACAACAACGACAAGAAGGAGGAGGAGGAGGAGGAGGAAGAAGGAGGCATAAGAAGAAGAAGAAGAAGACAAGAATGAATTGAATAAGAATTGAAGATCTATTATGAGATTGAGAATGCGTTGGTTTAGAAGAAGATGAATTGAAGAAGTTCTCTATTCAACAACAGCATGATGAAGAAGCTTTTCAGTTCACAGTAGAGTTCGTTTCTTTGTCCGAGGAGCATTATCTAATTTGTCGACATACCAAGGGAAGAAGCAGCAGCAGCAGAAGAAGAAGAAGAAGAAGAAGAAGAAGAAGCACAGTTGTTCTGATTGCGGCGAGCGGAGGAGAAAGGAAACAACATCTCAGATTCAATGGAGAGATTGGGAAAAATGATCAGGGACGACAAGCACCCGATGTGGTTGGTGGATGCCATTGTGTTGTCGGCGGTGGTGTACAGCAACAACCCGGAGGAGGAGCTGAAGATCATGGAAAGAGAGTACGGGCTGCTAGCTTCAAGGAGATACGAATTCGTATCAGAGAAGGAGCTCGCACAAAACGGATTCGGAAACTGCAAGCAAACGTTGCTTGTGGTAAGGTCCCTCAGCGACTCGCATTACATCGTGGCTTGTCGAGGCTCATCGGACATCAGCGACGCGTTTGCGGATCTCAATTTCCTGCACAGGGATATGAACCTCCACAGCCCCGGAGCTGCTCATGCCGGTTTCTTGGACCGGGCTAAGACGATCCCGTTGGAGTATTTCCGAAGACTGCTTGTCAGAGGAGAAAAAGTTGTGCTCGCGGGACATTCTCTTGGAGGTGCTGTTGCATCCCTTCTTGCCCTCAGGTAAGTTCTGAAAAGCTTTATCAAGAAATGCTTGTTTGTTTTTGGCTTACTTGTTGTCTTTCAGGACCAAAAAAACACAAAGGAAATGGCTACAAATCTCTGTCTAGTTTCTTCACAAGGCAAAGATGGAGTTAATCGTGTGGAGAGAGAGAGAGAGAGAGAGAGAGAGAGAGAGAGAGAGAGAGAGAGAGAGCTAGGGTTTGATGATGATGATGAGCTTGCTTGTGTCCCTGCCAAACCTTTTGTTCTCAATCACAGTTTGAAAGACAAAACCCTGGTGTGATGATGCAGATTACTGGAGGCGACAGGAAGATGGTGTCACGCTCAAGTGCAGTGCTATACTTTTGGTTGTCCTTTCTTTGCAGATTGTCGGCTTGCAAGGTATCATCATCATCAAATCCTTCTCTCTTTCTTGTCTCTAGATCTTCATCACATAGACAAGAGATTTTTTAATCATCAAAATCACATAAGGATTTTCGGTTTCTTGTTGACTGAATTTTCATCAGTTTGTTGAATGTCAGTAGTGTTTCTTGTTGCTGGAATTTCTTCAATTGCTTGTAAATGTCAGTGAAAGAAATGCAATGTGATGTCTGTCTCTGTGCAACTGCAATTCCTTTGAAAGGAGCTGTGAATCTCAGTGAAAGAAAGAAATGCAACAATATTGTTTTTCAACAGCAATGGGAGCTACCAGATTCTTAGTAGTGTCTGATAGTTTTTTTTCCGCAATTGTGTCTTTGATGATCACAACAACCAGGTACATCAACAAATTCTACCAACAGCATTTTGTACATGTAGTTTCAAAGAACGATATTGTGCCAAAAGTGATGCCATTGGCACACATGATCTACACCATGTGGGCAGGTTTGAATGTGGGACCTCTGAGTGAAGTGCTACATCTCAGCCGGGTTGGAATGCTTGTCCTTCAGCTCTTGAAACTCAAGCCAATTGAGTTGCCCTTGGTTGTGACTGGCACACAAGCCCTAACCTGGGTTCCGAGCATGCTAAGGTCCTTGCTTCACAGGGCACTTGCTTTGGCCCTATCACACCATTCAGGCCGTCGCTATTCATTTGCAGGTCACATGGTGTTACTTGATGATACAGATTCCAACTTTCTGGAATATGCGGATAGAGAGCGGTGGAAGATGAGGAGACATTTGAGCTTCCATCTCAACTGTGGTTCTCTGGACATTGTCAAAGAGCATGCACTCTTGAGCTACATTGATCAAGTGTTCAAAGTTGAGGCAACTAAGCAACAAGCATGTCACAAGGAGATGATGATCCAGGATCTTGTTACAGTCAAGGCTCCAACTATGCTGCTGACGCCTGGGATTGGTGAAGAAGCTTTGATGACCACATTGAAGGTGGAGCTGCACTCATCTACACTCAAAATGAATTGGTTCAACAACATGAACCCTTATGCTCATCAACAGGCAAGAGTCTTTTCCCCTCTCTTGGGAATGGTAATTGGTAGGAAGTGTCTGTCTTTGTTAGTGGCATTCATGGCTGCAGCAGCTCTTCTCTTACAACCAATGATATTGTTAATGTTGATGTTTTGAGCATGTGGATTGGTGGTTGCACAAGTTTCTGACTTGAATAATTCTTTGCATTTTGCAGATGTGTGTGGTGAAAGTGGAGAGAGGGGATGAGGAGGAGATGCTCACTGAAGCCAAATTTGCAAAGAAGAAGCTGGCAGGAAAGATTTTGCGGATTCGAGTTGCGTGTCTGATATTCATTCAACGCCTGCAAGAAGCCCACCCAAAGAGCTTCAAACCAAGGTTGAGGAAGATAGGCATGATGGAACGTGTTGTAAGGAAGTTCCAGAAAGTAACAAAGTTTGTGCATCGCTTTGACATTTTCTTTCTTGCATCTTCTGCTCTTTGTGTTGGGATTCAAGCCAAAAGATTCCTTATTAGATGACCCTCCAAGGATTAGGGTTTAGGATTTAGTAGTTTTAGGAGAGAGGCCCATGAGGGGGAGGGAGGATGGGGACAACTTTTCCAATGAGGTGAAAAAACACATTTGTCATTATGAGAGTTTTCCAAGGTGTTTTGCAAGGGAAATTCTTTGACCTAGGGTTGAGGGAATGGTGTTTGATATTGCACATTTTGTGCATTCTGCATCAAGAATTTCCTTGCAAAATCCATTTCAATTTTGTAGCTGATAGTTCAACTTATCCCCATCCCCCTCCTATCCTCCAAACCATTCTATTCCAATACTGTAAGAGAAACCAACTGAAAATATAAATATACCAATTGTCATGTATATTATCACACACCTGTTGTTTCCTATCCTTGCGCAATAATACTTGGGTTCTTTCTTGTATGTGAAGTAGTGATCTTTAGGTATTGTGGTCTTGCTGTGCAATGACGACGGAGTGCAAGTAATGTAGAGTTTTTTCTGTGCAATGAGGAGTGCAATGAAGTGTGCACACGGGGTAAATGGAAAATGGTGAACTCACATATTATATCAATTAGTTGCATGGGCATGTTAATAATTCAATTAATTATTTAATCTTGGGTTTTGAATTTAATCTACATTTTCCTTTTTCTGCCATCATGTGAGAAAAATATTGTTTTTGGTATTTGAACTGATACTTTTAATAAAATGCAAATCTAAGTGCATGGGACAACTTATGGCAAATTTTTTTAACTTTGTCAATTTGCGACTGTAAATACATATGTATAAAGTACTTCCATTTTAAACAAACTATATTTACAAATTTAGAGAATGATATATTACCCACAACATGCACAATTTATCACTCAAACATAACACATTTGAATTTTTTTTCACCAACACATCATGTAAGATTTACACATATATGGCATGTTTCATCATATGTTGACATCAACAATGCATGAATGAATGCTCTTAACCATTTGCAATGAAAATTGGGGTCGGGAGGCTCACTGATCGATTTTGTTGCTTTCCCTAACCCACACTTGGCTTTGAGTTCATTCACTAGGCTACAAGGTCCAATCCTCCAGTTTTTTCTGGAGTCTCTTATACATCCAATTCTTAGAGGATTAGTTCGATGTTGCTAACTGGATGCACATTCAAATTAGATCATTCACTCCAATCCTCAAAACTCTCAGGTCAATGCAAAAACAATAATACACTAGAGCATAGAATAAAATGAAATATATCAGATCAATTTTGGCTGCATCATACAAGTCAGCTTGCAATGGTTGTTGTTGCACCTTTTTGATTTTGTGAGACATAATTTTGTTATGAAGGGAAAAAAATGTGCAAGCTGGAACAATTGAAATAGGCCGCAAGGATGGATCAAGTCTTCAGGAATGGAAAAGTTATAATGGCAATTAGATCGACAGCAACCAAGCAGCAAGCACGAAGAAGAGGAATCCCAACCCTAAGAGAGAAACCATACCTAAATAAAATAAATCCTTTGTCTATCAAATTAATGTCAAACTCATTTCTTCAAGGAAAAATTATGTTGGAAATCTTGTGTCAGCTTATTGCTCCAGATATAATTGGAATAACAATGTGTATCTTTCACTGCATTCTCTCTTTTTCCAACCCACTCAGGATGATGCAATTGCAATACACAGGAATATCATCATCATCATCTTGTATCTTGAATGCTGGCTACCTCCTCCACTTGACAGATATTGGTTTGAGACGAGCACTAGATTACTCCAACTAGTCAGTAATGCTCAATCAACAGTAGGTTCAGAAGTTCACACAAAGTCAGCACTAGATTGGTTGAGTTGTGCTAATCGAAATGGTCCAAACACTTGCAAAATTGTATCATTGGAAGTACCTGAGATGCACAATTGGAGTGAACCCCATAAACAGAACTGATGCCCAGTAAATTATCATGCAGATGCAATTGATGAGACAATAGAGTGGAGAATGAGAATACAACCATGAAAACCAAATGATTAATAAAAAACAGAATTAGTTCATCAAAACACATAGATATGATATAAAACCCTTTACATCCAGGGATCATCACCAAGATGTCCTAATACCTTTGCAATTGTAGTTTGTCATCCTGTTTCAGTCATGTGTGCTGACATTTGCGGTCCCCAGCTTGAATTATAATATCACCAAAAAATGGGCTTGTCATTGGTCATGAAGGATCATGATGCATACATAACCTCCAAAAACATTGGAATGCTCACTAATGGATATGGTAGCTTCTCTCCTGTCTCTGATTCCTTTCAAGTCAAATACAAAAACATTAGTATCTCATGCTGCTATCTACAACAGTTCATGGAAAAAGCTCATCGAATTCTAGTTGTTTGTGTGGGAGAGGGCGCAGGGTTTTATATACACCCAGAGAGCAACATGACAGAGACATTCTATGACATCATTGGCATCCAATCTCTGACCATACCAGAAGGAATTCTCAATATGCTGTGAGCATAACTCCAATCATCTGGATTCCTCCCAGGGATACTCTTTGCACACAAGACATAGGACTGCTTTTCATGGAGGAAGATCTGAACTGCTGGCATACCGCTCACCTGATGCTCAGTGTGTCAGTGGTACCAAAATCTTGAGACCTAGTCACAAATCTTCTCAAAGTACAAAACAACAACAATAGCTACGCCAGCTTCTAGCAAAATGAATGCACCTTTGACTAAATAAATTCATTACCTGGCACATACAAGCATACCCACATTTGGTGAACATCCATGTAGAAGGAGCTTTCAAAAAGTAGAGCTAGCAAAGATATGTAATGTACTAATTTTGGGTTAATTTTGGCCCTTGGAAAGCATTCACACACCCAATTACCCAGAAGTTAGGCATCCCTGTACTTCCAATTTCAACACAAACAAAATGCCAAGAGCCTTTTTTAGTCCTACAAGTTCTTGAAGCATGATATGTGGGGTAACACACCAATGAAATGAAACTGGTATGTTGGCATTTTTGTTAAGTTCATCTAGAATGACAATTAATGTGTTTTGAGCATGACAATGTTATAAGTTCTTGATGGTCATAAGCTTGTAGGAATTTAGTGACTATTGATGCATTTTTAAGAATGCAATGCTTGAAATGATTTGGATTATGTTGTCTTGAAACCAACATTAAACATTGAATGGAATGCACATTCTTTTTTGTTGGCACCTATTTGATTGTAATTTTGTATCTTGGTTGTGGAGATTATCATCCTTGAACTAATTGTAGAAATTAGAGGATTGCATTAAAATAATAGGTATGTGATCATCAGGGCTCTTGAATTCTGTATTGCCACTCCTGAAAAGTTGGCAGACATGATGGGATCTGATTAAAAGGTAACCACACACAAAACAGGACAAGATTGCATGCACATAAAGTGTGAGGGGAATGAATGCATCAAGTAAGCTCACACATGCAAATGCTATCACCCAATGTATCTAATCCACACTGTATTCCATTCTTAAAGCCTGTTGCTGCTGCTTTGAGTCCATGACCTTCTTCATCATGGCTTCTGGAAATGCGTATGTGAAAATCGATGCCCGAAAAATCCAGCAACCTCTTGCCCTTGTGGACTCGAGACTGATACCAAGGGATCCCACATTCTTGTTGCTGCTGCTGCGGGATCATCTCAAACATTTCAAGAGCATCGTGAGGAGGAGGAGGTGCTGTTGCTGCTTCAGGGGATTCTGTCCATCCTCTTGTTGTTGTATGATGAAATGTTCTTGGGTTGTGTATCCTTCCCTTGGAATGGATCTTTGGTTTTGTAGATGATGTTGTTAACCTTAGTCTTGGGGGCAAGGCATGCCATCAAAGATGTTGCAACATTTCCCACATTGTTTTCCTCTAGGAAACTGATTGTAGAGTTAATTACCAAGGGTGTCATAATGCTGACAAAGTCTTGACAGTCTGGTGGATGGTTTAGCACCAAAACAGGTTGCCAGTTCTGGTGAATTAGAATCGAAATTCTATTCATGCATTACTAAGGATATTCTGATGAAAAGAGAGACAAGACCACGAATAACAGAAACCAGAATACTTCACATTTGAAGTCTGCAACATCACAAACTATCTGTTTGTCCTAATAGCAAATGATGATGTCCGTCCATTGGTCATGATGATAGCCCATGAGGGCAGCAGCCTCCATCATCCATGACAAGGGATTCCACATGAACTTCCATCATCCATGACAAGGGATTTCCACATGAATTGTAGAAACTTAAGAAACATAGATTCCTACACCCAAGAAAAACCAATGCATGTGAACACAAGAACACCAGCTTCCTCAGTGAAGACCAGGACTCTCAAGTCTTTCTTTTCTTCTGAAATTCTGGACATCACCTTCTATCCTGGGAAGGTCGTGAATTGGTATATCAAAACCTATGGAACCAAGACAAATATTGAAGTAAGAAAATCAAACAGTAATAACTCAGAAACTCTTTTTAGGAAAAGAACAACTAAGGTTGTAAGATGCCACTGGGATCCTTGTTGGAATTCAAAAGACTTGGAAGTCATGTGGTGGTAGAGCTTTCAGAAGTTATCAAACTTAAGAAGTTCTCTTCAAGTTTGTTGAGGCCAAACAACTTGGAATGTTCCTCTACTTCTTCTAAAGAGAGTCCTTCTCTTGTGCACTGAAGTTGTTGGAACACCTCTTCAATAGGAATCCTTTCCTGCAATCAGGCACAAAATTGCAATCATAAATCAAATATCATGTCTTGATACCTCTCTCTCTTTCAACAATCCTCACTATTGGATATTTCAGTAGCATTGTGGTGATTTAAGAAAGAAAAAGAATAGAAAAAATCATCACATTCACTTTGATCCTGGCATATTGCAGGATAGAGTACACATATAAGAGTACAAGATGGAACATCAAGGCACATTAAAAACACAATTTTGCCTATGTTTTTTCCACACATCCCAGAAGCTTAAAGGATCAAACTGCACACTGCAAACTTGCCATATAAGCCATCTGAAGAATAGACCATGGGAGGCTTTTAACAAGCAGGTTTTTCACCTTGTAAAAGCCTGTGTGACTCGGCATGCAATTCCTCAATGTCTTTATCATCTCTATTTTCTTATCGATCCACTGCCAATTTTCAACTAGTTGTGTTTGCCCCGTACATGCTTGGTAAAACCTAAAATCGTACATGCATGTCTACTATCATAGGGCAATAATAAAATTTTATAACATAAAAAGCTACAACAATGTAAACAAATTAATCAATTAAAAATTAAATTTTATTATGATTCTTGTTATTAAATCTTTATCAAAACATTATTGAAGTTTCTAAAATAACATCAAATTAATTAAAAACATTTATATCTCAAAACGAGTTTTATATTAAAATTTTAATTTATTTTAAAATTGACGCGTTTTATTTTAATCAATTCTTGCATAATCTTTCAAATCAATTTTTTAAGAATCTTATTTTAATAAGGTTAAAAAAAATTGAAGCTAATTATTTGAATGTTTATCAAAATTAAATAAAATAAAATTAGTCATATGAGTTGGTTTTTACATTTCATAGTGATATGAAACCTTGTGATACAAAAAAGCGAGTGACAACCCAAAAAAATAAAATGATATAGAGACATGATTAAATCAGTTACCCGACATTCATATTTTGAAAAAAAACTTAACAAATAAATGGGTAGATTTCAAAACAACCCATCAACCGGATGGGTGCACCCAAAATGATCTATACATGCTTGTCCATTAGCTTGGGGCAATAACAAATTCAAGCTCAGAAATGTTTAAATAAAATTTCAAAATTTCATAAGCCAAAAACAAATCAACAAGGTTCATTAAAAAGCTCTAATATCTAGACAATAATAGATCCTAAAGTCGCTCCACTCCAAAGATCCTAAACCTTAACTAACCCTAGACTCCACATTTTTAAACCCTTAAATGCCGGACTCAATTCGTTTGCATTGTTCCCAATGGCCGTTCCTCATAGACCCACAATGGCCAAAGACTAACCACAAACCAAAGCAAACCCATAAATAAGAAAATTGGATACCATTTGGCATCACACAACCCACCACCTTTTGACCTTTGCCTCATTAGCCAACTATTGGTTAGCACAAGGTACCACCTTAAGCTCTCATTGCACAATAAATCTCAAACTATTCTCTGAGTGGATGAAAAATGCCATAGCCATTCTTGGTGTGGATGAAAAGAGGGCATCTTCATTCTCCTCAGGGATGGTTATGTTGGATACCATCAAAAGGGTGTCGGTTACTGGAAATAGTCTCAACACATCCTGGCCTGGAGTATTCATTCCCAGTAACCAGTGCCCTCTTGCTAGTTACCTACTCCTGAACCATATGGTGTGATAGACATGCTAAGATTGCCCATTTTGCCCACAACAAATTATTTTTTGATTGGACATGACCAAAATCTATATACAGAATTTAACAATTCATCATGAGCACACATTCAAATTCATAAGCAAAAAGGGTGATAGCAAAATCAAAATTTATAATATGGGATATTGGAAATGAATTCATGAAATTTACAAGTTAAGAAAAAAGTTCCACACCCACTTTCACCCCATCCTTCTTAGAGCCAAAACCAAAAGACCGAGTTGTTCACAGTTGCTATCTTGAATGTGCAGAAGGTGACCTTTTCAAGCTTTCAAGTCAATGTGATCAAGCAAAGTGAGATTTCTTGGATGGAAGTTTTGATTTGGAACAAAGCAAAGGAGGAAGAGGACTCACACATGAAACTACAATTGTGTCCCTCCAATCACAAGAAAGGTTGGTCATAAGAGCCACATGGGATTTTAGGTTATTCAAGGTAACCCAACATCGGGGCCAACCAATGTAAGAGACTACAATTTGATTTGGCACTACAAGAATTGCCAAATCATTGTGGTGATCTACATTTAAATAGACCACAATTGATAATCCCATAAGGTTTCAAAAATAGTGCCAAAAACATATTCACAAATGGAATTTTAAATCCAAACCCTAATAAATGGTCTTGCCATGTTTTCAAGAACATGACTACCAAATTCCCATAATTGTAATCAATTTCCAAGTCATACGGTTGGAAAGTGTTGAGAAAATTGCCTATTTTTCTAGAGGGTGTGTTGTATTCTATGTTTTCCTGCCACCAAGAAGCCTTTCAACTAGTAGGGCGGATTCTTATGGACACCCCGAGCATATGGGTCAGTAAATTAAAACTAAGTTTGGGCAGTTTCTTATAGACTCCCCCAAGTATACAAGTCCAGAAAATGACACTAAGTTCACACATATATACACATTCTTATGTTGTTTCGGTGTGGTGCGTGATATATACAGCTTGGTTGGTGTCTTGTATCAAATTTGAGTTTTCAATTGCTCCTGAAGATATCATCATGCACCCAACAACCTGTTAGGGCAAGCCAACTAGTGCATTCCTCCTAGTACAATGGACTACTACATATCACCATGACATCCATACTTAATGTTGAGGTTTAGAGTTTAACTTGAAAGCATGTTGGAATGTACCCTACTAAAATATTCTTATACCTTACCCTAAGGTCAGTTTTGTCATTAAATAATCTTCAAAATAGTGAAATGAAATTTTGTGAAAATATGAAGTTGACATGTTGAAAATCATCATAATTATCATAGGCTACATTCTAAATAATTTCACTACTCATATCACAATATTATACTAGATGATAGACCAAAAAAAGAAAAAAAAAGTAAAAAATGAATTCATTTTTTGAAAAAAAAGAAATTATTCGTCTCATCAATGTGGAAACTGACCCTAGGCTACGCTAGCTACTTCAGAGCCAAGGTGAGTAGCCTCGATAAATGCCTCTATATGCCTTGATGATAAGAAATTTTCAGGTACAAAAAAATATGAATTCATAGTTCAAGTTTTAAAAAAAAGTTATGAAGCTCCAAAGCTTAAACACTGGAAACAAGTCTAACTTTTCAAATCCAAAACAAAACCAACGCCCAAATGAAAACTAAAAGAAAATGTCATGAAAATTCACCTTTTAATGCCATATTCAAACATAAGGGACAAAAAAGGAAAGAAAAAAGAAAAAAAAAGAGATTTTGTTTGAACCAAAAAAAGGTTTAGAATAAGTTTTCAAATGTGGAAGATTGACAAATATAGAATGACACATTAAAGAAAAATGAATCTTCTATCTTAATGTCAGGTAAGGCCCTAGGATCGGGGGCATTACTAGGGCTTGGGGACTGCAATGTAAGGCTCTAAGTGTAGGGCATTCTGAAGATGAGAGCCCCAAGGTAAGGTCCTAAGTATGGGTCATTCCAATCATGAAGGTCCCATGTGAAGTGACATCACATCTTGGGCCTGAATTTTGCGAACCTGCCCTCTGGATATATTACAGCATAATGGCCAGGTTTATGCTATTATCTTGGGTGGTCACCCATTCCAAAAACATTTTTTCTCCTTTGGTGTTTAACACTAGGGTTCAAGTAAGATCAAAATTTTCTTAACAAAACACAAAATTTGTTGCCATATATTAGGGTTAATGCTCTCTCATTATTTTAACCTGTAAAGCACTTGGAGAAATTTCCCAGTGTATTTTAGGGGCAACTTATATTTCTCAATATTCTTCCTAGAAAAGAGGAGAGACCTTACACTTTGTAATATGCCTCCGTAAAGTTAGATTCACATTTAGGCCAAGAAACTATCCTTAACTCTATCCCATTCACATGAAAAGAATTTTAAGAACTCAGAAAATTAGTTGGCAAGTGATGTGTCATTAGGGTTAAGCCTTCAATAAATGTTTTGAAATATTTTAGGAATAAATATTTTCAATTTTCAAAGATTTGGTTTCAAGCTAGGGTGGAACGAGGAGGTTAGTTTGGCCCATTGAAAGTCCCAAGGGAAAAAAAGGAAAAGAATTCAAAAAATGATTAAACCTTTTTCTTGTATAGCTGACCATATTTCTGTCCCATATACACTAACCACAGTGGTTACCTATGTAGTAACCATGCACATGTGTATCCCTCCATAGCAGTCACCAAGTGCCTTACATACAATAAATAACATTACTTATCTACTTCTCTATGATACTTAGACAATCAATGCACAATTGGTGACAATTGACTTTTTTTATTTTTATGTTCGCATACGGTTCATCATTATTTCTGTCAATGTTAAATTTAATTTTAATTAATATACATTTCATGAACATCAAAAGACATGTTAATTTTTTTTTTCATGTTCATGTTGGTGGATAGGGAAAAAAAATGAGGTCATTATAAAAGGAAGGTAGTTATTAAGAAAGGTGGGAGATAACTATTAAAAAAATTAATAGGAAAAAAAAGTAGTTATTAAAAAAAAAGAAATAGTTAACCTTGAAAATGAGAGCGTTATTTCTGAAATTGTCTTTGAAATAGTGCATGGACGACCATACAAAGGAATCCAAAAAATCCTTCATATACCAGTTTCAATTATTTGTCATTAGAATTAGACAAGTAACTTGGGCTTTGTGTTGCTACATACTATCAATGACGATTTTCCTTCTTATTATGTTCCCATATGATTATCAATAATTCATCATTATTTATGTCAATGCCAAATTTAATTTCACTTAATATAAATATCATGGACATGAAAAGGTATATGTTAATTTGCCTTTTCATATCCATGTTAGTGGGTAAGAAAAGGGATGAAATCGTTATAAGGATAAGAGATAATTATTAGGATAGAAGTGAGGTAGTTATAAGGATAAAACCTAGTTATTAGGAAGGAAATGAGATAGTTAGACTTGAAAATGAGTAGTTATACTTGGAAATGTCTTTGGAATTGTCCAAGGATGACCACCCATGTCAAAGGATTACGCAAAATAACTAAGGAGCCTATGAAAGATTATATAAAACCACCCATGTACTAGTTCCTTGAAATTTTTGTCAGCAGAATTACGAATTACTTAGGTAGTATGAGGTGGAAGTAAGAACCACATTCTAGGCATTACAACTTTACATTTTGCAAAACCCTTTCTATGTTGACAAGAGTGTTTCATAATTATATGAATTTTTAAGGAAAGAAGTTTGGTGCTTTTCAAAGCTAATAAAGCAAACTTAAATCAAATGATACAACAACTTACCTCAGATACAAAAATTGTGTGGAATCCCGCAGGCACCCTTGCTGGTAAGCTTACAACTGCCACTGGTTTGGATGCCATAGTTTTTGCATCAATAATCACCACTTCTGAATTTCTGCAAAGTTAAACAGTCTTTGTTCAAAGGAATGTATACTTGGTACCAAATTGTTGTTGTCATTCTATCCATTGCAATGCTTACATGATTTGTGTGAGATTCTTAATTAGAGATAGATTTTCATGAGACTACATATATACATATACATTTTCATCTTCTTGAAATTTCTCATTCCTTTGACATGTATATTTGTAGATACAAAAGTACTTGGATTATGTCAACCTTACACATGCATTGAGTAACATGTCAAGTATTTATTGCAAACTATTAGTATTTTGTAGTTGTTATTTGTTGTTCAAACTTAATTTATTGTGAATAGGGTTCTAAGTTTTTTCATGTTTGTGAGTTTAGTTTTAAGGAGTGTCTCTGGATTCTCATCTTTGGTGTTATGAGATTCCAGAGCACAACATGAGCATGAGGCTGATTCCCCAAGTTTTGGGTTCATCTTGTGTTTGTGCTTTGGGCTTCAATTACTGGATTTACAAGTGAGTTTGATTTTGTAACACCAAAGAGAGTGTTGGGCACAAATCCAATAAACACATGACAAATGAAATGCGCAATGTCAGGAGAACTATGTTAAAATAGCCATACCCAATGTTCTCGTCATGCACAAAGCAAATGAGGTAGCCATCATCTTCCTGTATGTCCTTTCCAATGGTGTTGCGAGGGACAAAAAAAACTTCAGATCCATATCGTCCATCTCCATGAAGAAATAAGCCTTTGATGTTGCCACCAACTTTCAAATCTTGTGGGGGAAGTTCAGGTTCCACGGATACGTCATACTTAACCACTCCAACAACCTTGGGCGTGTCATTGAATATACATCCATATACATATCGTTGCCTCCTGCATGCAAGTTATTTGAATGCTTTTGGTAAGTTTGGAACCTCAACAAAGAGGACTACAACAAGGTTTGGGTTATACAACAAGAGGCCAGTCTCAGGGTTTCATTCTAGTGACCAACCTGCTCATGGACATTTCACAAAATGAAATGCCCCTGCCCACGAGCTTGTTACATACAGCCCAATCATTTCCTAGATTGATTCATCCACAAAACCCATGTCTGGGACTCAACCTTCGTACCTGCCAAGATACTTGTCATTGATCTTTGGATAATCAGTTTGCATCACTGGTATTGACAGTTCCCTTTGTGTCACTTGTCCTGTCTTGAGATTGATCCTGTACTTATACCTGGGTCGATCATTTTGTTCATTAGGAAGATTTACTTGTTCTTTGCAATTCTGCATTACTCAAACTTCTGAAAAAAAAACCAAACAAACCCATTTGACCAAGGTGCAAGTACTTTAAGGAGTTGAATGCCATGTAGCAACAACACTCAGTGAATTAGTAATAAAACATTGAAAATATTTACCAACATCTTTTTAAAAAATTGGTCTACAAACTAAGAAGACTTACAATTGAGAAGGGGAATCCATCCATTTTTTGTGTTGGAAACCTGTTCCCATGGCGTTGAAATCTATCCTTGCCCTCCGAGTCAAGACCAAGACAACCTCATCACCTTCTTCCCATGCATTAGCTGATCAACGCACATGAACGACATCCACATGATTATTGGGTATGAGTTCTTGTGATGCAGTCCATAATTTTAAATTTGTCATGACTCATGACCACAACAACATATTAATTTGTTGGGATCTAAAACGCCCAATTTAGGTTATTTGAAATCTTCAACTTGACCGTAATCTTTTGACATGAAAAGTTGCTCCCATGTGCCATTAACAAAATGCGTGTTTTAGGGTTTGATTTTAATATGCAAGAAGAAAACTTGTATCCCACCTAGTATTTCCAAATGAAATTGGATTTTTTATTCATGGATATACATCCAAGAATTAGAAAATCAAATTTGCTAGTATGACATGATCATGGTACAGAATCCAACAAAGTTGGCATGACTTACCACTATGGATGATCATGCAGGTGGGGATTGTGAACCATCGGATTTGGGACTCATTTTGTGCATACCGTGGGAGTAACCCTAATCGAGATTCTTTGCTTGGGTCGAACTTGATTACATGTTCACCTCGGGCCAAATTCTGGATCACACATTAGGTGTCCAATAATTCAAGTTGTAAAATAGGAATCCATTCTTTACTAGACTCCTAATTTCAAAAGTCACATAAGAAACATACTCACAAAGAGAGTGCAAAATATAGTACAGCTTGCATCACAATTTTAGTACTACCATGAGATGGGGGTCATTTGAAGGCCGATTGAAATGGGGGAGAATGTATTCCCTTGTAAATCATTGGGAGAAATTTCTGAAGTGTATTTGGAGGGTACACATATTTATAATGCTTTCTTAAACAAAGACAGCACTGCATATGAGAGGCCTCATAGATAGAGTCTTCTTGTAGGCGTAAGGTGCATCGGATGCCTATGGGAGGCCTCACACTTAGAGGCCTCTTGTAAGCATAAGGTGCCTCTCATTCCTATTGCCTCATGATGATTAGCTATGTTTAGGCTTAAGATAACATTTACCTTGTGCTTTATGATGGGCAAGGCTCATGGGTGGAGACCATTCCCGGCTACCACCTAGTACCACCCAGTCCTAAGCCCCTTATTTTGGGAATCCCCCACTGTGGGTCCTTCTCCTTGGTTATCTGTCTTAGGCCCATTCTTTCAGGAATGGCCCCACTATGGGGGCCTTATAATACACATAAGAAATACAAATGCTGTTTGCCTAGAAGAGACCTGCATACCTTTACATTCACTGCAACAGGAGGATCCATGAAAATGGCATAGTTCTCGGTGATAGCAAAATCATGCATAATAGCAGAAGCCTGGAGAGTAATGGGCACAGGCTCCATCAAGTCTCCTCCTTTTGAAAACACTTGATATGTAAGGTATGGACTCGCCATGACATCATAACACATACCAAACATTTCCCCTGCACTTCCCAAAAGAGTTTTTGTGTATAGTGAAAATGAAACCCTAAATCCACTCCCAATGAATGCTTTTTCGCAACTTGATCCATGTCTAAACCTGTGTTGGTCTGGTATCAACTTTTGAACATACCAACCAGAGAGGCCCTGGTATTGGGCATTTTCAACATTTTCATAAAAGCTTGGTCCTGGTGTGGAGTCCTTTTTAAAAAAACTAAAAAACCTTTGAAATTTTTTCTAGTGTATGTAATGGTATGCTTACAAAATGTAAAAACTCATGCATCATTTGGGAAAATGGAATGCATATGCTTCAGAGAACAAAATGCCCTCCAGCAAGCACGAGCATTCCAAATCCCTCATGAATTCATGAATCCAATGTTGAGTTGAAAATTGCTATGCCATTGCTCAAGGAATGGGTAAACTTGAATCCTTTAAAGTAACTATGCACTCAACAAACTCAACAAAATTTCCTGCCAAATTAGCTTGCAAATCTAGAATGGAAAATTTGGATCAGTTGTTATTCAAACCTGTGACTGGATCAATTTTTGGGTGAGCTGTGAAATTATTAGTCAATTTACCACCATAATCCTCCTGTCCAACGGTCTCCAAATCTCCATCTTCCAGCACCCGAATTGCATCTGTACCAAAGACCATTCATGATCCTAAAGTCATGAGCTTGAATGCCATAAAAGACAGATTTCTGGGCATCAAGTGCCCAACTTAATAACCCTACAAATCCGACTCTCAAATAATATGTGATTCTTCAAGCTCATGGGAGTATGAACTCAAGTATCTAAAGTTAACAAAGCATAAGATTTCATCCAGCTGAGAAACACATTTCAATTGACTTTTTACAAACCTCTGATTTGTTATGATGCTTCTGGTAGTTGAATTATGATCTTTATTTTGGCTCGTAACAGAGGTTTGGAACTTAGCAATTCAAAACTAGGACTTCGATGTCTTTCCTTTCTCCATAATTTCCTTTTTCTTCATTCCTTTTCTTCTGTCTTTGTTGTCACAATTTCCGCTTCTAATAAAGTTTGGAAGGTTACAATCGATTTAGAAAAGGGCAGGGGTGTGAAGTGGGGAAAAACTAAGGAAATGTTTATTAAAAAAACACTCACAGGGCTTATCACCCTCATATAAGGCAAGCAGCTTCCTGTTGTGGTATACAAGCGCAGTATTTGCTGCACAAATTGGCCAAAACCCATTCCAAAGTTCAGATATTGTAAGACTTGATGTGTATTATATTATTACAATTTTCATTTACATCATTTAATCTTTTCCAAATATCTACCAAGTTACACCAAATTTCCATGACTCTGAAAATTGTCACCTTGTGACAGTTTTTTTGTTTACATCAGACCATGCATTCACTCACAAGAGCAGCTCTACACATAATTGATCTGGAGGTATTGTTGAACTTGATGGGTTTGCAAGATCTCATGACCTTGCAGCATATGAGACCTTGGAAGAATTTGTACCTGTTCCGACGCCATGTGAGATGTCAAGCACACCTAACTTGATTCGGAGAAGGTGAAGTAAGAAGAAAAGGATGCCCTTGATACCGACCATATCTCCAATCTGTAAAATAGATTTTCCACAAGGAGCACCAGCTTTTGATTTTACTCCATAATTTGCAACCTAGTTAAATCGGAACTAGCAGCAAGCTCATATGCATCACATATTGATCCAGGGTTGCAAACTTTAAGCGAAGTATTCCAAAAAAATAGGATTCAATAATGGACAAACTAAACATGTAAAATTATTTGATTACACTTGGGCAAAAAATTTCCTTGAATTTTTAGCAATTTTAAAACAAGTTCAGTATGGTTTAAATCTGAATTTAAATCCAGTTCATACTTGGGCTTGTAACCCTTGAGAGCTCTGCACATCACATCAAGCTTCAACCAGGGTTGCTTGATGTTGGGACCTTGAAATTCAGCATATTTATTTATGCCAAGAATTCATCATCATCAAGATTAATGTTGCTACAGATCTTGCCACAGAGAGAAAACTAACCAGACCTGGGGGAATTGACAAACATGTGTACCAAAGTTCTTATAAATTGACTTGCCTTGAGGAACTTTGCTGCACCATAGTACTCCTCTTGTTGCAATTTGGAGGTTCTTACAAACCTTGACATGTAAGTGGCCTTCCCATTCTTGATGTTCAAACCATGAAGAACCCTGCAATAATATAAAAATTAGACACTTTTGTTCTTGTCAATCAATTCTTTTCAGGACTGTCAAATCTCTGAAAGAATACAAGAAAATTCATGTAAATCAGATCACCAGAAGTCCTTTTAAGCAAGTTATCTGCAACTGATTTCTACAAAAAAATGGGCAAAACAAACAGGATTCATCTCTGTACAAAAAGGGAAAAACCAAGCAGCTCATGGCATAATGACTCTGCCATACCCAAGTTATGGCAGATTGGTTCAATCTTCAAACAAAAAAACTTCCCCAAGTACTAGATCATCTAGAGATCTTCTCATGTAGATGCATGTGCACTTCTATGGAACATGCCCAGGATACATCATATGCACACATTATATACTACTCCAGAATATTGTAACTCACACAAATTGGATCAAGTAGTTGGAGCCAAAATTCTATGCCCAAATCCTACACAAATGTGTACTAGTCTCTTCCCTATATATATGGGCATGCAGAGCCACCTAAGAAACAGGAATCTTTCTCTCTACACTTGAAAAGGGAAAAACAAACAGGAAAAACTTCTTCAAAACAACTGAACCCCCAACTTTCCGCACATGTTCAAACATGTATGGTCTTGGAAATGGGCATAAAGAATTGAAGTGTGTCTCAGGGGCAGAGTTTCATGTAGGTGGGTTCTAGAGAGGATTTGACTGTAAATTATTGTAATTGGTAACATGTCAAATTGGAAGAAGAATAAGTTGCCAAGGTATAAATGGTCATACCCATCTCCATCAAACCTGCACATGAGCAAGATCAATTAGACATTCATGAGAGATGAAGACATGTACATTAATATCAGCTCTCTCTCGAAATTAGAAATTGCCATACACATGCAGATGATCATTGCTCTTCCCGGAAACAGTTAAGGATCTAGACTCCAGAGTAAAATTTTCATACAAAAAAAATAAAAATGCATTGAAAGATTTGAAGCAGTGTTCTAAGGAAGTATGTAGTACCAATGATAGTCGGCAACTGGACTGAATCTTGGATTTGGCACCACTTGCATAAACTGCCCGTTCAAACACTCCTGTCACAGTTCAAGAAACAGACTGTAAGATCGATAGCTGAGATTCTATATGATCATGTAGATTGCAGTTTTGATGGCATCTGCATGCCATCGCCTGAAGAAGAAGAAGAAGAAGAAGAAGAAGAAGAATCATGATGTCCTGGAGATGCCTGCAGTAGGAACAGTTATAATGGTCTATAACCGGAATTGTGATCGTGCTGATCATGCATGCATGAGTACACGAGCAGCTAGCTAGCTATTCTTCATATAATTCAATCTCGTTTGATGTCTTATGCATGCATGCGCTGTTGTATGTAATCAGCGAAGCAACAGTGGGATTAGCAAAACGAATCTGACACAATATAATTGTCCACACATTAATTCTGCAGTAATATGTCTGCTCAATCTTATGGGCCAGACTCACAGGGAGTGATCCAGAGACTGGAAGATTGGAAACGGGGCTGGTCTCATGAGCCACGGGTTCGAAGTAGCCATTCAAGAAGAAATTGGAGCTATGCTTCCGATCATGATCACTATGTGCGGCGCCGCCTATATCGGAGCCTGAGAAAATCTTCACAAGGGCTCTCTCCAAAGAATCACATGCCCACGCAGCTGCCGGTGAGGGACGAATATTTGTAGCTGTCTTTTGCAGCTGCTGCGGCCTCGTTGACGTAGTAGTACTGTGGTTGTTTTTGTTGTTCGTGGTGCTTCTGCTGCTGCTACTACTACTATTACTGCTACTGTTCATGGCTTGCTGGTGCTGGTGCTGCTGCAGGTTCTTAGCTAACAACTTGGTGGCAGCAATAGAGCTTGCAGCAGCAGGTTCTTCAATATCACGACTAGTACCAGATGGCGTTGCAGTCTTGCAAATTGGGACATTTGCTGCTGCTGACTTTCCAATCTCTACGGTCGGCCCCCGATTCTTCGCCATTACAATCATGGCAATTCTCGAAGGGTGACCTTGTTTTTCCCTTCCTTGCCATGAGTGATGGTTATAGTAGCAGCTGGGATTCAGCGAGAGAGTACTAGTACGTAGCATGAGAGTCGACATCGAGCCTGCTGGAGCAGCAGCAACTACCATCAAGAACTAGTTATGAATTGAATAAGAAGCTGCCCAAATAGCTTTGAAGCCAGTTTCTTTCCCTATATAAGTCTTCATCCAATCTCTGGAGGCTCACGCCAAACCTGCTTGCTGCTGGCAAGTCTCAGATGTTGTGGAATCCATCACCCCTCCTCAAGATACGCACAGTAGCAACACTGAAGCATGAGAAGCTAGTTATTTATTTTTTTTGTCCTTGTGTCATGTGTGGCTCCCACAGCCTGGGGAGCCGTTAATTTCTGAGCTATGAGAAAACTACACTCAGCATGGTAAACGAATCTTTCTTCTTCAATGGTTCGGAATAGTTTTCAGGTTGTCAATGGGAAGCAAACATTGCGATAAAAGTTGCCTTCTTCTTTTTCCATGGAGACGTCGCTCGCACGATTCCTTCTTTTCGGCAAGCTAGCTAGCTAGCTATCTAACGTACTTAGTTCCTTCCTTCCTTCCCTTACACGAAGAAGAGTGCTCCTTCATTTCTTTCTTTCTTTTTCATCAGAGTTCAAAACTTTTTTCAGTACACTCATTCTGATCAGGGGGATGGACTAGAATCTAGATATCTAATTCAGGTCCTGGCTCATGCCGGCCGCGCAATGCTGCAAATTACGACGAGTTTGCCCGCTCGTCATAATCCCTAATTATATTGCAGGAGCTTGAACTACCATAACGATTCTGATCGATAAGACTAACCCAGTTTTCTAGAGGACTCTTTCCCTTAGGTTGATGTGATCATAACCCGATTAACTAAGTTAACCAGTCTGATCGACAAACTCAACCAGCTCTCTTTGGGTCTCTTTCTATTAGGTTGTTGTGATCATAACTACTGCATGGCGATTGGGTCAGAAATTGTCCTGGTTTTCAGGACAGTTATCATCTTGAATCTTGTCATTATCAGTGGATCTCATACGTTTTCTTTGAGATCGAATCTCAAGATAGAGATTCTTTGTTTATGGTGTCCAAAGAAAAATGAAAGCTCCCATCTTGACACACACCTAAGGTATTAAAAATTGTCAAAAATGAATAAAAATAAGAAAATTATGATGCTTTGTTTTCAAGGGGTCAAAAAATCGAAAATCACTACAACAAAACAAAACGTGTCCACGTACGTCATATGATTTCATTGGAATTTTAATGAATTCATTGATTGAATTTTTCATTGGATCCCCATTAGGTCCAATTCATTTTTATTGAAAAATAAAACTTTAAAAATTAACTTTTTTAGAATTTTTTTATATATTCAGTTGTGAAAAATCACCTTTACAAACTGATGATTTTCATATTAGCAAAAACTAATTAAAAAAGTACTGGAGGAATTATATATAAAAAAAACTGAAACCATGACTGATCCTCTAAAGTTTAAAAAAATTCAAAAGAATGAAATCAACTATTAAATTATGTTTTCTAAATCAAAATCAAATCGAATGATTCTCCTATAAAAAGTGAAAAGCACCCAACATTGGTTATAACTCATTTCTTATCCAGCTTTCTAAAAAACCCTGCCAAACTTTATAAAAGAAAGCACACAAGAAAGGTAGAGAAAAAAAAACAAAGGGTAAAGACCAAAGTCCAGGCAAGCAAACAGCCCAATAGAGGCGGGCCACAAGGAGGCAAGGAACTACTAAGTATGGAAACCTTCACCAGTCGCTTGAAGCATATCAACTCAAGAAAGGGGAGGCTATTAGGTTGTTGTGGTCACAAGCTAAGCTAATTTTAGTGCATTTAATTAGGTTAATGAGTCTGGTCAAGAACACTTCAGCCTTCCATTAGGTTGCTCTGAGCATAAACTAAGCTTGTAGGGTAGACAAGCTGGTAACTGAACATAAATGTTCAAGGGAGGCTGGATTCAAGGGGAGGGCTTTGTTGTTTGTGGTGTTCAAATAAAACTTGAACTCCTCCTCTTGATGCATCTGACACACCAACAATCGTCGAAAATGGATTAGAAATGAGAAAATTACAGCCCCCAAAAGTAAAAGGGTCAAGAACTCAAAACAACAAATTATTGAACATTACAAGGGCCAGTTCTCGAACACTCCAAAATTTTCGTTTATGTTGCTCTGTTGCTGTTAGAGTTTAAAGATGATTTGTAGAACTTCAGGTGATGCTCCTGAAGCACTTTAAATCGTTTAAAATGAATAAGAAATAAAAAAGCTATGAGGTTTGGAAGCAGGAGAAATCAAAATGAAAAAAAAAGCTGCGTTTTGCAATCCGAAAAAACGTTTTTTCTTTTTGGCTGGTCCTTTGGTTTTGCATTTCAAAGATGATCTGTAGAGCTTGAGAAGGTGCTCTTATAACATTTTAAATCACTCAAAATGGAGAAGAATTGAGAAAGATCTGCCAAATTCTTCGGTCATAGGCGGTCTACCCTGGCGCATTTAATTAAGGTAACAAGTCTGGATTGATAACACTCCAACAACTTTCTAGGGGTCTCTTTCCATTAGGTTGCTGCCATCATGACCTAAGTTTAATATAACACAATTTAATTTAAGTTAAGCACTCACTGGCGGGCCACTTGATCGTGTACGTGTTTATATAGTAGTCGCAACCTTTAGTACAGCAAAAAAGCATTAAGGGTTGCCATGAATACGTCTCTTCCTTTCTGAGGATGAAGCTCCAAGTGTCTGGCGTGCAACGGCTGTGTTCCTAGTTCTTTACGCTATTATATTATTGTAGTTACGTCTGCTGTAAGCTGCTTGGGCGTGCACACGTGCTCCTCCCCCCAGCAGCTTGCAGGCGGGAGGCGCCCCCATCGAGCACTGTCCAGTGCCTGTTTTTCTTGTCTATGTTTTTCACAAAAACATGTTTGCAGAAATTCTTAAGTAACATTTCATATTGTAGGTAATTGTGATGATTTCTTACATAAAAAGCTATTTCTCTTGACAAATACTTTCCTTTTTGAAACAAGGAATTTGCAAAAGAATTCTCATTTTCCAAATTTTTTTTCACAAAATCACAAAAAATTACCACAAAAAATAATAATCAATGGGCCCAAGTGTCTCACACCCACACCACTAGTGCACCCATCCCCTTTGGAGCTACAATGACTCAGTTGTGGATGAAACCCAACAAATTTGACATTGTGATTACCTTGGAACCCAACTAAAAAGTGTTATTTCTCCAGCTAACATCCATTCCTCATGGGTGCTGGTTCACTCAAACCACTCCAGCCAACTTTTATGTCCATTACAAGCAACTAAACGAAAGAGGGGGGCGAGGGGCTTTACCTTATGAGTTTGAACCTCTCGGCCAATATCAAATAGTTTGAGCATCTTGTGAGTTTGAACCTCTTGGCCAATATCAAATAGTTTGAGCATCTTGTGAAATTGATCCATCAGTCACTAAGTCCCCAGCTCTTTGTAGATTGTCCACAAGCTGACACACGTGCAATATATTGTGGGCAGGGTCTCCAACTATAATCTTCAGCCTTGGGTGAACCAGCACGTGCCCCGGTTCTATGGTAAAAACCAGTGTTGTTCGGATAAGTGCAATTATCCGGATATGGAAGCACACATATCCTGAAATTGTGTCAATTTTTTATTTCCTGTGTTATGGGTATTGGGTGGATGTTCTTTCAACCAACAACTGACAGCTATGTATATCCGTATGTCAACAAGCTTGCTATCTACACAGCTATCTATATTTGTATGTTATGGGTAGTTCAAGTCCGGATATGAATGTTCATGTTATTCATATCTGGTAGACAAATTATAGTTGCCGGATATGCATATGCAAAATATATATTTAAAATTAGGGTTTAAGGGGCTTGATATGAAACATTGCATTAGGGTAGTTTGAGGGTCTCCATGTCTTTTTCATCTCTCTGCATAGAAATATGAATTTTGATCTACTTTTTTCTTTGTCACAAGAATGAACACTTTTGTTTTAGTACATTGCACATTGTTTATTTCCTCAAGTTGTCTTTCTTGATTGAGTTGTTTTGATTATGGGAGCTTAAGTCCTAGGGGACACTTATGCAAAGTTTGGGATCTATGTGCGCCGAATGATCATTTTTAGGGGGTATTAGATAATTGTTCAACTTATTTTTATCACCCTCTTATCATTTAATTTTTAATATATAAATATTAAAGTCACCTTATATTAATTATAGTTCATTATTTTAAATTATTACATAGTTTATATTATAATTAAATTGATTATTTGAATGAAATGTACCTTATTTTAAAATTAATTAACATATAATTTTTACCCAACAACCAATATATTGCACCCCATATTTTTACTCCTGTACTTTTATTTATTTTTTACTAGTGTCACCTACCCCCCCCACCACCACGCGATCTCGCCGGACGAGAGCTCCTAGGGCGTCCCGCCGAGCAGAAACACCAAATAAG
>Ga0116227_10005742_pt1 | contig 25842 bp, 36 predicted proteins | sample S1TSphgellanicum_FD_89693 | JGI IMG/M metagenome (GOLD analysis project Ga0116227, IMG submission 89693) | Host-associated microbial communities from peat moss isolated from Minnesota, USA - S1T2_Fb - Sphagnum magellanicum MG | ecosystem: Host-associated > Plants > Peat moss > Unclassified...
TAGGCCTGAATTCTAATCTTGTGATTAGTGAGGCTAAGCTTCATTTCTAATCTTGATGAGTGAGGCTAAGCCTGATTTATAATCTTGAGATTAGTGAGGCTAAGCTCAATTTCTAATCTTGATTAGCAAGCCCAAAGTTTGATAGCTAAATCTTGATTAGTGAGGCTAAGCTTCATTTCTAATCTTGATTAGTCAGTTTAAGCTTCATTTGCTAATCTTGATTACCTAGTGAGGCTAATAAAGCTTGATTTCTAATGTTGATTTTTGAGGCTAAAGCTTGATTTCTAATCTTGTGATTAGTGTGGCTAAGCTTGATTTCTAATCTTGAGTAGTGAGGCTAGATTAGTATAGAGGCATTTAGATCAGATGGCTCTGCTTTTATGGAAGTTATGGACTATATACATATACGAGTGTGAACCCCGTGCCTAATGCACAGGTGTGTGCCACCTAGGATGCCACCTAGGTGCTTCAGTTACCCACTTACCTTGGGGCTACACCCCTCTGTGGAGTCCAGCAAAATCTGGCATGGGCCCTTCTGGTTCACAGAATGGACCATTTTGAAGGAGTGAAATGCCTTGTGGCCATGGAAACTGAATTAAATTGCTATTAGGTGCTCACCCAAGGCTTTGCTGGGAGCTAGAAGGATTTTTTTTTCCATTTTTCTCTCGTTCCCAATGTGTTCCCTTTAAGTTCTCAATGGGTTCCCAATTTGTTGCCCAAGTTCCCAATGTATTCCCCAACATATTCTCCATAGCATCTCACTTTAATCCCATACCGTCCTCGTCCTGACGCCTGGAGAAACACAGGGCCTGGGTGGTTGGGGCTGCAATTATTATAAGCCCGGGCGCTTCACCTTTACTGCCATACAACTGCTGCTCCATTCCCGGCGGGCTCTTTTGCTACACCTTTTCCTCCCTCCCCAAGAAGCTAAACTGCAACAGAGCTAACCACCATGGTTAGCTAGGGAACTGGAACCCAACAGAAAAGTGTTTCCTTATCACTTACCATCCATCCTTCATGGTGCACTGGTGGGTGCTGGTTCATTCTGGCCAGGATTAGGTGCTACGCTAGCCTACTCATGTCGTCCAACAATCACGAAAGGCTTCTTCTTTTCCATGGGAAGTTTTCGTAAGCCTACCGTTGCTTAGGTTTGCAGATAAGTGAGCATGCTATTGAGTAACGATCTTCAAACATTTACACCCCCACCAGGTCCACAACAATTTTTTTGCAGAGAATGTCTTCAGAGACTGGAGCTCAAGACTTGCTGCCTGCGTGAAGCTGACTTCAGAACTACCCACACCCATGAAGTTGTCGATTATTCAATTCTGTAGGTCAAGAGTATTATTCTTGAGGAACACGATTTTGGAGAATTGTGGATGTTTGGCTGCTATATCGTTTCGAGATCATACCCATTTGGTGGGGTGTTCGAGACCAGACACTACTTCGGTGATTGGGAGATTAGGTTTAGCAGGTCTGAGCAGCCAATTCGGGTTGTTGGTCAGAGACTTTCATCATGGTGGCTCCAAGTGGAGCTCTGAATTGCGAATTGGGGACAGAGAAAGTGCTCCAAGGTTGCTGGTGGTGCAGCCCAGAGTGTTCCCACGAACAATTCTCAAAGCTAAGCTGTTGGAAGCTCTGCGTCTAGCGGATTCTCTGGAGGGTCTAAGGGGGAGATCAAAAGCTGAATCCAGGAAGCATACTTCTCCCTTTGTGCTGGTCCAGAGTCCGCAGTCTCGCTCTTCCAGCAAGCGTCTTCGTGCAGGTATGTAATGGAAAACTCCCACAGGCCGCTCAACCCTAATTAGGGTTTGCAGAGTGGGATCCACTATTTGTCAATGGAAATTGCAAGATGTATGCACATGGTGGTGGCTTCAGTAACATATGTTTTGGAAGGTTGCAGCAGGTGTCTATTTTGGAGCAGGGACCATTGACATTGTGCGTGCCCATGTTGATGCTGCAGCTTCAAGAGTTAAGATTTAATTGCATCTCCATACTTGATATCTATTAGACCTTTTTCCCTCTACAGGATTAATAAGTTCATGCCTTACTGTGCTGTTTTATCAACTTATGATACTGCACTACCTAAGATAATCTAGTCCTAATAAGATGGTGGAATTGTATCTCCTTGTTATGCTTGTAATTGTGAGCAACCAAAATATATGTGGTGGGTGCTCATTATTTCATCTTCTCATGGTCTTGGAGATCTTGCAGGAGCAGCTGGATGCAGTCTTTGTGAATGCACCCCTGTCCGGTGTACAGCAACGCAACCTCGAGGCAAGCACTTGGGTCTGGTTGGTGTTTGCTATCAAAAGATTTAGATTGTCTAGATGTGCATCTTTACTTGTCAGTTTCTTGGAGTCTTAGATGGGATGGAAATGTTGTTCCACACCTTCGTGTGCAGAGGTCATTTGGTTTGCAGAGTTGAGCCTGTCTGCAACTGTGCAGGCTGCGTGGGGCAAGCCTGTGCTTGACCGAGTTGGACTGATTATTGAGATATTTGGGGCACATGCCCAAACCAAAGAGGCCAAGCTCCAGGTATGAGGTCTTATTGATTGGTTCACCACTGCAATTCATACATAACTTAATGTGGCTAGATGGCTGGATGATGAACCTGGTAAGATCTGCTCTTTGATGAGAAACTCATGTTTAAATGCAGGTCGAATTGGCTGCTCTAGATTACAAGAAAACACGATTAGTCCGTGTTCTTGGAAAAGGGGGTTCGCGACTTGGTTTTGGTGTTGGTGGAGAAGATGAGGTGGTCAGTGCTCGGGGGTAATGTACTCCCTTCTGTCTCATGGTTTGTGGTTATATGCACAATGTGTTGACTACCTTCTTTTAGTGTCCAGCATTGAGAGAGAAGTGCGGCCTATTACATGCAATGGAGGTGATATCAACACAAATGCAGCTTCTTTACAATCTTGAAAGTCTTGCATGGGAACAGAAGAATTAGTGCCAGGGAAAAGGTCAGACTCCATGGAACTTGTAGCCTTTTGAAACTGATAAGGTTGTAACAGACGAGCAAGTGGAGCAATTGGAGGGGCTGGTGAGACAGAGCTTCAATTGCAACGGCGCAGGTGACACCTAGCTTTTTCTTTCTCCTTTCTCGAGTACTATTTGTGCATATATGGTGACTTTCATATCTCCATTGCAGTGTTCTTCAAGCATGGTTGTACTCATTGAAATAGGTATCACTTCAGGTAGAAGACTTCTGTGGTGGTTCACCAAATGGTGGTTCAACAACTGAATGGCTTTGTTAGGTTTGATTAGAATTGGAGAAAGAAGGGACCGTTTGAAGCAAATGCTGAAGGAAGTACAGCGAACCCGCTCTTTGCACCGAGCTGCTCGTCAACGTCATGCGTTTGCTGGGAGTTGTGGTCGGCAACTTCCTGTTGTAGCTGTGGTTGGATACACAAATGCGGTGAGGCTTTCAATTTGGTGTTCAATGGAGGAGAAGAAGCAAGGTCGTAGGATAATCCTGATGAGCACATTCCTATAGCTGCCTATCTCTTTGAATCCAACCACAAGGTTTATGGTAGGATGATCCCAATGAGCAAAGACATGTAACAACTTACATCTTTTAATCCACCTGAAGTGCTTGCTCTATTCCAATATGTTGCAGCCTTGCTAAACTCATTTTGCACAATCTTTTCCTTTGGTTGAGAACTAAATAACAAGCTTGTACTTATGGGCCATCAATTCACCTCCTGGTGCAGATGCTTTTCTTTTCATGGTCAACACATCAGTAGGGATTTAAGTTTGTGCATCACAGTTTTTCAATGCATTTATGCAGGGAAAATCATCAATGGTGGCTGCACTCTCAAAGAGCAGTGTTTATGTTGATGATAGGTGAGAAAACTGCAATCACAAGCCTTTTGTTGGATTGCTGGACTTCATATACATTGCAATCAGGCAGAGCACAATTGGTTTCCTTTCCTTGAACAGATAATTGCCACACATGAGTGGGTTTAATGGAAAGGCTTATTGTTTTAGTTTTCTGGATTAAATTGACTGCAAGTGTGCGGGGATCTAAATCACCTTGAAATAGGGCTACATACTCATCTAACCGGTGTTTTATGTAGGAAACTCATGACAGTATTGGTTCTGAAATTACTGCAGACTGTTTGCAACTCTTGATCCACGTGTGCGCAGTGTTGTGCTTCCTTCAGGGTAGGCTCACTGGCCCTTTAAGAATATGTACCCACATAGATAGCAGCAATGCATGAGGGGCATTATTGTGAAAATGTCCACATGAATTTTCTTTTGGACTTGACTGAGTACTTGCATTGCATCATGGGAATGCAGGCAGAAAGTGCTGTTGAGTGATACTGTTGGTTTTATCTCTGATCTCCCAGTACAGGTAACATTCATTACCAGTTCTTGATGAAAATGGCTTATTTGTTCTGCTGACATGGGAATCTACTTATTGAGGTTTTAGAGTGTATATAAGAAATTTAGTGAGTTCACAAATTGCATGTAAATGTTCCAATACAAGTCTGCATGGGAAAGGGTGGAGAAGAGCGATCTCCTTTTGCATCTTGTGAAAGTTGACGAACAAGGTCATCATCTGCTCACAGCTAGTGGAGGCATTCCAAGCAACACTGGAGGAAGTTGTTGAAGCAGATTTTCTGTTGGTAAGTCTTTTCTCTTGTTCTGAAATGAACTCTACCAACATGATCCTTACTTTGGCTGAGACTTATACTGGTTCCAGAATCTATTCTAGAATGTTTCATCTGTTGGTGGAATGACAAAACAGAAGCACTTGTTTCCTATCGGAGAAGGCTTGATGCTTGAATCTTTGCAGCATGTGATTGACAGCAGTGCAGCAAACGTAGAAGAGCAGCGAGAGGCAGTTCTAGATGTGCTCAAGGGAATTGGTGTTCCCAAGGCCAAATTGGAAAGCTGTATGGTGGAAGCTTGGAACAAGGTCCCTCCATAAACCCTCTCCAATGTAGACTCACAGAGGACAATACTTGAACCGTGAAAGCTCTAGGCTGTGCACTCTACAGATCTCAAATACATTGTGAGACAGATGCCCTTAAATATTGATTATGTTTAAAGGCTATAATGTTGAATATCAATTATGGAGTTTTGAATTGTCCTTTTCTCTCTTAAAGTCCTGCTGAGAAGTATCACTAACTGCAGGATTGCAATAGCAGGTGGATCTTATAGAAGGTGTATCAACCTTCGAGGATCACAGTAGTCTTCTTCTGGCCAAAGACACAGATCCTTCTCCCACCGAACAAGAAGAATCATCAAATTCAAACCTTTTCTCAAAGGATGATGAGGTTATGAGCAATGGAGTAACTACAGGACTGGGGAAAAGAGATGAAAGGGTGATATTAGGGTTGGGATGGTCACAGGGAGGAATATCAAGAGTGAGCACCTCAGCTTCCAAAGGAATAGGGTTAGGAGCTCTGTTACAACTACTTGATAAAAAGCTTGGTGAGGAATTAGCCCCACAGTTTGCAGCACATAAGTCTGGAGATGTGAGAGGATTATGATAAGGTCTTTACCAGGGGTGAAATTGAACATGAGAGCTGCAAACGATTTCTTTCTCCGACATTGGAAAACATCTAATAATGGTGAAAAGTACCAAAATGGAGTGAGCAATGAAGAACTTGTAACTGTTAGTCTGGTCAAGTTGATCATGTGCTCCATGGTCCAATTACATGTCTTATCAAGAAGTTTCAAGTGAAGCCCATAATAAAGCAGGTACACTTATCATCGCCCATATGTGATTCCTCCAGGTCTGTCCATTTGACCCCATCAGATGCTTGATTTCTATTGTGGGGGAGACTTAAGCTACAGATGGCTACTAGAGTAATGGCTGCTAGATGATGTCTACTAGATGCAGCTGGAATATGTGATTGAATTATTGTGGATTGATATTTGTTGAGGTAATTTTTGTTGTCCTGCTCTCTGGCAGAATGGTAACTTGCTTTGTGAAGTGCTGGGTGTTGAGATACAACCTTATGCACATGCTGAACTGGCCCCACACATTTTGCAAAGTTGTTTTTAAAAAGAAAAGAGGAGAGACCAATGGGGCTCAAGGTCCTACCAGGTTTTGTTACTCCACTGCCATCAGCAATTGGAGAACCTGTCAAGCATAAATATTATGTGCATTGATGGGCAACACATTCCTAACATAGTGCCTTAAGGATTATTTTCCTGCTTTTGCTAGCAAGTCCCATTGCCTTGTGTTCCATGGATTTTCTGAGTGTCATGTGAGGTTAGTTCACATTGTAACTCAAACTTCCCTGTGGTACCCACTGTTAATGTAAAATGATCTCTTCCCAGATGAGATGGCTTGCACCCTTGATCTAGTCCTTCATTGTTGGAGAACCATGTTATTACTATCATCACCAATGGTCACACAACATTACAAGGTCTTGGCAATATTCAATAAATTTGTACCATCTTGGTATTATTCATCCTTCACCCACTCTTTCATGCTCAATTTGAGCCATGGTGAAGTTTAACTTGTTGGATGGTGCCCTCGAGTACATGGCACTTATGTTCCAAACATCCTATGCAATACTCTAATTTCCCATAACAACAATGGTCATTGAAGATTATGTAACCACCAAATTTCCTACGAACCAAATACTCTTTGAATTCAGAGTCCTTGATCTTTTACATCCTTTTAGAATCTCCTAATTGCATTATTGTGCCCAAGATTAATGGAACAAACCCCACTTTCAAGCATGTTTGTAATCAATAGATCAAATAGTAAACCTCCATAGGAAGCAAAAATTCTTTGTCACCCTATGACTTAACAAAAATGAAAACAATACATAACATTTTTACTATGTAATCTCTAAACTGGGTGAAATCCTTGTATATATATATATAACAAGGATGGAAATCCATCCACAAAAAGTACAAGGCATGTCAAAGAAAATGTAAACACACAAAAGGAAAACCAAAACAATCCAAACAATAGTAATGAAATAGAAAATTTAATGTTGAAAGGGCATCCTTTGTCACAAATCAACTAATGATGGAGGTGCATTGGCTAGTATGTGTAAAAAAAATGAAGAACTATGATTAAGCATGGTAGCTCATTGAAAAATCACAATGGCTTACACATGTTGGAAGGCTATCGACACTTGTTGCTTATAATAAGATATAAACATTGAAGGTACCAAAGAGGTTTGCTAATAACGAGCTATATTGGCATGTACACAAGAAGTAAAAAAGGAATCAAAACAAGGATAGAGACAACCATAGATCTCTATGGCAAGGGGAACGAAATCATATTTCGACATTCGTTATGTGTAAATTCATGCCTTGTTTTGAATGGCAATTGTTGTTGCATGTGCTATTGTCATCAAAGCATGTTGCACCAAATTTGTACAAGTCAAATCAACAATGATAACATTCGCCAAGGTCCAAAAATCATGTATGGTGATGACAATATCCACTTGTCTCTATTTATGGCAAAGGAAAAGGTGGGAAACCTCTCTATGTACATGAGCTCCACTTTCCAATGCCATAGCTACAATGGTATTTTCAAAAGTATCATGGGTTGTAATGTGCTCACTCCCACATAGACAATGTAACAAATGAATACCCAAATTATCAATGGTATGATCACACTGACATTGTGAAAGATGTGCAATTGTAGGATGTGGTATATTGAAACAAATATGTAACAATGTAAAGAAATGAACTAAGGACAAATGAAATGAAGGGGTGTTAGGATGAACTAATAACTAAACCCCTATTGTTGGACTTGCATAGGAATGAAAATGTGCTCGCACAACATCCCGAAGGAACCTTTCCTAAAAGCAAAATAAAGTCTTGCTTATGAAGTTGGTCCATCAAAGAAAACTATATTTAAGGATACGATTGCACCACTAGATTTTCAAAAGGCAAAACGTGTGATTAAACAACTTAAAATAACATCACACAGATATCCCGTAATGCTACCTAAAAGGGATAAATATTGGTCTTTACATGTGCCACCACATCAAGAAAAATAGGGTGATCATTTTGCTAAAAATGAAAAACTAGTGCAAAAGCGATCAAAACCCAACATCCTAAAAAGACGAGGACAACATGTTAGACCACTAAAAGAACGCCTAACCCCCTTGAAAAAATAGGAAGAATGACTTGACGATGAACCAAATGGCCCATTATGGTGCCAAAAGATCTTGAACCTAACAGCTTCTCCAACATAGCTATGGTACAAGCATCAAATTCAGTGTAATGTTACAAAATACCTAACGATGAAAATACAATATGTTGTAAATAGCCCAGCCACTGAACATAACAAAATGAAAACATCGCAAAAGCACCCAACAAGCTAATATGCTCTTGGCACCATCAGAAAGTTTCAATATCAACAAGCTAAAAGTTGAAGAGCAGGTGCTACCAAAACATGTTCTAAGCTTTTCACATGCAAAATTATTGTTGGGGTTTTTTTATCTCCCTTTTGGCTCATTATAAAACTTATTAATGTTTATAAAAATCATATATGCAACTATGTTTGTGTAGCTTAGGGCATGCAAGGTAATGAACACAAAGTTAGAATCAAGTCTTTGGAAATCGCCATCATTTTAGGGTTTGACAATTTTGATGCTTGAAATTGGTGTGCTTTAAATTAAGGAACAAGAACAAAATCAAGTAGAAAAAATGACCTAAATTTGCAACAATAACAACCATTCAAGGAAGTGGTGAGAAATTGAAGTTGAGTTCCCCCATAGCAAATCCTTAAGTCATTTTTTTCATATCCCCCAATTGTGTAATTTCCTTTATTGTGTCCTAAATTTTTTTGCATGATTGTAACATGGTAATACTTATCGATTTCATTCAAACTAAGTAAGTAAGTAGATAGGTAGGTTAAGAGCCTTTACGGTTTAGGGTTTAAGGCTTCATTAGTTTGTGTGTATAGGCATGGAAAACCTTGCAGTTTCGTCAACATCAAAACATCATAGGGTATCATAGGAGGATTCTGATATCATGATGATGTGTATGCACCATCATGAGACATCTCCACCTTTTCACTAAATGATTTCCATTGCATTTATTTTGCTTCATTCAATTTCTTCAATTGCACTTAGTTCATTTTCACATTTCACACATTGTCTACATCATTAACCACAAGTTATTCCTCAATTATCTGTACTTACACCAAAGGCCTATCCATCATGTAACCACGTCCGCGTGTTCCTTGTCATGGTTGTGTCATTTATACGTAACAGGAACAAGTTTAACATGTCACCAGGCATCATGCATCACACACATGTAATCATCAGCTTTCGAAGTGTCAATGCCTTCAACATTACCATTTTGTTTTCCTTCTTCAACTTGGACGTGGATTGCATCATTAAATATCATCAATGTTTTCCATCTTGGTTTACCACACCCCCACTCATACCATCATATTCCATATGTTCTTTGTGTCGAAGTTCAACGTTTGATTAATTATTGATCCATCTAACATAACAACTTGGCATACATTTTTGTTCTTCCATTCCTAGTGTTTTTATTTTTCGCCACAAGGTGGTGGAAATGGCCACCAAAAGACTCATGCATGTTTATGTTAGTACATGATAGACGATTAGAAGACATTACAAGAAGAGCATATGATTAGAGCACAAGCATTGACTTCCCAAAGATCTTCAAAGATGGCACTGGATCCTACTCCACCTCCATCAACATGATTGCATCATGGACATATCTATGACATGTCCATTCTCATGGATATGGTATTCTACAACATTAGTAGTTACAAATTACAATTATTTTACATTTTTTGAAAAGAAAGGTGCCTTCCATTTTGAAATGTTGAAATGTTTAATACTTTTAAGGAATGGCTACAAAAGATGTAAAGTTAAAATCATCAATCCAATGCAACATTGATTTTGTATGTGTCAAACAACTAGGATGTTGGTGAAAAGATGCAATCACCACCAATTGCATTTGCATCAATGTTTTCCAAGTACCATGTTGTAATGAACATTTCAAAATCTTTTGTACACAAAAATCAACAAATAAAATGTTAAGGAGCTTCACATTATAAATAATTTAATAAAACATTGATCTATGTAAGCTTGACAAGCATATGTGAACATGATGTTAGCACTATAACTTGACTTGTACACAACTACAAAATATTTATGGATTTAATGTTATAAAAGAACCTGTTTGTGGAAGTAGTATAATGAAACATAAACAAAATGCCTATTTTGTGGAACTAATGCATGTAGAATGTACCAAAGGGCAATCATGTAATTACAAATCTTATTAGTTGAGATCTTTCAAATGTAACATAAATTGCAAGGAGTTTTAATGCTATATTTTGAAAAATGTGGATAATCAATTTCAATTTCTTAACTATGACACCATACCATTCCTAAAATTGTAGGATTCCAAACTCACATGATTTTGAAGTCATGCAATAAGCATAAAAGAATAAACAGCACCATATAGAAGAATTATAAAGCCCACACAACATGTGATACAATGGATCCCATTTCATCTCAGACCTTCTAGATTTTGGATTTCAAAGTACACCATTTCAGATTTGCTTTTGTCAACCCACCCCTGAAGTTCACACTTCACACTTGATTTCATGAATATAAAAGTTGCAAACTATTTTTTTCCATTGTTGTCATATACAACCAAGTACACCATTTTATGTCAATCCTTTTGACTTGGAATTCCATCCATAACATCAAATGTAAATTGTTGCTTGGATGCTAGGGGACGAGATGTTGAGAACAAAGCATTTGATGTTCAAGAACAACAGAAGCTATCAAACATTGAAAGAAAAAAATATTGTTTGGCTTGTAGAAATTATTGCTAACCTTAATCCACCTTGAATCCTCAATTAAAAGAATTTAACAAAAGGGCAATTTTTGCAAAGGACATTAAATTGTCGTAGGTGGGACCCTAGGCTACCTCATTTTTCACAAAACCTCAAGTCGTGACTCACTAGGCCACTAAACCTATTCTATAGGCTATCCACATTTTACACTATAGGCCACCTAAACTTTATCCTAGGCAACCTAATTTTTTTCACCTTAGGATAGACCAATGGGGCTATGTTACATGCTACTTGCATTTTTCCTTGTAGGCCCTCTAGCCTTTATCCAAAGCTACCTGGACTTTCAACATAGCTTGGCCATTTTGTTATTTCATCTATTATTTGAATCTACATGCCCTTACCCTAAAAAAATTAATAACTATTAAATTTAAAAAATTCTATATTTCTACAATTGATCTATTTTTTTATCATTGAAGCAAACTGGAGGGCTACAACTTTGAGCATCAGAAGTAAATGACCAACACAGCAAACACAGGAAGAGAATGAGTGATAGTTTGCTTCAAAAAAATTTTAAAATAGCTCAATCTTCTCTCTAGTTCCAGCCCCATATCTTCATCATTATTAGTCCATTTTGAGTGAATTAAAACTTGATGGGTTTGCCAACTAAGGATTTACAAAACATTTTTGTATTCCAGAGGCAAAAACACAACAATCAAAGATATTAAGCTCAAAATCCTAATCTATTTTAAATCATCCATCATTGAACACTGAACCCTCTTACACCGAACACCCCACATCTTCTTGCATCCCCTATCGAATTGAGCAATTCTTGCTGGCATTGGAAGCACTAGATGAAGGGTTACATATTTTTTTGAGCTTCAGAAGCGGAGAAACAATGTCTGAGGATTCGACTTCCTTTGACTTCTTAAGTGTTCACTCACTGGAGTATCTACAATAACTCACCCCTCATTATTCCCCTTCTCACTCCTCTAGGATACCTAATTACTTCTTTCGCTGCTTCAGTTTTTATGGCCAATCAAGCTTACTTTGTCATCAATTAGTCTAATGATCGATTTAAGGTTTTTGAATAAGTTTTGACATGTATCTCTATTTTATTTTCAGTTAAAATTAAAATGAAGAGTCGCCACTTTTTCTGTGCTCTTACACTCAGGGGAGCCACCTTGACATTTTTTGTGTTTTTTAATCCTTAAAAAAAGAAAAACACTGCCAGGAACGTTCCATACTACACAACAACAGTGAAAGGAAGTGATAAAAACACATTTGATTCTTCATCACCAGGGGTGTTTTTTTTCAAATTCCTCAAGTAGGTGTACTGGCGAGGATCCTCAGCGTTAATTAGCAAGAAATGGCGACTGTCCTGGTGGTCTAGTAAACTTTTTTTGGAATCCTGCATAGTTCTGGCGACCCAATGGAACACACTGTCTAAATCTGGCGACTTTTAACTTTGTTTTTCTCGAGATATGGCGATTTTTCTTTTAAATCTCAAAAATCCCTTTGTTGGATACGCCAGCCCTTTTTTTTTTGGTCACCAGGTAGCGAAAATTCGCCACGAAAAAAAACCCTGTTCATCACAAATCATAGAAAGAGAGCACCAATAAAGCCACAGTGAACCAGCACCCACCAGCACACCATCCACTGCATACCCATTATTACTCAGTTGTGGATGAACCTCAACTGAGTTAATATTTGGTTTCACCTTGGTAACCAATTCTGTAGGAAATAGCTCTCATATATAAATAAGTAGATAGGTTAGAAAAATAGGTAATTACTAGGTAAGTAGATGGTTTAAAATTTAAACATATGTAAGGGCTGTTTTTACTACCTACCTACTAACAACCTGCTTGCTTTGTGGGGTTGTTACTACTTAGGTAGAAAAAGAGAGCAACTTAGCTAATCACCATGGTTAGCTAGGGAACTGGAACCCAACAGAAAACTGTTTCCTGACCACTTACCATTCATCCTTCATGGGGCGCTGGTGGGTGCTTGTTCACTGTGGCCACTTACAGCCACTAGTGCTTTCCATTGACAAGCCCCGTTTGTCCTTTCGCTCTCTGCGTCTGGTGAAGTGTATTGGAGTACGCTCACTGCAGTGCAGTGAATGAGTGTCCCCGGTCTCCGCCATTCGTGGGTGCAGCGACGACGGTGGGCGATGAGGAGGCGCGGAGGAGCATGGCAATCACCGCCCCCCATGGTGCTGCGTCTTCTGTTTCCAGTGCTTTTTTTGGTGTTGCTCACCTCGCTCGAGGGTGGGAACGCCGCTCGCTGGGGCAGCGGATCTGCCGTTGACGACGGTGCGCTCACGTCGGGAGACTTAGTTCCCGCTCTCAACGCCGAGACTTTCAATTCCAGCTTGTTGGCAGCGCCTGCAAACTGGGCTCTTGTGGAATTCTACGCCAACTGGTCAGTGTGCATCTCTGTAGTTCTCTTCTGCTTATGGATGTCTCTGTATGTCATCGAATATCCTGTTGTTTTCTGCCTTTGTGGGCCTGTGTCTGTTTGTGTATCGAGAGGGTTGCTTTGTCGTTAATAACATTTGAAATCGGGAATCCTGCGTGTGACCAAGCAGATCTCTTACCTAGTCTCAGCTTGTTGACAGTCCCCGGCTAGTTACCATCCAATTTCAACTTTGCCAAGAAAATTAGGGTTTCCAACATGTAGGAGATTTTGAAAATCCGTCTTGTTGGCCCAGTATGTTCCTCTGTCTCATCGAGTGTGTTATTGACGTTCTTGAGATTCTGCTCTAGCTGGGAATCAAATGCAGAATGTAAAGGTGCGTTGGCCTGCACCACCTGTGGATGTGGATAATACATAGGATCCATCCATGATCTGCCACCTAGAGATCATGAGAAATGGTGATTATTGAGAAATCAGTGGCTCCAACATTTTCATGTTTGTGGAATTCATTCTTTGGGAGCAATATTTTTTTCCCATTTGGATATTGCAATCACAAATTTCCTTAGCTGGGATTCATGTCGGAAATTGTAATATTGATGACTGTTTCAACCAGCTACATCTCTTGACTGAGTATTCCAATTGCTTCCAGAAATGTGACAGAAACTTGTAACACAGATTTCTGTATCATTGCTTATGTGAAATCTCAAGCAGATTATTGTATACTTATCCACACCCATTGTCAGGAGCTGATCAAGTTAATGTGGAGTAGTGGCTGCTAATCAATGCCCATTCATGATGAAGGTGATGGTCTGGTACTTTGTGAGCAACACAAAGTCATGACTGCACTCATTCTTATTGGGTCAGGTTTGGTTTTTCTGGAACTGACACAGAGTTTTATTGTGGATTTTCTCTGCAATCTCATAGATATGTGCCTGATGCACCAATCTCTGTCAAATCAACACAGAGATGTTCACAACCCTGTAGACAGTATTCTAGATGATTTTTTGTGTGAAAAGAGTTTTTCCTGAGAGGTCACCTAGTGGGAGATTTTCCAAGTCCTTGGAATATGCTGTATGGACCAGCTGCATGCTAATAGTCTTAACAGATTGTGCAAACTTGTTGGAAGGGTACAGGTGCCCTGCTTGCAAAAAATATAAGGTGAGCCAACAATATCAAGCCTTCTTGAGAGATTCTCAATGGCAGATACAGGAGGATATGGGAAATTTCACACTCCCAGTGGATATTTTGCATTGGTGATGAATATCTGTGGATGTATTGCAGCCACATTTTGAGCGTGTTGCAAGACTTTTCACTGGGCCGAATCGTGTCCATGAGGGTGTGGTGTATTTTGCCAAAGTGGACTGTGCTGACCAGGTGATTGCTCCACTATGTGTCCACTGTTTAAAGAAAACATTTTATCAAGCTAATTGACAATGCTGTTGCAACATTGAGCTTTTGGGGCTTAAACTTGATGATGTTGCTTGGGAGTGGAAGGACAAGCATACATCTTCATTGTGACATACCATATTGTGTCTGCATGCAAATATATCAGAGTCCAGATTGGTCTCGAAAGAAAAAGATTCCAGGACCAAATTATCAGCATAAGTTGGGTGAAAAGGAAGATGGCAAAAAGACACTGAATCAAGCGTGTGTGTGGGGTTGCATGCCAGGCCAGTCAAATACTTTGTGAAAGGTTCTCTATCAGATACTACCCATCTTTATTATGGGCCCTTCCTCCAGTTCTTGCAATCGGTAGCCGTTCTGCCAAAATACAGAGTCCTCTGGAAGAGATTACAAATGCACAGACAGCAGAGGCTCTACTGGAGCAGATCAACAAGCGCATTGGCAAGTGTGTACCTACACCTTAAATATCCAGACGTTGAGTTATCCCGTTTCCCATCTTTGGATCACCAGTTCCATTTCCAAGATGTCTGTATAGTCCTGGTGATTTTGTGCTTCTTGATTCTGCTGCTGTCTGCATTTTATTTTTATAGCCTCCCAGTTGACATTCCTAGTTACTAGTGTTTTCCTTCCAGTAACTTGGAAAATCTGCTTAGTTGTTTTGTGATAGGCCTGTGGAACAACACCAGCTTGAGAGAAGATAATGCAAAAGCTTGATGGGGGCCTGACCATCTGGTTTGAATTTGTCCCTGATTTAGATCCTTCTCCTTGAGTGATGCAACAACAGAGGATGGAAAGGCATCTGGAACAAATACTTCTGAACCTTTGCAGGTTTATTTCTCTGGTCAATTCCATGCTTCTGTTGGGAATTCAGTTGCATTGCAGTCTGCTTTGTGTTTGATGGCCTCTTTTCTGCTGTAAGCTGTAGTGCAAAACTGATATCATTTGCATCTGTGTTGTTTGGTAGAGAAGATGCCTGCCTCACTTCATGATGTAGAAGAAGCCACAGCCCAAGCATTCAAAATCATTGTGGATGAGAAGGTTAGTGTCTTTTGCAAACTATTTGTATTATACCACCAAATTGTTTTCTTAATTCTCAATTTCAATTTTTTTTTTGCTCACCTGCACTGTGGTTTGTGGCTGCTGCTCACAAGTTGATTTCGGTGCAGATGCTGGTTTCAGATAATCGGGGTTCATTTATTCAATTTTTGATGCTTCTGGTGGTCCATCATCCCTCTGAGAGGTTGGTATGCTTTTTAAACTGCAACATGTCTTCCAGTTGGTGCCACAGCTTTTGCTCCTGGTTCAGAGACTGAATGTGCTGTGTTCTGAAGAGAGCAGGTGTAGGAAGGGGAGTGCTAATTTATTGGTGAACCTGGCAGAGCTGTGGCCAGCTGGTCAGGTCCCCACAGCAGCCTTTCTTGATCATCCCTTATGTGGATCTGGTCTGCCTCAGAACTTTTGGGTTTGTTTCTCTATCCATCTCCGCCTGCTCCTCATCATTGTACTACCCAACCTGGGTAAAAGTAGGAGAGGAGTGTAGCCAAGGAACTTATTGCTAAGCTTCTGATTTTTTGTGAAGGCTCCTTTTGTAGTTAAGAGTTTGTTGTTCAGTCTTTGCTATTGTAGCAGTACGGGCATCATCAGATTTGGTCATAAATGCATGCTGAGGGCTCTTTGAATACCTGAAAACTCAGTTTTGTCTAGCCTTGTGTTCCAATATTACATGTGGATTTGCATCTAGTATCCAGGTCATATGACTGATACAGCAGTTACAATGCTTAATGGCATGAACTGTTTTGGAAGTAGGGTGTTCTTGAATTGCAGAGATCCTAGGGAATGCATTGAACCAGGCAGGGGATGGTCTAGGTGTGGGACCAGTTGCTGACTTGAAAACCTGGTCTGTGCAGGTCTCATGCCGTGGTGAAAGGCGAGGTTATAGGTATATTGATGATGGTGTTCTTTCACTATGTTTAGCTATGTAGATTAATATATTCTTTCTGGGCTTGTTTGAGCATCAGTGAGTCCAAAGAAAAAAAAAAGATCTGGAGAAGCTTCTTTGGAATTGTCCATCCGTATCTCCAGATTGCAGCAAGAGAACAGGAATGCAACATCCTCCATTGTCCCATGGTTCTTAAGAAAATTGTGTGCCCTGCAGCTGTGGGTTGTGGCTGCTATTTCATTCCCTATCAGTGCGTGTAGCTGATTCAGAAAGCGCTGCTGCATTCTCAGCAATTCACTCATTTGTGGAGCACTTTTTCAACTGTCAAGAGTGTCGACAGCACTTTCTGGAGATGATCTCAAGGTAGGTTCTATATGTTTCCAGACTAGGGTGTATTCTTCAGTTATGCAATTCAACTAGCAAGTCAGTTGACCTGGCACATACAGGGCACACCATCTTTGCATCTTGTATGGTGGTCAGTAGCTTGCTTCAGATTTATATTGTCTTATTGGTGAGAAGCCTTTATGGGTGTGGAATTCAATGAAGTATTTTCCTCATCTTTCTCTGCTGTGGACTTCTTCTGCTTTGTCAAAGAAAACTGGATGTAATAGCATCACAGGAGGATCTGGTGTTGTGGCTCTGGCATGCTCATAATGAGGTATGTTCTTACTTGTGAGCTTGGATCTGTAGTTACAGCCAGCTGAGACTGCCATAAAAATCATGTAGTCTATGTGGCCTTGGTTTTCTCTTGTTCATCTGGCAGTATGACCTGATATGACTATGATGATACCTGGAGGATATTCTCACAACTTACAATCTGGGTCCTGGAATTAACTCAATGATTTTCAGAGAGTCATCCCTTCTTTCTGTCTGGGTGATACATTGTATGCAAGAGCATTATGTCTGATCCCATGTACAATACTTGGGGTAGCTAATATCTAGGTCTTTTCTGCTGATTTTCTCATTGTGACCTTGCACAGTTTGCTGATAAATCTTATGTTGGAACCAGGTAAATATGCGTCTTGCAAAGGAAGAAGAAGTCTCCAAGAAATGGAATCCCAACTACCCAAAAGTGGTGTGGCCAACTAGACAGCAATGTAGTGAGTGTAGGGTTGCGGCTTCTGTTGACAAGGAGGCAAGCAGTACTGAGGAGCCAGAGTGGGCAGTTAAGGCTGTCTATAAGTTTCTGAAAAATTGGTATGGGGCATCACTGCTTACTTTCCCAGACACCATGCACGAGGGTGTGGAATCTGAGGGTCAGATAGCAGTGAGCAGAGGGGGTGATGAGAGTGGCCGGAATGGGAGCTCAGCAGTGCGTAACATTGCAGCTGTTGCAATCCTCTTGGCCAGCTGTGGCTTTGGGCTTGTTGCACTCTGGTGGCGCATGCAGCAGAAAAAGCGCAAGTATTAAGCAATCCTTTTTTACTCCCTTCTTTTGACCAAAATAATGTGCCAGGTTTCTCTGCCCATGCACTTCTTGAGAAGGTTGTCATGGTATCACCTGTCTGCACATGGTTGGTACCCTGCTGGACAAGCATATCAAGTACATGTTTCAGATCTGCTAGATAGGTGATTTTCATATGTATGCATTACTAATTAGAAAAATGAGTTTGCAAGCCCTGGCAGGGCTGCTTACAGTTCATGCTGCTATGCATATGGCAGGCGAAGGCGGAGGCGAATATGAAGCATAATGGAGATGCTGATGATATTAAACATCACATTTCAGATTGTCGAGTCAGCTAATGGAGATACTGATGATTTGTTAACTTCAAATTTGAGATTTTCCAAGTTTGCTGGCCACTGAACATACTATATCACAACACACAACACAATATTCAGTAGATGGGTTTGAAAGAATGGGCTATGCAATCACTTAGTTCAAGGAAATAAACTGCTCTTGAACCAAACTGGTAACTGCCTGTGAAATGATAGCTCAATGAACTTAATTGTAGAGAGTTTTGAATAAACAATCAAAGCTGCATTGGAAGTACAGCTTATACTGTATCTGCAAAAAGTGGTTATTTGTATGTCAGTCATTGGAGCTGTTATAGCATTGAAATAAGTAATTTGTCCACTGTTGAGGTGACTGGAAGATCGCAAGAAACCTGTTTCTACTTATTGGTAAGACCTTTGGCAGTATGTGACCATATTGTAGAAAATTTCTGTGCTTGCAGTTGTTTACTTTGTTCCATGTTCTTTAACCACTCCAGGTGTGATTGCTACTGCTCAGAATCCTGGTGATACTGCAGCTCTGGCACAATGGATTGGTGTATTCACTGCCTCCCTGTATTATTATTAAACTGTGAAACCTTCTAAGCTTCACATTCATCCATTGAGCTTCCTCAACACCCTTGTGCAAGTTCCTTTAGGAACATTTAATAAACCTTCCAAGCTATATATTCATCTATTGAACTTCCTCAATACCCTTATATGGTACCTTCTGAGGAGTTTGCAATAACTTCTCCACCTGAATAAGACCACCAAAATTATGCATTTGCTTGATAGAGCAATGTCACATCATTGTAACAATACAGCATCAGGAAATTACAAATTTTACCATCTAAAGAAAAAAGTGCTGAAGAAGCCTTACCCTCACTGACCATTTTGGACGCATGAGATCTTAAATGGCATCTTAAAACTCCTGAGTGGTTCCAACTTTAGTCAATTGCCTTCACAAAAATTTTGGATTTGTTCTATTGGATGAGAACACAAGACATCTTCATAAGCATAAACAACAACAAAAAAATGTTCTGATATTCACACCAACCAGACTAGAATTGAGAGATGGCCCTATAATGAGGCATTAGAGTTTTCATATCTAACCACACATCAAAGAACAGGAAAAAATGGAATTAATGAGTGCATATAAGATAAACAACTGAACTACTTCAAAGTTGTCTATCAGGAAATTTAGCAAAGAAGATGGAACCTAAAGCTTCTGCCACCTTGAATCTATCTAGTGACTTATGGACCTTAGCTCATCCTTTTAACACAAAACAAAATTGAAGTAGACTTTTCTCTGAACCAACAAGAATTTTGCAACAACTGGACTTACATTATACCCATAACTTTAGTTGCTAAAGCCTTCAGAAACATATTTGACCAACCATAAATGCAAACAACTTCCAATTACTTTTCAAGAGAAGTCTTGCTTGAACCGTAGCAGAAAGTAGTATGGCTTGCAATAGAGCAGTCACATCTTTAGCCTGCACTGTGGGTAGGATGTCCAACATTGCTGTAAACTTCTTGGATTACTAGGACACACTAGATGGAAGATCCTGAACAGAAAAGACAGCTTCAAGCTTTGGATTAAAAACACCAGTCCCATTTTGCAAAATCATGCTCAGACCTCAGCTCAGTTGACAGCAGATCCATTTAGCTTAGATGCAATTGGAGTGCCAGAGGCATCCAAGGAGCATAGAATGAATCTGGTTGTGTAATGAGCATGAACTGCAATGGTCACCTGGTGGCACAAGCACAGTAGTGTGGACAGCATGCATCCCACATTCAAAATAATAGCAACCTGAGCCACTTAACCTCACAAACTTAGCTCTCACATGCAAAAACATTACCAAAAAATGAGCACACTAGATCAACACTATCTTAACAACACTTGCAGAGGTTCACATGACTGTCTCCAACCAGAATGTTCCCTTCTGTAGCCATGCCAAACAGAGAACAGATCTGCTTCTTCAGAATTGAGATGAAGCCTACAGCAGCAGACATGTCTAAGAATTTGGGGTCCATAAAAAATTCAGCTATAACCCAAACCACAGCTATGTGAGGTGATCAAGTCAATCAGCATGGAGAGCTGTGGTAAACCCCCGTCTATATCACTAAGCACAAGCAATGACCTAAGCCAAGAAATGGATACCCCACCAGTACTTCCCGTGTACTCTATCCTTTGTGTTGACAAAACAAAATGTGCTAATCTCATCTCACATATCCAGGTGGTGATCCAGAACAGGAAAGGAGAGGTGGTCACATTTGAAAGGCAAGAGAGTACCAGCTACTCGCCCACTGTCATTCCAAATCCAAATTTGTAGTCCTTCTTCCAGTGATCAATCTGTCAGCATGAAACACTACCCTTTTAGTATGTGTATAATGGACACAGGCCAAGCCAGCATAACTAAGAGCCTCTTCCCTGTGCATCAGTGCCAAGGCCCTAATACCCCTCAGTAAAATGAAAGCATCAAAAGAGATACAATGCATTCAAGCTCAAAACAGTAGTTGAAAGATTCTACTTGACTTTTCATGTATTGCACCAAGAACCTTTGCAACTAAATGAGCACAGAACAGGCCATCCTGTCAAAGAACATAAAGAGCAGCTGGCCTACAACACTTGCACCAGGTCTGAGCACTAAAACTGGAGCTGCTTGCATTACCACTGAGTAGGTCCTTCACAGACACTCACATAGACCAGAATCAATAGGTAAAGTCCATGACAGCAGTCTGGTTCTGCTTCACTCTCTCCATCAGTAAGTGAATTCTATGGTGGCTTTAATACACTATGCCACTGATGCACTTTAGCAAACAAGGAATTTATGTACATAATACTTCTTACAAACCAGGTACCTACTCTGGCAGAAGTGGAAGGGTTTAGAGTTTTAAGGTTTAAGATGTGCACGTAGACTTGAAAAGGTACCTCTGCAGAGAGCAAAAAGTTGACACCAAGGTTGAGCCTCTCTTCAAGAAAAGCTGCCACACAACCATTTGTATCCAGCCTACCTCTCAAACGGCACTGCACAGAAACATAACAAATAACATGCTTAACTCAACAGGGAACAGGAGCTTTGTATGTTGCCAGTGAAAGATTTGGGCTTTGCTACTAGTAGAGAGATCTCATGTAAGGTCCATCACCTGTTCACAGAACTTTGAAGTAGCATATGCACATGACCAGGCCTGAGCCTATCTAACAGAGACTTTCTTTCAGGACCATAGGACCCCTTATTTGGGTAGTGCAAGCTTCCATGAGTAAGCTTCCTCAAAACAGGCACTCACTCTAGTGAGTTCTACTTTGTAAGCAGGCATTGAAAGTTCATCAAGTTAATGTAAGACCAACACATACATCCAACTAATGATTCAAATGAAGTAACAGTTATGAAGCTGTAACTTCATCCTAGACAGTCTACCTGGCGGAGAAGGTAGTCATAACCAACAGTTGTAGTTGTCTCCTTGGTGTTCCAATTGTATAGGAAGTCTGATGCCAATGACACCTGGTACAAATAACATCAATTACATCTTAAATCATGGAGCTCAAAAGTGCAACATAGCACCAAAAAGTAAGCAATCAAACTACCCATATCCTTTTCTTCCCTGTGCTTATAGCAAACTCATAGAGCCACATAACTGTTTGTATACTGATATAAAAGGCTGGAAGTGCTCGATCTCATTTTCAGCAAAACTCATCAGCAGTCTAAAAGCTATGACTGAAAATCAAGGACTGAGAGATATGGAGAAGTTACCTTGTCTGATACCCTTTGCACATAGGTGAGAGACAAAATGCCAGTGCTTGCAATTTGTGCTGTAGCTATCTGCATACATACCCCAACTCAGAGTGCAAAGAAAAGGACTGGACCAGAGCAGGTTGGCAGCAGTCAGAAATGGAGACCAACTTTATCTCTCTTGTGTAGACTGATCTATTTTTTTATAACCATTGACCAAGGATACACAGAAAAGAGTACTGCGGCAAGGGTGGGAACAATCAAAGATTTGGACTAGTTGCAGGGTTGGAAAGAGGCATAATATCTGCACCGCTTTATCTGTGTTGTACCGGCCAGCAAAACCAATGCCTGACTTCCGCTGCTGACCCAACCAAAATACTTCACCTCCCAAAGCCAGTGTTGGTGTTACACTCTGTTCTGCCAAACACTTTCTCATTGTTACTGAACCCAGTGGCATACCTATTCCTGAAAAAATTAGCCTCCACATTATAAGATCAATTCACAAACAAGATAGGTCAACCTCAGAGTTGCCTGCCTTGTGCTAGTGTCACAAAATGTATTAGTAATAACTACTCTAAGATCCTCTGACAACCACCAAACCATGGTGTTACACATTGTCTGTTGAAGCTTTAGTACCATACACAAATATAATCCACCTGGCTGTCACAACAACCAAGGGGTGAATTAGTGGGAGTTTGTTGACTAAGAACCTGAATGTAATTGAACCCATAGAAAGCATTATTCCCCAATTGCAACTGGGCCTGATAATCACCCCCCTGTCCCAGGTTCGGATCAAGACATCCAATACCCCAAAGTTAGCAATTCCACATGAAACAATACATTGATAACTGGAAGCTCCTTTCCCTGACAGTCACTCCAGCTAGTCAATTGAGTATAACTTACCCTCCTGCAAGACAGATAACAGATCAAAATCACCTACCCTGTAATCAAAATGGAACATCCCTTGTGAAAAGTGTGGCTCATTTGTAATCTGTTTCCCCCAATACCACCACCCAAACCATAAGTCTTGTAAGAAAGACACTGATTTATTGTCATGAGTTATCAGAACTTCATCCTCAGAACATGGGAATGACTTTGGATAAAACATTTGAGGTGTATTTGGATATTTAGCCAAATGGGTATTGTAGACGTACTTGAGCATTCACTTTGATGGAGAAGCGATCGGTGACATCATATTTGACCCGGGCACTCATACGGCCATCCGTCAAAATACGCCCAATGAGCATAGTCATCTGCACATCCATCTCATGATCTTAACACCTTCTGTGAAAACACAAACACATTGCTGACCTGGACTGGGGAGATTCAAAGAAAAGTAAAAATGCAACAGTGTAAATGTCACCATGGGCCCTACCTCAAGCACATAAGCATAATCACAACAAATAGAAGCTACAAAGAAACATTTTATAACCCACCAAACTCTTTGCCTACTTCCATTGCCAACCATATACTTGTCCTACCAAAGAACCCTATAGGTTGAATTCAACCACATCAATGAACAGCACTTGTGAACCAAGGGAAAAAGATGTGAAACAGATATCCAATACACAAGATGATGAGAATGCAAGATGAGAAGGAGAGGTGAGCAAATAAACAACAAACCCGTTGGTCTATAAGGTTTGCTCCAAACTCATAATGTGCAGCTGGAACCTTGATGATTTGGGCTCCCTGAGACGGCACCTCCACAGAACCCATGAACAAACTGCACAGATACAACATTGGTGCATCAAGCAATATGGTTTTTCATACCCCTCTTGCACACATGCTCAGTCCAAATAACTAGGAAAGCTTCACTAAGGCCACAGTTTGTTGAGTGTTAAGGCTCATGATCAACACTGTACAGATTTCATCAGTGAGAACACGTTCACAAGCAACCTAACCATTGGAACACAATACAACTAGCTTACAAAAAGGATGGAGCAGAAATGACAATCCAACCATCACAACATAATGTACCAACATGCCAGCAAGTAACCAATCTCCAATTGTTGCAGAAGAGACCTCCATCAAAGAATAAACGAGGTGAGAAATAAATAATAGGACTAGAGAACCTCCACACCTGTGGCTCAATGAAAACCTTTGATTGAGAGGCTTGGTGAAGTCAAATCGCAGGCCTTCAAAAAGTTCAGGTTTCAGAGACACTGTCCACATCACACATGAATTGTCAGCCCTTCTATATGTGTCTACACCATCCTCCCACTCCAAATGACAGAGCTCCTTTCCAATAACCAAGCAACATTCACTGAAGGACAACACTAACATATGTTACTGGTCCATGCACAAAACAGCCTGCAAAACAATTAGTCCTACTTCAACATCCTAAACCCTAATAAACTCTACTCTTGATTGGCTACAGATCCAGTGTAGTCTGTATTGCATATGACACAACAATATAACGAAAAACATGTTCGAAGTCCAGACCAGATCTGTTCTCAAACTAGAGATTTGAGAAGCACATCCAAGGATTCTACTTTACCATCACCTCCTGGCTCACAAATGACTTTATCCTTAAACCCTAAAGGGAGTATAACCAGATTTCAAGGCTAGAATGTGAAGGTCACAGGAATGTACCCTGCTTTGAAATGAAGTTACAGAAATGGGAATGCAGAAAATCCTCACACTACACGCAAAATATCTGTGTTCCTTCAATGACAGTCTCTTGGGCTCAAACTGAACTCTCTGAGGGTTTAAGACGGGATTTATCAAATTGATAGCAGTCCTGCAAGATCCTTTTTGGAATCTTGTTGCCGGAGCTAGAGTTTGCAATATTCCTAACAATATCATGTGGAATCCAGGACACATTGACAACTCAAGACCAAATATAGCACAAATCAACACCAAATAGAGTGAAAAGTTTCGTCTCACTACACACATACCCAAAGACATACACATTAACCTACACGTTCACAAAACTTGGATTCAATTTCCCACGATACCTGGGGATGCATACAAAGTTTGTAGGGCACATGCAGATGAACATTCACTCTGAAAGAAAATGATTAAAGGATGTGGAAGCTTTGCTCTCTTCAGTTATACCAAATCTTTGACTCCAAACCCAAATTTTTCATGCTACAGGTACGATCAAGGAGACGAAAGGAAAACACTTTCACTTCCAAACATCTTCGCTTCATCACTATAAGCTTCTCTTTCCATCAAATCAAGCCAACTCCCTGGCATGGCACTAGGGAGAGGCAGGGGATAAGAATAAGACCACGGATCTTACTGATATTTTCGCGTTGAATCTCCTCATACTTCACTGGACAAGGCAAATTAAGCCAGTCCACAGAGTCCACATCCTTGCTGTGCTTCTCCTCCTTCCCTTCTGTCTGCGAGGGCTTCACCGCAGCAGCGGCGTAGCTCACCGCTCCCCCCATGACAAGAGTTCTTTCTCAGAAAGAGAGAGAGAGAGGAGCAAACGAATATCACTAAGCCAAAACTAATGCTGTAGCGCAGAAAGAAAAAGACGGGAGAAAAATGCGAGTGGGAGAAGAAGAGGAGGAGGAGGAGCTCGGAAAGACAGAAAAACCAAAGGGGCAAAGTGCGGAGGCGGTGGAGCCAGCGTCGGATGGACGGTCACACCATCGCACTCTGCAGAGGCAGCGTGCTGGTGCGGAAGGCTGGCTGGCTTGCATGAAGCGGGCTGCCATTTTAGGGCAGACAACCAGTACAGGCCACTTTAGGGTATTTGCAGCAGCAAAAACCTACCTGGAAACAAGGAGCCGCTACCAATTCAATTAGACTAGTGCCCCCCCCCCCCCCCCCCCCCACACAAAACAACACGGAGCGTCGGCAAACACTTCCACGCCCCTTCAATACCACAAATGTTTCAAACTAACAATAAAGAA
>Ga0116227_10005744_pt1 | contig 25834 bp, 23 predicted proteins | sample S1TSphgellanicum_FD_89693 | JGI IMG/M metagenome (GOLD analysis project Ga0116227, IMG submission 89693) | Host-associated microbial communities from peat moss isolated from Minnesota, USA - S1T2_Fb - Sphagnum magellanicum MG | ecosystem: Host-associated > Plants > Peat moss > Unclassified...
CCAAAAACACTTGCACAGTTACGAAGAAAGATAGACTAGGTTTTGGAATCAACTGCCGACACTCAAATTTTCCAACCTCTGTGGACCCTAGATTCAATTTCTAGACTTTTTCAGCAAGCCCTATTTAGATGGAATCTTAGAGGTTGTGTCTCCATCTTTTCGACACGAAAAACTGAAAAAGCGATTGGCTACCCTGATCGAGTTTTATTTCCTCAAGAAGCGAATTGAATACACACCTATGGGTAGTCCTACCCTGAAAAACCAGTTGAAAAAAGCTGGAGCCGAACCAGAGGAATTTATACAGATAGTATATAGTACTTACCTCTGAATATCACAGTGCCAAATTTTAACTGTTTTATCTCGACTCCCACTGACAAGAGTTTTACTCCCTGGACCAAAAGTAACGGAGTTAACCCAATCAACATGACCGCCTAGAGTGTAAATTTGTTCTCCATTGCTTACTTGCCACAGCTTCACAGTGTTGTCGATACTACCACCAGCAATGTACTGTCCATCAGCACTAAAAGCTACAGATTGAATCTCCTGAGGATACACTGTTATGCTGTCAATTAACTTACCTGTGTCTATATTCCAGAGTTTAATAGTTTGGTCATAACTACTACTAGCTAAAATTAGATTATTAGGACTGATAGCAACACTATTTACCCAACCTGAATGACCTTCGAGAGTTAGCAATAATTTTCTAGTAGATAAGTCCCAAACCTTGATAGTTTTATCATAACTACCGCTAATTAAAACCTGTCGCTGTGGGCATATAGCGAGGGAAGAAACTAAATCAGTATGACCCTTGATAACATACAGCAATTGTCCCATATCGATATGGGAAATCTTGATAGTATTGTCCTTACTACTACTCCAAACATTTTGACCATTTGGACTAATAACTAGAGAAAAGATAGCAGTTGAATGTACTTTAAGAGTGCTGAGTAATTTACCTGTAGATACCTGCCAGACTCCAATTATACTATCATCGCCGCCACTTACTAGAGTTTGGTTATTCTGACTAAAGGCTAGACATCTAACCGAGTTAGTGTGACCAGTAAGATTATGTAATAACTCCCCGGTGTCCAGATGCCAAATTTTGATAGTTTTATCCTTACTGCTACTAGCGATAAATTTTCCATTGGGACTGATGATAGTAGTAATAACCCAGTCTAGATGACTCAAGGTGTGTACACATTTCCAGGGTGATGATGAAGCTGGTGATTTAGGAAATGGTGGTGGTTGAGACCGTGCCTTTTTTTGTTTCAATTCCAATTCTCTAGCATTCTTCAAATCTGACTTAGCTCTATGTTGATATCCTAGTTTTGAGCAAGCAAGTCCCCGATATCTGTATGCTTCAAAAAAGTTCGGATTTAGCCGAATTGCTTGGGTGAAGTCTTCAATCGCTTCACTGTATTTACCCTGTTGCGCTTTTTCCATACCCCATTGGTAAAAAGTTTCTGCAGTAGTAGAGACATTATTAATTTTGATTGATGTAGAAGTAGATTTATTTGTGTGATCTAGGTGATGAGACTTTAATTTTTCGTAGGCTTGATTAATTTCCTTAATTTTTTCTTCAGCTTCTAGTTTTTGCTGACGATCCAGAAATTGGTCTGGATGCCAGGTCTTAGCCTGATTACGGTAGGCTTGTTTAACTTCCTCAAAAGAGGCATCAAGTTCTAAGCCAAGAATTTTGTAAGCCTGATTGAGGGTGAAGGCATCACGCATACTGAGAAATAAGAGGATCTTTGAAAAGTTGACAGTTGCGTAAAAAAAGGCTTTCTGGTATAATCTGTAAGTAAGTATAGACGGTTCCGTAGAGAGCCATCAGTAAAGTATACACTAGTAACCTGGCAAGAGAACAATGGAAATAGAACCATTAGACATCTCCGAAATAGTACTGTTTTGTGGTATAAGAATATAAAAGAGTTACTTTATACTCAAAACTATGATTGCTGTATTGGACTATATCAACAAAAATCCTCAAGAGACAAAACGACTAATTGGGTTGGGGTATCCTGAGCTACAAATACTAATTCAGGATGCCGAAAAACAACACCAAGAGAAACAAGCTTGATCAGAAACAGAGAAAATTAGAATTATCGCAGGTGGAGGTGGTCGCAAACCAATAATCCAAAATTGATGTGTTTGGAGTCAGAGAAACAACAGCAAATGAACTTTTGCCAGCTAGTTTACTAGAACAACTTAAAAAAAATGAATCAGACTATGAATTACTTACAGAACATGCCCCTACAAAATTAACACGCTAGCTTGAAACCGTATTTGCCCCAGTGTTAAGAATACAAAATAATACCCCTGAGCTACAACAGCAAAGGGGCTATTTTTAGTATCTTGATTTCAAACCCTGATTAGTCCCAGTTTATTTCCAATCGGGAATTGTTGCATCTTCACCACCGATTCCAATACCAGTGTTATATATCCCCGCATCAGTGATAGTGAGGTTATCCATAGATGCTTGATACACATTCGAATCGTCAATCGTAGCGCGAGTGAAGTTTACCCCGTTGAGATTAGCTTGCTTCATATTTACATTGGTGACAAAAGCTGATGTCAAGTTAGCACCAGCTAAATTCGCACCTGTTAAGTCAGCACCTTCGAGGTTAGCTTTCACTAGGTTTGCACCCTGAAGATTCGCACCTCGGAGGTCAGCACCTATTAAGTGAGCACCACTGAGGTTAGCTCTTGATAAATCACATTTAATACATACCCCAGTTGACAAGAGTTTTTGTACATCTCGAGGATTTTCGGCTTTAACTAAGCTAGCGAAGAACAGGGGAGTTACTAAGGCTATAACTGCTAATAGCTTGACTTTCATGACTGTCCCCCTTTGTAATCAAATAACATCCGTTCTTTTCCTCACACTGCTATTATCTCACTAATTTGCTGGAGATGGTTGATCTAGCTCACAGTTCAATTATGATGTTTTACAACTTGGTGAATGATGCCAAAGATACAATTGATCATAGTTTTTGGGTGTTTCCGTCAGCAAAAAACACAAAACCTCAGTGTTTAATTCAGTGTTAAATATTTTCAAGCAGAAAGCAGGGGCGGAAGTATTTATACTTGTTACCAATCGGAGGTGTACGGTCTTTTCTTTTAATTCCTATGACAACAAAAATTCCCGTATATACTCGTTGACTAACTGTGGCTGTTCTTGTTGTACCCAATGGCTACATTTGGGAATATACTTGATTTGAAAATCCCTGACATAAGCTTCAGTACCATAGGTGAGTTCCTTTCCCAGTGCAACATCCTTTTCTCCCCAAATCATTAGCGTTGGAACCTCCAGAATGCCCCAAGTTCTATTAAGTCTTTCTCCCGAGAAAATGTTGCGGTAGTAATTTAACATTGCTGTTAAGGCACCCCGCTTGGCTGCGGCATCTTTAAAAGCGTCAATATCCGCTTTGGTAAAGGCACTCTTATCGACTGCCGTATCGACAAAAATTGCTTCAATAGCTTGATAATCCCCTAATTGCAGGAATAATTCTGGTAACCAGGGGAGTTGAGACAGGAAGATGTAGTAGCTACGCAGTAACTGTTGGGGGGTAGTTAAACCTTGGACAAATTTGGCAGGGTGGGGTGAGTTCAGGATGATTAATCGTTCCACCAACTCTGGATATTGATAGGCAAAACTCCAAGCGATCGCTCCTCCCCAATCATGTCCTACCAAAATACAGGTCTGGTATCCTAGTCCCTCAATTACCCCTTTCACATCCTTAACTAGTTCATCCATAGCATAAGCAGATTGTGCTGATGGCTTATCGCTATGGTTGTAGCCACGTAAATCCAAGGCAACAACTTGAAAATCCGAGGCAAACTCTGGAATCTGATGCCGCCAGGAGTACCAAAATTCAGGAAACCCGTGCAGCATTAGCATCAGATTCCCCTCACCTTGGGTGACGTAGTGTAATTTTACTCCATTAGTAGTTATGTATGCCTTGGTCCAGGAATTTTGTGTAACTACCATAATTAGCTCCCCCCTGCCCCCTATTTAGGAGATCCCCATCCCTCAAAAGATGGGGAGTTAGAATTAACTAGCGTTTTGTCTATACCACTCAATCGTACTCTTGAGTCCCTCTTCAAAGCTGACTTCGGCGGTGAACCCAAAGGACTGCTTGGCTCGTTCAGTATCTAAACATCGTCGGGGCTGACCATTAGGCTTATCCGTTTCCCAGATGATCTCGCCATCAAACTCCATCAATTGGCAGATGAGGTTAATAAGATCACGGATCGAGATTTCATACCCAGTTCCTAAGTTAACTGGTTCCGGGCTATTGTATAATTGAGTGCCCATCACAATCCCCCGCGCAGCATCTACTGAATAGAGAAACTCACGGGTAGGAGAGCCATCACCCCACACGGGAAGTTGCTTTTCCCCATGCAATTGGGCTTGATGAATTTTGTGAATCAACGCCGGAATTACATGGGAACTTCTGGGGTCAAAGTTATCTTCTGGTCCATATAAATTCACTGGTAACAGGTAAATGCCGTTAAAGCCATACTGCTGACGGTATGATTGCAGTTGAACTAGAAGTGCTTTCTTGGCAATTCCATAAGGAGCGTTGGTTTCCTCTGGATAACCATTCCACAAGTCATCTTCCTTGAATGGAACTGGAGTGAATTTAGGATAGGCGCAGATTGTACCCACACAGACGAATTTTTCCACTCCTGCTTCATAGGCAGCGTGAATTAGCTGGGTGCCCATGATCAAGTTATCGTAAAACAACTCTGCGGGCTTTTCCCGATTCAAGCCGATACCACCGACATGAGCTGCTAGGTGAATGATAACTTGCTGCTGGTCAGCAGCACGCTGACAATTTTCCCAAACCCGCAAGTCACAATCACGCGATCGCACTACTGTAATCTTCTCTCTGTCAGCCCCAGCTTGATGCAGCTGGTCTATTACCTGACGACCTAGGAACCCTGATCCACCAGTGACGAGAACCCGTTTGTTTTTTAGTTCTAAGGCAGTCATATCCTTATATCTGTGGTAAATCATAAATGAAGAGCGCCCAATTCCTGCCGAATAGTAGCAGTCTCATGGTGTAGTTGAGAGCCGTTGCCTTTGGGGGAAGTATAACCTAGGGCTTGCAGGTCTGCTTCTACCATTAGTGCTACAAGTTCTCTAAAGGTTACCGATGGTTCCCAACCTAACTTTTGCCGCGCCTTAGTTGAATCACCAATCAACAACTCTACTTCAGCTGGTCGAAGATAGCGATCATCAAATTCTACATAATCTTCCCAATTGAGATTGACATGACCAAATGCCAAATCTAAAAATTCCCGCACTGAGTGGGTTTCACCAGTGGCAATTACATAGTCATCCGGTTGGTCTTGCTGCAACATGAGCCACATTGCCCGAACATAATCTTTGGCATAACCCCAATCCCGCTTGGCATCAAGATTACCCATGTAAAGTTTTTTCTGTTTACCAAGGAGAATTTGAGCCACAGCGCTGGTAATTTTGCGCGTGACAAAAGTCTGCCCCCGTCGAGGAGATTCATGGTTGAAAAGTATTCCATTGCAGGCAAATAAACCGTATGACTCACGATAGTTCACTGTTTGCCAGTGGGCATAGAGTTTAGCACAAGCGTATGGACTCCGAGGATAAAAGGGTGTCTTCTCATCTTGTGGTACTGCTTGTACTAAACCGTACATTTCTGAGGAACCAGCTTGGTAGAATTTCACCTGAATTCCAGTACGGTGCTGGTAATCTCGAATGGCTTCTAGCAACCGTAGGGTCCCCATTCCTACTGTATCTACTGTATATTCTGGTGAATCAAAACTTACTCTTACATGAGATTGGGCACCTAGATTGTAAATTTCAATTGGCTGTACTTCTTCTAAAATGCGGCGCAGAGTTGTGCCATCTGTCAAGTCACCATAGTGTAAAAGTAACCGTGCTCCTTCTTTATGAGGATCTTCATAAATGTGATCAATTCTATCCGTATTGAATGTGGAAGTCCTGCGGATAATCCCGTGAACTTCGTAACCTTGTTTTAGTAAAAATTCACTTAGGTATGAACCATCTTGACCAGTAACGCCAGTAATTAAAGCTCGTTTATTCTGGACCATGCTCAATTTTTCCTTTTTTATCTATAACTTTCAAAAAATTACAAGCAACACAATATAACTTAGCAGATAATTCCTAACATTGGCTAATAGTAAACCTACTATAGGAATCCTATTTGATTTTTGAAAAAAACTCAGTATACTTAATTCTCTGTAATCCCCTTTGATCTTGCCTTTTGCTTCTTGCCTGTGTACGCAAACAATTTCTCCAAATCAAACCGGATTCCTATATATTTATTTGTCACTTGGAAATTTATCCAAAGCAAACTTACTAACTTAAGGCTATTTTGACTTAGCTTTAAGTGTAATCTATAACATTTTAGCAAAACTTCATTTAGTATAGTTTTGATGAAGATTTAACACAGCTTTCAAGGAGAGGGGAAGGGGGAATTCCCCTTCTTTACACCCTATTTCCCTTCAGTATGCCCCATTATTTCTGGGACTAATGACGACATCAATTGTTTTCAGGATGATCCATAAATCGAGCCAAAAATTCCTGAATTTGACATAATGCAAGTCTATTTGCACTCGTCGAGGATAGGGAATGTCATTACGTCCCGATACTTGCCACAATCCAGTAATCCCTGGACGAATCGTTAAGATCTGATCAATGTGACTCCCGTATTTTGGTAACTCTTGTGCTACTAAAGGGCGCGGTCCAACAACACTCATGTCGCCCCTTAAAACGTTCCAAAACTGAGGAAATTCATCTAAGCTGGTAATTCGCAAGAATCGACCGATTTTGGTAATCCGGGGGTCTTTTTTGAGCTTAAAGCTGGTTTGAAATTCCTGTCGCAATTCTTGGGATGTTTCCATCATTTGCACAAGAACCTCGTCTGCATTACTCACCATTGTCCGGAATTTAATACAGTTAAAGCGTTTATAGTTTCTACCGACGCGCTCCTGGACGTAAAAAATCGGACCTTCTGAGCTCAAAGCAATTAGCACAGCCAGAATTAAGTAAACGGGAAAAAACACAATCAAAACTGACAGCGAAAACACAATATCGAACAATCGTTTGGCAAACTCTCCGTTTAAGCCCTGAAAAGGCAAGCCTTTAGGTTTAACCCTTGATGCCTTTGTTTGTTGACCACGTCTTAAGAAAGTACGTGTAGATGGGCTAGCATCTTGTCTTAGATATCGTTTGCCGGAGACGAGTGAGCTCTGGGCAGTCATCATACTCCTTAAGAATCCACACCACACATAGTCCCAATCTTAAAGCCAAAAGGCGGTGCTTCTGGGGGCAAATTTCCAAAATCCTAAAAAAGAATTGCCAAAATCAAGACCATCTTGGGAGTAATGGTTGTTTTTTTTGGCAGTGATGTAAAAAATCCAGATATTCAGCAGCAAATACCTTCCCAGAGAACTGGGCCGCGTGCGATCGCATATACTCAGGATTAAAAAGCTCCTGATACACTTCAAACTTTTCCACTGCTTCTACTAAAGCTGCCTCTGTTTGCACCCTGAAGAAGATACCTGTTGCTGTGTCATTAAAGGTGCGAAAATCTCGCACGGTTTCTAGGGCACCTCCTGCACCATAGGCAATGACTGGGGTGCCACAAGCTTGTGCCTCGACTAAGGCAATGCCAAAGTCTTCACAAGCTGCATACACAAATGCCTTGGCACTGGCCATATATTTCTTTACTACATCATTGGGTTGCCATCCTAGTATTTGAATGTGGGAATCTGCTATTACCAGGAGTTTTTCCATTTCGTTTCCTGTGCCAATGACTACTAATGGTCGCTTTAAGTGGTTAAAAGCTTTGACAATTAGGGATACTTGCTTATAGCTCACTAACCGAGTGACTGTTAGATAAAAATCCTCTTTTTGCGCGAGAAAGGGTAGTTCCTCAACATTGACTGGTGGGTAAATGACCGTTGCTTCTCGGCGATAACAACGCCAAATCCGCTGCGCTGTATAGTGAGAGTTAGCAATGAAGTAATCAACCCGATTGGCACTCAATACATCCCATTGGCGTAAACAGTGCAACATATACTTGGTCATCCACCCCACAAGACCACTCCCTAATTTACTCTGGCGCAGATAGTCAAAGGTTAAATCCCAAGCATAGCGCATTGGGCTATGGCAGTAGCACAGATGTAACTGATCAGGTGTTGTTAACACTCCTTTAGCAACAGCATGGGATGAGGATAGAATTACGTCGTACTGGCGCAAGTCTAATTGTTCAATGGCCAATGGGAATAAAGGTAGATATTTTTGCACACCTCCACTGGCGTAGGGAAAGTGTTGAAGAAAAGTCGTACCAATTCGACGTTTATATAAATAACTTTCGGGATTGCAGGATTCAAAGTCGATGAGGGCATATAAATCAGCATCAATGTGATTTAGGATTTCCCGGACAACGAGTTCTGAACCGCCTGTGGCTTTGGGTGTTAGCCACTCATGGACCAGAGCATATTTCAAGGGCACAGCTAACTTGATGATGAGGAAAACACTGAAATAACTCTCCGAGGTTAACTGAAAATTTTCCCACTATGATGATTAAATGGGAAGCGCCCCAGATTAAGTTAAGGACGTAATCTTACCCAAAGAGTTTCCTTTAAGGATACTGTAATTGAGGATTGGGGATCAGGTATTAGGGATCGGGGATCGGGGATTAGGAAAACTTTTCACAAATTCCTATTTACCAGTCCCCAGTCCCCATTCCTCACTCCCCAGTAACCATTCACCAAATAGGAATTGGGAATTTATGCGAATTTTGATTATGGGTGGTACTCGGTTCATTGGTGTCTACCTAACTCAACTACTAGTGGCATCAGGACATGAGGTGGTACTCTTCAATCGTGGTAATCGTGCAGCACCTGTACTACAGGGAGTAGAACAAATTATAGGCGATCGCACTGATACTACTCAGTTAAAAGTAAAGTTAGCACAAGAAAGTTTTGATGTCATTTTTGACAATAATGGGCGGGAACTTGCTGATACACAACCACTAGCGGAAATCTTTCAAGACCGAGTGCAACATTTTGTGTACATGAGTTCTGCTGGGGTTTATCTTCAATCTGACCAATTGCCCCATCTAGAAGGCGATGCTGTTGACCCTCGAAGTCGTCACTGGGGTAAATATGAAACGGAAGCTTATCTCACCCAGTCGGGTTTGCCCTTTACCTCTATTCGTCCAACATATATTTATGGACCACGAAACTATAATGAATTGGAAAGTTGGTTTTTCGATCGGCTTGTGCGCGACCGCCCCATACCGATTCCCGGCAACGGGTTGCATATTACCCAGCTAGGACATGTCCAGGACTTGGCTAGGGCAATGACTCAGGTTCTAGGTAATGACAAGGCTATTCGGCAAATTTACAATATTTCGGGCGATCGCTTTGTCACTTTTGATGGTCTAGCCCGTGCCTGTGCTCTTGCAACAGGTAAATCAGCAGATCAGGTTAAAATTATCCACTACGACCCGAAAAAGTTTGATTTTGGCAAGCGCAAAGCCTTTCCCCTCAGGCTACAGCATTTCTTTGCTGGTGTACACAAAGCCCAAATCGAATTAGGCTGGCAACCAGAATATGATTTAATTTCTGGGCTGAAGGACTCATGGGCAAATGACTACTTGGCATTAGGGAAGGATAAAGTTGAGGTTGATTTTTCTGTGGATGAGGAAATCTTAAAAGCAGTTTAACAGCAATCAGACAGGGGTAGAAAGGTAGGGGAATTCATCTCTTTCCTCTTGCCCTTTTCTTTATTTATAGCCTTTCTCTACTATAGGAATCGGGTTTGATGGGCGAGAAATGATCTGTGTAGGATCTTAACTATTAACAGGAGTAGAGGTGTACGGAGTTTTTTAAAATCAAATAGGATTCCTATAATTGACCAATTGAGGAGAGGGAACTCGTAACTCTTAACAGCGGAAAGATTCCAATTTTTCTGTGCAGGGGTTTTCTGACTTAAGGGGAAAAATTAGTCATTTTATTTGAACTTCTTGAGTGAATTTTTGTGGACAAACATAAATGATTCCCGAAGTCAAAGTAAAAAAAACAGACACCCAAAAGGCAATTAAACTAGGAACTTGCCAAATCGGTGCAATTAAAAGAGCGATCGCTACTATTTGAGTGACTGTTTTGAGTTTACCCCAAATATTCGCCCCAGTGATTGTCGCTTGATTTACCCGCCAACCAGCTATCGCTAATTCCCGTGCTAAAATTAGGAACACTCCCCAAGCTGGCACTCTTTTTAATTCAATTAAAACTAGTAAAGGTGCAAGTACCAACAACTTATCTACTAAAGGATCGAGGAATTTCCCCAAATCGCTAATTTGGTTAAGTTTTCGCGCTAAATATCCATCTAGCCAATCAGTTAACGCAGCCACTAAAAATATACCCAAACATACCCACCTAGACTGGGTTGTGGGATTATATAAACCATAAAGTAGGAAGGGTATGCCCAGGAGACGAGAAACAGTAATCCAGTTGGGTATAGTCATAAATCATCAGCAAATAAATGTCCTAATGTTAAAGATAAACCTCTCAGTTAATCGGTTACAGAGAATACGGTTTGATGGGGGAGAAAGGAACTGTGTAGGATCTTAACAGAAAAGAGGAGTAGAGGTGTACGGAGTTTTTTCAAAGTCAGATAGGATTGCTATATTTCTCAAAATATTGGTTGCTATTGAGGTCGATAGACAGGTCAATTAACCAACCTAAACTAGTGCCATTTTAAATTTGTTCAGGAGATGTTCAATCAGGATAAGTATTAAAAATATTGGCAATGTCTCCTTTCTCAGCTACAGGAACTTTCAGCATTGAAAATACTGTGACATCTAGACAAAAGCTAAATGATTCATTGCAACTAACTAATTTAGCCTATAATCTGCTATAGGAATTTTGAATTATTTTTCTGTTGATATATTCGCTAGCTAGTTGAGTTTCTGGTAATTTAAGAAAACCCTCTCAGGTTAGATAGCGGTTTAATGTAGTTACCATAATATTTGTTGCCAATATTTAACTTCAACATGACTTGACACAGAATATTGAGAGATTCCATTAGCTGCTTCACAAATCGTTACTTATGACTCAACAACCAGACCCCCAATTCCGCATTGAACGGGATTCAATGGGCGAGCGCCAAATCCCCAGTACCGCTTATTACGGCATTCAAACCCTCCGAGCTATAGAAAATTTTCCCATTAGTGGGATTAAACCCTTACCAACTTACGTAGATGCCTGTTTAATCATCAAAAAAGCTACAGCTATAGTCAACGGAGAACTAGGTTGCATTCCCCAGGACATAAGTGGAGCGATCGCTCAAGCTAGTGAGGAAATACTAGCAGGAAAGTTCCGCGATCAGTTTGTGGTCGATATCTATCAAGCTGGGGCAGGGACATCACACCACATGAATGTGAATGAAGTTTTAGCAAATCGAGCTCTAGAACTTCTTGGGGAGGAAAAGGGCAACTACCAAAGGGTGAGTCCCAACGATCATGTTAACTACGGGCAGTCTACCAACGATGTTATCCCCACAGCCATCCGCATTGGTGGCTTATTGGCCCTAGCCAAAACGCTACATCCAGCCCTAGATTTAGCCATATCCACCCTTGAAGCCAGAGCCAAAGAATTTCAAGATATCGTTAAATCCGGCAGAACCCACCTCCAAGACGCTGTACCTGTACGCTTAGGGGAGAATTTCCAAGCCTGGGCATACATCCTCTCAGAACACCAAAACCGCATACATATAGCTTCTGGGGACTTGATGGTACTAGGTTTAGGGGGCAGTGCTGTAGGTACTGGATTAAATACCCACCCCCAATACCGGGTCCGTGTGGTAGAAGTCATCTCCGAACTATTAAACCTACCCTTACAACCTGCACCCCATCTCATGGCAGCCATGCAGAGTATGGCGCCCTTTGTAAATGTTTCTGGGGCATTGCGGAACTTGGCCCAGGATTTAGTCAAAATCTCCCACGACTTGCGACTGATGGATTCCGGACCTAAAACCGGGTTAAAAGAAATTCAGCTCCCACCGGTCCAACCTGGCTCCTCAATTATGCCGGGGAAATATAACCCAGTGATAGCAGAGATGACATCAATGGTTTGCTTTCAGGTAATGGGTTACGACAATGCTATCGCCCTTGCTGCCCAAGCCGGACAGTTGGAATTGAATGTGATGATGCCCCTGATTGCCTATAACCTGATTCACAGTATAGAAATCCTCGGACGGACAATTACCACGCTCTCTGGCAGTTGTATCTCAGGAATCACCGCCAACAGAGAACGCTGTCTAGCTTATGCTGAAGGTTCTCTAGCTTTAGTCACCGCCCTCAACCCCCACATTGGTTATCTCAATGCCGCATCTGTTGCCCAGGAATCTTTACAAACAGGCAAACCCCTACGGCAAGTTGTCCTAGAACGGGGTTTAATGAGTGAAACTGAATTAGCTACTGTGTTAAATCTAGAACAGATGAGCTTGATATTACCACTGAAATTAGATACAGTAGAGTAGTGGCAATAATAGGTACCATCCATGCAGACCCAAAAACCCTCTGTTAGTCTCATCCGGGCTAGATCCTACGAAACAGATGCCTTAGGAGAATCCTTAGAAACACTACTGGAACCTTTGGGGGGGATAGGGGCTTTTGTGCACAAAGGCGATCGGGTCTTACTCAAACCCAACTTACTTACAGGCTCCCGTCCCACTAAAGAGTGTACTACCCGCCCCGAGCTAGTTTATGCAGTTGCCCGAATGGTAATGGAAGTCGGTGGTAAACCGTTTTTGGGAGATAGTCCTGCCTTTGGCTCTGCCAAAGGAGTAGCGGCAGCCAATGGCTATCTGCCTATCTTACAGGAACTCAATTTGCCGATCATTGAGTTTCACGGCCAGCGTTACCAAACAGCCAGCGAAAACTTTAACCATCTGCTATTGAGTAAGGAGGCTATGGCAGCAGATGTAGTCATTAACCTCCCCAAGTTAAAATCCCATATGCAGCTGACACTAACCATGGGCGTAAAAAACCTGTTTGGCTGCGTTCCTGGGAAAATGAAAGCCTGGTGGCATCTGGAAGCGGGCAAGGACGCTAACCGATTTGCTCAGATGTTGGTGGAAACTGCTAAAACAATCAATCCCAGCCTGACGATTTTAGATGGGATTATTGGTCATGAAGGTAATGGACCTAGTAGTGGGGAACCCCGGCACCTAGGGATTTTAGCCGCTGCCACCGATGTATTTGCCCTAGACCGGGCAATGGTGGAAATCCTCAGCGTTCCACCAGAAATAGTCCCCACCGTGGCAGCCTCCCAAAGGCTAGGAGTTTGTCCAGAACTGACGGCAATTGAGTTCCCTCACCTTACCCCTGATGTCCTAAAAATTGCCGATTGGCAGCTGCCAGACAAGCTGATGCCCATTGATTTTGCCATGCCTCGGGTCATTAAATCCACATTTAAGCATCTTTATATCCGGTTTATTAAAGAACCAATGAGTGCTTACAGATAGGGAGGAAGGGGAAGGGGATTCTACCTTTTTCCTCTTCAAGGGAAAAAATCGCTAAAATAGCATCAACATATCTACAAGTGACCTGACTAACTTCAACTTTGTATGAATTCAAATAGCCAGTCTGCCAATTCTCCCGACACATATTCCCATCCCTTGGCAGACATTGTGGGAACTTTGATCGCCCTATTAACCCTGATTTTACCTGTATTCGTCATCGCCCACTATTCATCCCCTGATGTGCAAAATCAACAGCAACCAATATCCCGCAACGCAGATAAAAGTGCAAATTAGCTCAAAAGAAGACACGTGAATCTAGGGTATGGGGTCTAGGGAAAAGCTCCCTAATTGCTCTAAAATTCTACAACAGGGTACCAAACTGAGTACTACCTTGATTTACATGTTAGCGGAGGAGTTTTTTGTGGATTTATCCAGTATTCCAGCCCAACCTAAACCAGGTGTAATCAACGTTTTGATTGAAATTACAGGTGGAAGTAAAAATAAATACGAATACGACAAGGAATTAAAAGCTTTTGCCCTAGATCGAGTACTTTATGCCTCAGTACAATATCCTTACGACTATGGATTCGTCCCCAATACGTTGGCTGACGACGGTGATCCCCTAGACGGTATCGTAATCATCGATGAGCCAACATTTCCAGGCTGTATCATTGCTGCTAGACCAATTGGCTTGTTAGAAATGATAGATGGTGGCGATCGCGATGAAAAAATTCTCTGTGTCCCCGACAAAGATCCTCGCTACGCTCAAGTAAAATCCCTCAAAGATGTAGCCCCGCACCGCTTAGATGAAATTGCCGAATTTTTCCGGACTTATAAAAATTTGGAGAAAAAGGTAACTCAAATTCTCGGTTGGCAGGATGTTGATCGCGTGCAGGATCTAGTAGAAAAGTCTATCAAAGCTGCTCGAAGCTAAGGAATTATGGGTGATAGGTCCTATCTAAATCACCTATTACCCATCCAAACTAAACTTGTTGCACCATACAATTGAAAACGAAATGCAGCGAACCCTTCTTTTAGCCAAAATTCATAACTGTACCCTGACAACAGCGAATCTAAACTATGTAGGTAGTATCAGTATTGATGAAGTCTTATTAGAAAAAGCTGGCATTTTACCCTATGAGCAGGTTCACGTAGTGAATAGTACTAATGGACAGCGGTTTATTACTTATGCCATTCCAGCCACAGCCAACTCAGGAGCAATTGAACTAAACGGAGCAGCAGCGCGTTTAGGCATGAGTGGCGATCGCTTGATTATAATGATCTACGGGCAATTTACCTTAGAAGAGTTAGAAAATTATTCTCCTAGAGTGGTAATTGTAGATGATAAAAATCAACTGCTAGAAGTCCGACACTACGACGATCTGCTTAATCAGCCGTAATACCAAGGAAAATGCCAAATTTTGAGCTACCGCGTTCCCAAAACAACACCACCACGCAAAATGGAAAATTTTGCGTACAGTTCTGGGGTGTACGCGGTTTAATTCCTACTCCCGGCAGTAATACTATCCGCTATGGTGGTAACACTGTTTGTGTTGCAGTGCAAGTAGCGGGGCAACAGATAATTTTTGATGGTGGCACAGGCTTACGCATACTCGGCAAAACTTGGCAACAACTCAAACCCCCACTAGAAGCGCATATATTCTTTACCAACTCCCAATCCAATCGGATTCAAGGTTTTCCCTTCTTTGCCCCGGCATTTGTGGCTGAAAATCGTTTCCACATTTATGGCTGTGCAGCTTCAAATAGTGCTTCTATTAAACAAAGCTTGTGCGACCAGATGCTCCAGCCCTATTTTCCTTACCCCTTACAGGTAATGGAATCAGATTTGCACTTTCATTATTTAATTCCTGGCAAAGTCATAGAATTAGAGACCGTCAAAGTGGTCACAGCACTCATCAATCAAGCCCAACGATCAGTTGGCTACCGAGTTTCTTGGCAAGGACAGAATATTGCCTACGTAACTGACTTAGATCCAAGCACAGCTGAGGTAGATGGGAATGTGTTACATATGATTCAAGGTGCCGATGTGATGATTGCTAACGCCACCTATACCCCCCCAACAGCACATAGCCATGAATCAGCTAATTTAGTCTGGCAAACAGCAGTAAATTTGGCATGCAGTGCGGGAGTAAAACAGTTAGTGATCTCTCATCACCACCCAGATGATGACGATGACTTTCTTGATCAGGTTCAAACACAAGTTAACTCTGCTTTTCCTAGAGCATTATTAGCTCGTGAAGGTTTGGTATTAGTGTTAAGTGAGTAACTGCAATTTTTTTAAATGGTGAAGAAAACAGATCAATCCTTCCCAAAATCTAAAATTCTTTCAGTGTTCTGTTACCCAATTTCCTGAAGTAATTTCGTGGTAACTTGAGAATTGTTTTTTGGCACCCCCGAAGCTGTAGAATACAAAATTGCCCCACAGCTTCATCAACAGTGGGGCAAAGGACAGTTAAGCACTGTTTGTAGTGTCTCTGAATCAAGCAGGGGTATACCTTGCCTTTGTGACGCTTTGTTTTGTGTCCATTGTGTTGTATTTCTTAAGCAAAATTTATGTTTCCTACCCATCGTCCTCGTCGTCTTAGAACCCATCCCCAACTCCGGCGCATGGTTCGTGAAACTACTTTAACTACAAGTGATTTAATTTACCCCTTGTTTGCCGTACCTGGGGAAGGAATTGCCTGTGAGGTAAAGTCAATGCCAGGAGTTTTCCAACTCTCGGTAGATAAAATTGTCGAAGAAGCAAAACAAGTCTACGAATTGGGAATTCCAGCAATTATTCTCTTTGGTATTCCCGCAGATAAGGATGTAGATGCCACTGGTGCTTGGCATGATTGTGGAATTGTCCAAACAGCTGCCACGGCAGTCAAAACAGCAGTACCTGATTTAATTGTCGTAGCTGACACATGTTTATGTGAGTATACCAACCACGGACACTGTGGTTACCTTCAAGTTGGGGACTTGAGCGGAAAGGTGTTAAACGACCCGACTTTAGAGTTACTCAAAAAAACCGCCGTTTCCCAAGCTCGAGCCGGTGCGGATATCATTGCACCTTCGGGAATGATGGACGGCTTTGTCCAAGCAATTCGCGCAGGTTTAGATGCGGCAGGATATCAGGACACACCGATTATGTCCTATGCAGCTAAATATGCCTCAGCTTACTATGGACCATTTCGTGATGCTGCCGACTCTGCCCCCCAATTTGGGGACAGACGTACCTACCAAATGGACCCCAGTAACGCCCGCGAAGCCCTCAAAGAAATTGAGCTAGATATCAACGAAGGTGCTGATATGCTTATGGTTAAGCCTGCATTAGCGTATATGGATATTATTTGGCGGGTTAAAGAGTCTAGCAACTTACCAGTTGCTGCTTATAACGTTTCTGGTGAGTATGCGATGGTGAAAGCTGCTGCCCTCAACGGCTGGATTGATGAACAGCGGGTAGTCTTGGAAACCTTAACCGGGTTGAAAAGGGCAGGTGCCGACTTAATTTTGACTTACCACGCCAAGGACGTAGCCAGGTGGTTGCAGTAATATCAAAAGGGAAAAGGGGAGAGAAAGCAGATCCACCCTTTCCTCCTAGTCCTAATTTTTGAGTTTGAATTGATATTAGTCCGTTGTAATTTGTACAATGCATCTGTGTGGTGGATCTTGTCGATATTGGGCTTTTAAAGATATTCATGAGCATTTCGACTTCCGTGCTGAGTGATCTGCTAAAGTCATTACCCTACCTGCGTCCCCAGTTGTATTTCAAGGCTTCGTTAACAGCTCTCTCCCATGCTATGGAAGACCAGGTTTTGGCTGCGACTTTAGACCAGCCTTTGGTAATTGCTAGTTTCCAGAGGGAGCGATTTTACCGCCAAGAAGCTCATCGTTACCAACGGCTTTCTCTGAGAAGTAAACAAGTATACGTTTTATCTGCACCAGAAACAGATTTCACTAACAGCTCAGAATACTATGAAAAAATAGCTTTTGCTCCAGAGGATGCCTTAAGTCAAGAGTGGCATTTAGTAGTAATTGCTGATAATTATGCTACCTGTCTAGTGTGCCGAGAAAGCCTTGGCTCTATTGCCAAAAACCAGCCAATGCCAGAACTTGGGCCTAATTTAGATATGGATACAGCCCGAAGATTTGAGGGGGTTTGGACATCAGAGCGGGGAGTCAGCCTAAAAGCAGCCCAATTGCTATTAGACAGAATATTAATTTATAGACCAGCTTTGGCTAGTAAAGTTGAGGAAGTACGCCAGCGGTTTAGCATCGGGGAACTGAGGCATCTCCCTCAATTCCAACCCAGCAGCGAGTATGCTTGTGATATTGATACTGACCCTTTTGTGCAGCGCCTAGTGACTTATCTCCAAGCTAGCCAGTACAAATTACACAAAGCTTACCGTTCTATCACCGCTCAAGCGCGCAAGGAACGCCTAGTAAACTCCATCAGTACCGCCATCCGTCGCTCACTTGACCCCCATGAAGTCCTCCAAGTAGCAGCGCAAGAATTAGGACAACATCTAGGAGCTTGTCGCTGTCTGATTTACCTAGCCCAAGCCACAGATAGTCAAGCCATTATTGAACACGAATTTTTGCAGCCAGGTGTTGTCAGCGTCCGTGGGCAAACCTGGGAGTTAAAAAATAATCCCCTATTTCAGGAAATTATTCAAATAAGTGAAGGAGTCTATATCAGTGATACCTTAACCGACTATCGGGTTAAGAGTTCAGCGGCACTCTCCTTCATCGCTAAAAAGTTGGCAATTCGTTCTTGGCTGATGGAACCAGTATTTTATCAGGGCAGACTCCTAGGGATAGTCGAGTTGCACTACTGTAAGTTGCCTCCCCACGAATGGCAAGCCGGAGAATTGGATTTGGTGGAAGCAATAGCCACCCAACTGGGTGCAACTCTCATCCAAGCCGAAGCTTTTGCTAACCTAGAGGAACTCAACAAACAACTGGAAGCTTTAGACCGTACCCGCAGTAACTTGATTGCTATCACTGGCCACGAACTCCGTACCCCCTTATCCACTATTCAAGTATGCCTGGAAAGTTTAGCTACTGAGCCGGATATGCCCTTGGAGTTGCAGCAAGTGATGTTAAATACAGCCCTTTCCGACTCAGAACGGATGCAAAAATTGGTCCAGGATTTCCTCACCCTTTCCAACTTAGAAAGCGGTCGGGTAAAATGGCATCCAGAATCTCTAACTTTAAAAGAGTGCATAGATTTGGCACTCAGCCGACTGCGTAACCGTTCGCCAACCCAAATTAAGATCCAAATTGCCCCAAACCTACCTCTAATTAGGGCTGATGGCGATTGGCTAGTGGAGGTAATAGCCAAATTGATCGATAATGCCTGCAAATTTACCCCTCCCCAAGGGGAGATTACCATTAAAGCCATACAACACCGGAATCAGATGGTGGAAGTGACTGTGGCTGACACAGGACGAGGAATTGAACCCAATCGGCTAGAAGTGGTTTTTGACCGCTTCTATCAAGAAGAAGGGGCATTACGACGGACAGCAGGTGGCACTGGTCTGGGTTTAGCAATTTGTCGGCAAATTGTCAATGGCTGGGGCGGAGAAATTTGGGCAGAATCCAGTGGTAAAGACCAGGGTAGTCAATTTCGCTTTACCATTCCCGTGATCCAGGGTAATCAAGAGGAAAAACGTCAAAAGGTCAAGAGTCAAGACTGAATTATCAGTTTACTAACAACTGTTACAGTCTATGACGCGATCGCAATGTGAGCCTAGTAGCAGTGTTACGATGCCCTAAAAATGTCGAGAGTTTTCTTATGACAGCAACACTTTCTGGACAAACACCTCTATACACCGGCAGTACTGGTGGACTACTCAAAAAAGCAGAAGTAGAAGAAAAGTACGCTATCACTTGGACCAGTCCCAAGGGGCAAGTATTTGAACTACCCACAGGTGGTGCAGCTACCATGTTGGAAGGCGAAAACCTTCTGTATTTAGCTCGGAAAGAATATGGTATTGCTTTAGGCGGTCAACTGCGGAAATTCAAAATCACAGACTACAAAATTTACCGGATTTTGCCCAACGGCGAAACCACACAAATTCACCCAGCTGATGGTGTCTTCCCTGAAAAGGTAAACCCAGGTCGGGAGAAAGTTCGTTACATCCCCCGCAGAATTGGCCAAAACCCCAGCCCAGCACAACTTAAGTTCAGTGGTAAAGCTACCCACGATGAGTAGGGATTGGTAATTCGGGACTGGGGACTGGGGACAAAGTAACCCCAATCCCTGCTCCCTCATCCCCAATCCCCAACACCCCAAAGACTATGGTATTCCCTAATTTCTCTGAATTTACGCAGCTAGCTTCACAAGGTAATTTCATCCCGGTATATCAGGAATGGATAGCAGACCTAGATACACCTGTATCGGCTTGGTATAAGGTCTGTGCAGATCAACCCTATAGCTTTTTATTGGAATCAGTAGAAGGTGGAGAAAAACTAGGGCGCTATAGTTTGTTAGGGGGCGATCCACAGTGGATTTTGGAAACTCGGGGCAACTGCACAGTCCAAACCCATCGTCATGGTGCCCAAGTCGTTTTCACAGGGGACCCCTTTACAGTTTTAAGTAAGTGTCTCGCACCTTACTCCCCGGTCAAGTTACCTCAATTACCCTCAGGCATCGGCGGTTTGTTTGGCTTTTGGGGCTATGAATTAATTCAGTGGATTGAACCCCGTGTCCCCATCCACCCACCAGATGAACGAAATATTCCCGATGGTTTGTGGATGCAGGTAGATAACCTGTTGATTTTTGACCAGGTGAAGCGAAAAATTTGGGCGGTGGCCTATGCTGATTTACGCGCTGTGGAGGTAAATCTAGAGGCAGTTTATGATCAAGCCAGCGATCGCGTCCGAGAAATGGTCACAAAGCTATCTCTACCCCTATCACCACAAAATACCAAGTTAGCTTGGACATCCCCAGGTATGGGGATGAGGGGAGACGCTGCTGAACACCACAGCAACTTTACCCGCGCTGATTTTTGCGCCAGTGTCCAAAGGGCTAAAGAACACATCAAAGCTGGGGATATTTTTCAAGTAGTGATTTCCCAACGACTATCAACAGCATACACAGGGGACCCCTTTGCCCTCTACCGTTCCCTGCGCCAGATCAATCCTTCGCCATATATGGCTTATTTCAACTTCAATGATTGGCAAATTATCGGCTCCAGCCCAGAGGTAATGGTCAAGGCAGAGAACACAGATCCCGATGGGGGGATCATCGCCACAGTGCGCCCAATTGCCGGTACACGCCCCCGAGGGAAGACACCTCAAGAAGATCTAGCCCTAGCCCAGGAGCTACTCCAAGACCCCAAGGAAATTGCTGAGCATGTGATGCTAGTTGATCTAGGGCGGAATGATTTGGGGCGGGTTTGCCTGAGTGGGAGCGTGGAAGTTGATGAGTTAATGGTAGTTGAGCTGTACTCCCATGTGATGCATATTGTCAGCAACGTGGTCGGGAAGTTAGCTCCAGATAAAACAGTCTGGGACTTACTCAAGGCTTGCTTCCCCGCAGGTACAGTCAGCGGTGCGCCGAAAATTCGAGCGATGGAAATTATCCATGAGTTAGAACCTAACCGCCGGGGAGTTTACGCTGGTGTATACGGATACTACGACTTTGAAGGACAATTGAATAGTGCGATCGCCATTCGCACAATGGTATTGCATGAGCAAACGGTAATAGTACAAGCAGGTGCGGGTCTAGTAGCTGATTCCGACCCAGAAAAAGAATATGAAGAGACACTCAATAAAGCCCGAGGGATGCTAGAAGCGATTCGTTGCTTACTCTAAAGCTTGGGGGATTTTACTGTTGTCAGACTTTGAGAGTCAGTACTATCTTATAAACAGGAAGCCAAAATCTACTAGGTTCTGCTCTACAAAGGAGTTTAAGGGCAGAAAATTTTTGTTTTTACCACCTCTTTCCAGGGGAGGGAGGTGGTAAATTGATCCGCAGCAATTTTGCCAAATAAGTTATGAATTGTGAATCTGTTTCACAATCCATAACCACTCAAAGTTTTGAGTTACAGCGTCTGAACCTCAGCATATTTAGGCCATTTGATTTTCAATCGCCCATCTTGCTAGCTCAGTGCGGTTGTGGAGGTTAGTCTTGCCCAACATATTGGACACATGGCTCTCAACCGTGCGCTGACTAACATTTAGTTCTTCAGCGATTTCTCGGTTAGCTAAACCTCTAGCTACAAACTGTACCACTTTGAGTTCAGTAGGTGTCAACTGAACATCAAAAGGTACTTGGATGCGAGAACCGTTTTCACCTCCTTTGGCTTGGTGTTCTTTCCAACGGATAGTTTGCTTGAGTGAAGATTCTACTTGGGCTACGAGTTCTTCTGGTTCAAATGGCTTGACCATGTACACATCAGCGCCTTTGTTTAGTCCCTTAACTCGGTCTGCACTTTGTCCTTTGGCTGAGAGGAAAAGAACGGGAATCCAACTAGTACGTTCATTTTGCCGGACTTGTTCTACAAAAGTATATCCGTCCATTTCTGGCATCATCACGTCGCAGATAATCATATCTGGGACATCACGTTCGAGAATTTCCAGAGCTTCTCGTCCATTTTCAGATGTGATGACTTCATATCCCCGGAATTCCAAGTAATCCTTCACCAGCAAGATGAGGTTAGGGTCATCATCAATCAAGAGAAGTCGTTTGTGATCTTTCATGCTGGGCTCTTTCATAGCATTGGCACTTGTTGCGCTTCGATTCCATCAAGGTCTTGAATAGTTGTCCCTTATGGTGGATTATTGAGATGTTGTGTTTTTTCCCACTTAATTTGCCCAAGCTGTTTGGATTTCCCAAAAGTGTAAGAAACTTTTAAGATAATAGTAGCTTGATGGCAAAATTCCAGTAAGGATACGTAGAGCAGTAGTATTTATAATGCGCTATTATATATCGCTTTGAAAGAAGCGGGCCAAAAAACACTGATTAAATAATAATCTTTCTGGCTCATAAGTTAAGTATTGGCTGAAGACGAACCTAGCTCAAAACTAACCCGCTCTTCCTCAAGCTTACTGCTATACTGTATCCTTTGGATTTTAGTCCTTGATCAGACGTTTACGATCACCAAGGGGATTCTGGCAAAGGATGGGTTAAAAAAACATAATTTTTCCTCCATCTAATTGCCAATTCAGTGTTTTGGGATGATCCGCTCAATGACTCCCGTGGTTCGCTAGGTGATACAGATACCATCAGGGTAAACTAATATTATCGAACTAGAACAACAAACGCGCAAGTTTTTAGGTTAAGTTCTCTAGATGCATAAGACTTACTTCTACCTAATGGCTTGATGTTCCAGAGATTTAGTAGTTTTGGGGATTGGATGGCTCTTCCAAAGGATCACTACTCACGCTCATTGTTACTCATTAAGCATCTCCCTGATTACTGTTCTATAACAATTTCCCAGCTTTGCAAATAAAGTTATCCATATAAAAATATTCGTAACCTGAGGAACAGAACCTGAAAGCTGGGAGCAATTAGGCATTTTTACTTAAATTAGCCTGTAATTGCGGATTATTACCCCTACTAAATCTCCTAGTTCGGAAACCCGTACACCGGGTATTGTTGCCAATGACCGCTCACTTTCGGTAGATTAGCACTCAGGAGTCGAGAGTGCTAACAAGCGAGAAAATTTGTATGGCAGCTGTATCTCTAAGCGTTTCTACAGTCAAACCTTTAGGCGATCGCGTTTTTGTAAAAGTGAGCGCCTCTGAGGAAAAGACAGCAGGTGGGTTGTATTTACCCGACACCGCCAAAGAAAAGCCCCAGGTAGGGGAGGTCGTTGCCCTTGGACCTGGCAGGCGCAACGACGATGGTAGTCGTCAAGAACTAGAAATCAAAGTCGGCGATAAAGTCCTGTACTCCAAGTACGCGGGCACTGATATCAAGCTCGGCATTGATGAATATGTACTGCTCTCTGAAAAAGACATTCTAGCAGTAGTGATCTAAACGGTCATGAGGGGTGTCAGGTATGGCCCCCAGTTACCGAACTATCAATTCAAGACAAATTTGAATTAATTTCCTGGATTAGACACCTATGGCAAAGCGCATTATCTACAACGAAAACGCCCGTCGCGCCCTAGAGCGAGGCATTGATATTTTAGCGGAGGCTGTAGCTGTTACCCTTGGACCCAAAGGTCGTAACGTAGTTCTAGAGAAGAAATTTGGCGCTCCCCAAATCATCAACGATGGTGTGACTATCGCCAAAGAAATTGAGTTAGAAGACCATATTGAGAACACTGGGGTAGCGCTGATTCGTCAAGCAGCTTCCAAGACCAACGATGCTGCTGGTGATGGAACCACCACAGCTACAGTTCTAGCCCATGCCATTGTCAAAGAAGGCTTGCGGAACGTAGCAGCCGGGGCAAATGCCATTCTCCTCAAGCGGGGGATTGACAAAGCCACTGGCTATCTGGTGGAGAAGATTGCCGAGCATGCCCGTCCAGTGGAAGATTCTAAAGCGATCGCCCAAGTTGGGTCAATCTCCGCCGGTAATGATGAAGAAGTTGGGCAGATGATAGCCCAAGCCATGGACAAAGTAGGTAAGGAAGGGGTAATTTCCCTGGAAGAAGGGAAATCGATGACCACTGAACTGGAAATCACCGAAGGGATGCGCTTTGATAAAGGCTACATCTCCCCCTACTTTGCTACAGATGCAGAACGGATGGAAGCGGTTTTTGATGAGCCTTTCTTGCTACTAACTGACAAGAAAATCACTCTAGTCCAAGACCTCGTACCTGTGCTAGAACAAGTAGCCCGTTCCGGTCGTCCCCTAATTATCATTGCTGAAGATATCGAAAAAGAAGCTTTGGCAACCCTAGTAGTTAACCGCCTGCGCGGTGTGTTGAACGTTGCTGCTGTGAAAGCACCTGGGTTTGGCGATCGCCGCAAGGCTCTGCTAGAAGACATTGCAATCCTCACTGGCGGTCAGTTAATTACAGAAGATGCAGGTCTGAAGCTAGAAAACGCCAAGCTAGACAGCTTAGGTAAAGCTCGCCGCGTCACCATCACCAAAGACAACACCACAATTGTCGCTGACGGTAACGAAGCTGCTGTTAAGGCCCGGATTGACCAAATTCGCCGCCAAATCGAGGAAACCGAATCTTCCTACGACAAAGAAAAACTGCAAGAACGCCTAGCTAAGTTAGCTGGTGGTGTAGCTGTGGTGAAAGTAGGTGCAGCGACTGAAACCGAAATGAAGGATAAGAAGCTGCGTTTAGAAGATGCCATCAATGCCACAAAAGCTGCTGTGGAAGAAGGCATTGTTCCTGGTGGTGGTACAACCCTAGCCCATCTTGCTCCCGAGTTGGAAGAGTGGTCTAGAGCCAACCTGAAGGATGAAGAGCTAATTGGTGCCCTGATTGTGGCTCGTGCTCTGCCTGCACCTCTAAAGCGAATTGCTGAAAACGCTGGTCAGAATGGTGCTGTAATTGCTGAACGGGTGAAAGAGAAGGAATTCAACATTGGCTATAACGCAGCCACCAACGAATTCGTTGACTTGTTGGCTGCCGGTATTGTTGATCCTGCCAAAGTAACTCGCTCTGCTCTGCAAAATGCTGCTTCCATTGCTGGGATGGTTTTGACAACTGAATGTATTGTAGTTGACAAACCAGAACCTAAGGATGGTGCTCCATCTCCCGGTGCTGGGGCTGGTGGGGACTTCGATTACTAAGGTTTCATAGCCAAAGATTGAGTTGAAGAGGGGGAAAGGCGACTTTCCCCTTCTTTCTGTAGGTAGAAACTAGTAGTCCTTAATCGTTGATAACCGGATGTAAGTGCTGACTTTTCCCGTTAAGTCCGAAAACCCCTGCACTCCAAAGAGGCAGTTCTTGCTGAAGGCTCCAGAGGGCAGCTCTTGCGGTATAGGCTTGAGACCTACACTGATTGCAGTCCACCAAATCAGAGATTTTGGCATGGGGCTTCAACCCTTACTCGAAAGCAGAAAGGAATTAAGTAGGGCTTGCTGAATAATGCTAGAACCTATTCTAAATCAGGGTTTTAATCGTTTTTATTCCAGACAGGTGCAAGACTATGGTAAATAGATGTTCAAAATTCCTACACTTTGGTAGAAAATCGTGGGGTGAATTTGAAAAACCAACACCCAAAGTCCCCATTTTAGGACAATACCCGTGAATGAAATTACCCTAAGTCTAGAAACCCTGACTGTACAAGGGATACAAGCTTTAGATCCAAACGACAATTATTGCCCCAAACAACCCATTTTCCAAAATACCGCCCAATGC